>Ga0307516_10001770_pt1 | contig 29691 bp, 27 predicted proteins | sample 19_EM_MG_FD_203310 | JGI IMG/M metagenome (GOLD analysis project Ga0307516, IMG submission 203310) | Populus trichocarpa ectomycorrhiza microbial communities from riparian zone in the Pacific Northwest, United States - 19_EM | ecosystem: Host-associated > Plants > Roots > Unclassified | place... | reverse complement strand
CGTTATCATCAAAAAGATCACAGGTAGTAAGGCAGTGATAAAGCTATTGGCCGTTCCCGGTAATTTTTCTTCGGGCTTATTTTTAGCCACCAGTCCTTCCAGGGGAGTGGACACGATATTCTTCAGGGTCCGGGCGTACAGGGGTCCGGCGATGATGATGGCAGGCACGGCGATGACCATTCCATACAAGAGGGTCAGGCCCATATTTGCCTTCAGTTGCCCCACGAGGGCCGCCGGTGAAGGGTGCGGGGGGAGAAAGCCATGGGTGACGGATAAGGAGGCCAGCATAGGAAGCCCGATATAGACAGCCGGGAGTTTGTACTTATAGACTACCGAAAAGATGAGGGGGATCATTAATACGAAGCCTACATTATAATAAAGAGGGATCCCGATGATAAAGCCGGTCGCCATCAGGGCCCATTGAATGTATTTCTCCCCGAAAGCATTCATCATCACCGTAGCGATCCGCTGAGCGGCCCCACTCTCCGCCACCAGCTTGCCCAGCATAGCTCCCAGGACGATGACGATCGCCAGAGGTCCGAGGGTGTCCCCGATCCCCTTATAGACGGAATGGGTGATCTCGTTGAAAGGGATGCCCAGTAAGAGTCCGGTAAAAATAGACACCACCAGGAAGGCAAGAAAAGCATTGACCTTTCCCCAGGAGATAAGACAAACAAGCAGCAGGATACCCAGCAGGACGATAAATAAAGTCATAAATTATGGTGAGGTTATCAATGTGAATCCCTGCTTACTTCCGGTCCCGAACCGCCCACAAGAAAATCCAGGTCGGCCCCTTTATCCGCCTGTTGTACGTGCCGCATATACAGGCTCACATATCCCCGGTCGATCTTCGGGAGTTCTGCCTTCCAGTTCTTTCTCCTCTTTTCCAGTTCCGCGTCTTTCACATCGAGGTGCAGGCGTTTGCCGGGGACATCCAACTCTATCCAGTCCCCGTTTTCCACAAGGCCCAGGGCGCCGCCGATGGCCGATTCGGGTGATACATGCAATACCACCGTCCCATAGGCCGTCCCGCTCATCCTGCCATCCGAGATCCTGACCATATCGGTCACGCCTTTATCCAGCAGTTTTTTCGGCAAGGCCATATTACCTACCTCGGGCATGCCGGGATAACCCACCGGGCCTACATTTTTCAACACCATCACCGAAGTCTCATCGATATCGAGGGCGGGATCGTCGATCCGGGCATGATAGTCCTCTATATTCTCAAATACTACGGCCCGTCCCCGGTGCTGCATCAGGGCAGGGGTCGCTGCGGAAGGTTTGATCACCGCCCCGTTCAGGGCGAGATTGCCTTTCAATACCGTGATACCCGCTGCAGGAATCAGCGGTTGTTCATACGTTAAGATCACCTCCCTGTTATAACAGGTGTGGATCGTCTCTATATTTTCCTGATGGCTTTTTCCCGTCACAGTGATCGCACCCAACTGCAGTTCATTCCGAAGTTCATGCAGGATGACGGGCAGGCCGCCGGAGTAATAAAAATCCTCCATGAGATATTTACCGGAAGGCATCAGGTTGAGTAAAAGAGGGATCCTGCTTCCAAGCCGGTCGAAATCTTCGAGCTCGAGCTTCACCCCGATACGGCCGGCGATCGCCGTGAGATGGATCAGGAAATTCGTGCTGCCACCGACCGCGGCATTCACTTTAATGGCATTCTCAAAGGCATCGCGGGTCAGGATATCCGATAAGCGGAGGTTTTCTTTCACCATCTCTACGATCCTTCTGCCCGAAAGATGGGCCAATACTTTTTTCCGGGAATCTACCGCGGGGATCGCGGCCGCACCGGGCAGGGTCAGGCCCAGGGACTCTACCATACAGGCCATCGTGGAGGCCGTGCCCATCGTCATGCAATGACCGGCGCTGCGGGACATACAACTTTCGGCAAAAAGATAGTCCTGCTGGCTCATCTTCCCCGTTTTCCGGTCGTCGGCAAATTTCCACACCGAAGTACCGGAGCCGATATCATGTCCCTGGAATTTCCCGTTCAGCATGGGTCCGCCCGGTACTACCAGCGTAGGAAGGTTGACACTGGCTGCGCCCATCAGGGTGGAAGGCGTTGTCTTATCACAGCCGGTCAGGAGTACGACCCCATCGATGGGATTGCCCCGGATCGACTCTTCCGCATCCATGCTGGCAAGGTTGCGGAATAACATAGCGGTGGGCTTGAGCAGGGTCTCTCCGAGGGACATGATGGGGAATTCTACAGGAAACCCTCCGGCCTCGTATACACCCCGCTTCACGACTTCGGCGATATCCCGTAAATGCGCATTACAGGGAGTCAATTCGGACCAGGTATTACAAATACCGATCACCGGCCGGCCATCGAAAAGATCTTCGGGGAAACCTTGGTTTTTCATCCAGCTCCGATAGATAAATCCCATTTTGTCTGTCTTGCCAAACCATTCCCTGCTTCTGAATCCGGCCATTTTAGTAAAATAATTTAAACGTCCTAACAAATAACCCCGGTCAAATGACCAGGGCTTCCTGAAAATAGGTTGTACAGTAAACTATGATAGGTTGCTGTTCTCTTGTAAAATAGAAGGTGACTTAGAAAGGCCTCCTGGGACGGCGATCATCTCTTCCGCGATCTCCACCACCCCTGTTGTCACCGCCACGGCCCCTGTCATCACGCCCGCCGCCACCGCCGGGACCACGATTGCCCCCGCCATTCTGTTGCGCTTCCGCTTCTTTTACGGACATTTTTTTGCCCTTAAGACCTGCGCCATCCAGCGTTTCTATAGCTTCGCGGGCTTCGTTGTCATTTGGCATATCGACAAAGCCAAACCCCCTGCTCTTTCCCGTTTCCCGGTCCATAATTACTTTGGCTGATGCAACCTCGCCATACAATTCAAACATTTCTTTAAGGTCGACATCATCCAGATCGGAAAAAAGACCCGCTACAAAAAGCTTCATACTGATTATGTTTAGTCAAGTAAAAGTACAAAGACTAAGCCTAATAGAATAATTAATGAGTAATTTGTTTAGTTGAAATTTTGAAACGCACCATATAAGGCTTTATTCCTCGTATTGCGGGCTTTAATGCTAATATTCAACATTTTATAATATTTAGTGGGTAACCCTCTTTTTCCGCCATCCGGCCGGGCATCCGGATTTACAGGCCCGTTTTAAATTCGCATCCTCTATGCGACAGGAATGGAGATCTGAAGAAAAAGCAGGCCGGGCGGCACACTATTTGCACCTTTCCTACCGTTGAAAGAAAAATCCTATTGTTAAACCTACGGAAATCAGACACATGAAAAACGCAGACAAACCCTTTATCGGAATCCTCATCGTCTCCATCGCCATCCTCTATAGCTTAATGGCCGTACTGAGTTGATAAATAGACCATTCCCACAAGAAAAACATTCCTGCAGACAAGACTGGCATCGAAAGGTGTAAGAATTAAAAACGGGCTGAACGGTAAACAGGTCGGAGGGTAGCTATTATAGTCAGCCAGGGGCTAAAATTGGCTGCATTATGTGGAAAAGTTTTTATCCACCACGGGCTTCACCTCATAAATAGGGCTAAAAAGATAGAGTTTACCCGTTGCCAGTTCCAGGCATTGAAAACGCTTCCTTAGTTTTTTACCTTTCCGGAAGACCCTTCCGTCCTCCAGGCTAAAGCTGGCGCCTTCCGCTATCTGTTCCACCAGCAGGAGTTTATCCGGGTTCTTATCATAGCGCTTCAAAATACGCATGAGCCCTTCGTCGGCACAACTGCTGGCAGGCAGGTCATGCAGGTTCTTCTTCAGCGCGGCGAGAATATCTTCCGGAAATACGGATACCCGGAAAAAATCTTCCAGCATCTTCCGATAGATCTTTTTCCATTCTTTACCGTGTGATTGCACCTTATTCCCGAATTCCATAAAAGTCACCAGGTGGGCTAGTTCATGGATCAGGGTTATTAAAAAGGAGTATTTGTTCAGGCTGCCATTGACGCTGATCCGATGGTTCTGGGCCTGGGTGGCATGGCGATAATCTCCCAATACGCTTTTCCGATCACGGGTGATCGTCAGGTGCACATGATAATGATGCAGGTATTCCAGCGCCAGGGCCGCAGCCTCGTCAGGAATGAATTGGCGGAGATATTCAATGGGAGCTTCTTTCTTAGGCATTCTTTTTCAGCTTGCTCTGTCGCATTAAAACTTTTACTTCCATGAACGTATAGACGATATACAGGGCAAAACAACCGAGAACGGCCGCCTTGCTGACGGACTTGCCCGCAAAGTATACGTAGAGGAGCGTCGCGGCGATCCCAAAGCCCATTTTAAGCAGCAGACTGCTATACATCATCCGCAGGAATACCTGGATATTGTCATGGTGTAAAGCCTTATTATACAAATAAAAAGAGAGGGCCGTGGCCAGGAATAAGATCGCATTGCCCGTCAACAGGACCAGGTGATCTATATTTTGCGCATCAAACCAGGGTCCGGCAGCTACCAGGATGATGCTTACCAGGACAAAAATGACCAATATCGGCAGGAATGGCCTGCGGGTTGTTTTAGTTTCCATCTGTTTCCTTTCCATCTTTTCGCCTGGAATTGTCCCTTACCAGTTTAATAATTAACACCGTAATTACCAGCAAAGGTAAGCCCCAGGAGAATATTGGAAAAGAAAGATGCAGCCATTTGTCCGCCTTGACCCCCAGAAATACAGATAAGCCCACCGAGGCAACGAGCTCAGTGGACAATCCTGCATATCGTAGTAATACCCTGCGGTTATCCTGCGGCGAGTTCCCCATGTTTAACTTCCCTCTTTGCCTCCTGGGCCTGTACGGGCTTAGCGGTAGCGGTGCCGTTACTGCCGGCGGCCGTCATGTGGCATTCCCCGTTAAAATTGGCGGTAGGTTCGATCTGTAATTTGGCAGCCTTGATATTCCCATTCAGAAGGCTGCCTCCCTTGAGCTGTAAAAGGTCTTTTACGTTGATAGTGCCGGTGACTTTGCCCATGATATCGGCTTGCTGGCCATTGATATCACCCTGGACAACTCCGTTGGCGCCAATCACCACCTTAGCGGAGCAGTGGATGTTGCCGGTGAGGGTCCCGTCGATCCGGAGATCGCCGTTGCTGGTAATATCACCTTTCATTGAAGTTCCGGCGCCGATAAGGCTCGTGCTGGTGCCTGCAGGGGCTACCCCCAGGTCATCCGATTTGGATTTTCCATTAAACATAAGTATCAGATTTTAGATATAAGATATTAAATATCAGACTTCAGTCATTGATCTTCTCAGGCTTCGGGATATTCAGCACCGTCGTATCCAGCTTCACGGTCGTATGCCCTTGCAAAACATTTTTAATATTATCCAGGTATTGATCCTTTACCCTCACTTCCTGCTCTAACGAATCCGTGCGTATTTTTAGTTCACGCAGATCCTTGGTATTATTCACATCTCCATATCCCGGAATATACAATTTTAATGGCGTAAATACAATAAGGGCCACCGTCAGTCCCGTCAATAGCACAAAAATCGTGCAAAGAACGACATAAACACTCAAACGGGACAGTTTGAAGGTCACCACCTCCTCATAGGTATCGTCATTCATGACCACAAGGCGGTAACGGTTTTGCAAACGCTTTAACGTAGAATTGGCATCGAATTTGGCCATACAGACTGATTACGGATAAAGATAGGAACTTAATTTTGAGAATTTGGGATTTTGGGATTTGGAGATTTAGGGGAATAGCTCTCAAAAATGTTAAATCAAGAAATCCGGTAACCTAAAAATCTCAAGATCCATAATAAATTTACTGGAAATCAGTTATTAAGAATTTAGGTAGATTGCGGGACAAACCCAAATGGACGTTGTGATCCGATGTAAATTCCTTCTTGGTTCGATATTTTCTTTGCTTTCCCTGGCCGTTTCCGGGCAGGTAGGCGTTGCCTATGACTTGCAGAAACCCGCAAAATACGAGAACAGGATCCTTGCTTCGGAAAAGTCCACGGAACGAAAATTCCCCAAGTCCCGCCGCTTCTTCCAGAACACCATCACTCACTACAATTACTATTTCAACGCCAATAACAAGCTGAACGACGTTATTGCCCGCGCCAAGGATCAACATAAGGACGACTACACCAAACTCCTCTCTTTTTATAATTATACCCTGGAAGCAACCGCCCTCCAGAAAAGAGAACTGGATTCCGTCATTTATAAATGTACGGCCGGCATCCTTATCCATGACACCCGCAACGACTGGATCGACAATCTCTACCTGCTGATCGGCCGGTCTTATTTTTTCCGCAAGACCTTCGACACCGCTTATATTACTTTTCAATTCCTCAATTATGCCTTTGCCCCCAAGGAGAAAGATGGATATGACAAGCCCATCGCCAGCAATGCCAATGAAGATGACGGAGGCAATGCCAATATAGTCTCCACGAAGGAAAAAAGGAATATCGCTCAAAAGCTCCTTTCCCTGCCACCCAGCCGCAATGAATCCCTCGTCTGGCAGGTGCGCACCTACCTGGCTACGGATCGTTTTCCCGAAGCGGCCGCCCTCATCGCAGTCCTGAAAAAAGATCCGCAATTTCCACCGCGCCTGATCCCCGGGCTGGAAGAGGTACAGGCTTTATGGTTTTACAAACAAGACCAGTATGACAGCGCCGCCTTTCACCTGGAAAGGGCCTTGCCCGCCGCACAGGGAAATGAAGAAGTGGCCCGCTGGGAATACCTGATCGCTCAATTATATGAACGGGCCGCTCATCCCTTCGAAGCAAAGACCTTTTACGAAAGGACGATCCGGCATACCTTTAATCCCGTCCTCGAAGTCTATGCCCGGCTCAACGCCATCCGGCAGACCAAGGACAATTCCCCCGACTTTATCCAAAAGAATATCGACGCCCTCGTATCCATGGCAAAAAAGGATCGCTACGAGATCTACCGCGATATCATTTATTATACCGCCGCACAGATAGAACTGGAACGAAATAATAAACCCGGCGCGGAAGCCTTCCTGCTGCAATCTATCCGCTCTTCCGTAAACCTCAGCGAACAGCGTAACAAAGCCTTCCTGCAACTGGCCAACCTCTCTTTTGAAGAAAAAAAATACAAGGCCGCCAAAAGTTATTATGACAGCCTGAACCTGAGTGATGTCTACTCTACCGGCGAACTAAGCTGGCTACCCGACCGGAAAAAAGCCCTCGCCAATATCGTGAAGCAAATGCTGATCATCGAAAGACAGGACAGCCTGCAAAGGATCGCCGCCCTCCCCCCCGCGGAAAGGGATGCCTATGTCAAAAAATTAGCAAGGGCCCTCCGCCGGCAGCAAGGGCTCCATGATGAAACCGAGGATGGCAAAACGGATAATACTCCTTTTTTCAATAATAATAATGCAAAAGCGCCTCCCGATCTGTTCAGCTCAGGCGCCGGAGAATGGTATTTCAATAACCTCGCCCTGAAAGCAAAAGGCTATTCGGATTTTAAAACGAAATGGGGCAACCGGCAGAATGTCGATAACTGGCAACTGGCTTCCCTTGCCAGTCAGGCGCCGATCGGCAAACCCGGAGATCCCAAAATGCCCGCTACCCTGGAAGAACTGAGTCCTAACAAGAACACCGGGACGGATGCCATCAGCTTCAAGTCCCTGCTCGACAAACTTCCGCTGACACCCGAAAAAATGAAGCTGTCGAACGATTCCGTGGAAAAAGCGCTCTATGCCCTCGGGGTCGGCTACCAGGAAGGGATACCCGATTATCAATCCGCCATCAAGACCTACGAGACGCTGCTGGCCAAATCGGCGGATTCTTTAAAGCCTACACAAATGCGTGAGCAAACCCTGCTCAACCTTTTTTATTGTTATAAAAAAGTCGGGGACCAGGCGAATATGGACAGGATACGGCAACTGATGAAACGCCAATATCCCGGTGGCGAATTTACGGCCATGGCCATCAACCCGGACAGCGTTCACCAGGTCTCCGATAAACTCAAGGCCGATGCTACCCGTCAATATGAAAGGATCTACAATTCCTTTATAGAAGGCCGGTTCGAAGAAGCGCTCGCGGAAAAGAAAGAGGCCGACAGCCTCTATGGCTCCCTTTACTGGACGCCTCAGTTGCTGTATATCGAATCCGTCTACCTGATCCGCACCCGGCAGGACAGCCAGGCTAAGACCATCCTGAACGATATCCAGAATAAATTTCCCAAAACACCCATGGCGGCAAAAGCAGCCAACCTGTTAAGCGTCCTGAACAGGCGGAGAGAGATAGAAGATTATCTCACCAAACTGAAAGTCGAGCGGGCCAAAGACGATGATTCCACCATTATCCAGCCCATCACCGCCCGTACAACTCCCGCCGATTCCGCACAACAAAAGGAGGACAGCAGCCAGTTGGCAAAGACCAGGATCGGCGTCCGCACCCAACCTGCCGTTCAGAACGAAAAGCCGGGAGCGCCCGGCGCAGCCCTGCCGAAGATGAAGGTCGACACCAGCCGGATGGCCAGTATAAAAATGAATGCCGACGAATTGGCGATGCTGAAAAAACGGGCTGATTCCATGCAGGCTGCCATCAAAAAAGCCTATGCCGACTCTGTCACCCTCGCCCGGTCCAGGAAGCAGTCCGACTCCATCAAACTGGCCGCTCTGCAACGCCGGAACGATAGCACCCGCGCCGCCCTGAGAAAACTACAGGCGGATACCGCACAACTCGGCGCACAGATCCGGGCCCTGAACTCACCCTTTGCTTATAACCCGGAACAGCCGCATGCCGTGCTCATCATCATGAATAAAGTCGACCCGGTATATGTTACGGAATCAAGGAATGCCTTTTCCCGGTACAACCAGGAGAACTATTTCAGCCGGAACCTTACCACAACGAGCCCGGATTGGACGGACACGGTCAAACTCGTGGTGATCAATCCTTTTTTGAACGCCGCCGCCGCATCGGATTATATGAAGAAGGCAGCAGCCCTGGCCCCCCGGGAGCTTGTTCCCTGGCTGCCTGTCAACAAATACTCGTTCGTGATCATTTCCGCGGCAAACCTGGAATTACTGCTGGAGAATAAAGATATTGCAGCCTACCGGAAGTTCTTTTTAGCTATTTACCCCGGAGCAAAATAAATTTTAATACGATTAATCACCTCATATATGTCTAAAATGGTCCGCATTTTCTGGAGGATATTTTTCTATGGACTAGGCGCCTTTATTCTTTTCCTGGTGCTCATCAACCTGGGCGTCTTCGGCTCCCTGCCTTCCCTGAAAGAACTGGAGAACCCTTCCATCACGCTGGCTACCGAAGTTTTTGCCGAGGATGGAACGCCGATGGGGAAATACTACCGGGAAAAAGGCAACCGGAGTAATGTCGAATACAAAGATATTTCCGTCAACGCCGTGAATGCCCTCGTAGCTACGGAGGACGAACGCTTCTACGAGCATTCGGGGATCGATGGCTTCGCCGTCCTGCGTGCCGTCATTAAACTGGGACATGACGGGGGTGGCAGCACCATCACCCAGCAGTTGGCCAAGAACATGCTGGAACAGGGATCAAAGAACTTTGTCCGCCGCGGCATCGAAAAGCTGAAAGAGTGGATCATCGCCATCAAACTGGAACGCAATTTCACTAAACAGGAGATCCTCGCCCTTTACCTGAATGAAGTGCCCTTCGGCGATAACGTATACGGTATCCGCAACGCTTCCCGCACCTTTTTCCAGAAGGAACCCGACCGGCTGAACGTGGACGAGGCGGCGATCCTGATCGGTATGCTGAAAGGCAATACCCTCTATAATCCTCGAAGAAACCCAAAAGCGGCTATAGAACGGCGTAATACGGTGATCAACCAGATGGTGAAGAACAATTACCTCACGACAGAGGATGGCGCCAAACTAAAGGTCAAGCCCATCGATCTCAGCAATTATAAAAAGGTAGATGAGAACAATGGCCTGGCGCCTTATTTCCGCGACGTGATCCGGGAAGAATTGAAAAAATGGTGCAAGGAGCATAAGAACCCCGCTACGGGCGAGCCTTATAACCTCTATGGGGACGGGCTCCGGATCTATACGACCATCAACCCCCGCATGCAGCTCTATGCTGACGAAGCCGTGGCCAAACAAATGCCCATTCTTCAGAAATTTCTCAGCGCACAGGCCAGCCTGCGGAAAGGCCTGATATGGAAAGATCATCAGAATATTCTCGAAGCCGCCATGCGCAACAGCGATCGCTGGAAAAACCTCGAAGACGAAGGGCTCAGTGATGCGGAGATCCGCAAGACCTTTACAATACCTACACAAATGAGGGTCTTCGCCTGGAATACAAAAAGGGAAAAAGATACGGTGATGACCCCGGCCGACTCTATTAAATATCACCAGCAGATGCTGCAGACGGCCTTCATGGTCATGGATCCCATCACGGGCGCCGTAAAAGCATGGGTCGGCGGCATCGATTTCAAAACCTATAAATACGACCACGTCAATATCAATACCAAACGCCAGGTAGGCAGTTCCATCAAACCCTTTCTTTACAGCCTGGGCATTGAAGATTATAATTTCACGCCCGAGACCCAATGCGAGACAGGGCAGCAATATTTTCCCGGCTTCGGCAATGTACCCGCCCGTCCCGACAAACATGAAGGCGGATCTATGACCATGGCCACAGGACTTGCCTGGTCCATCAACGGGGTCGCTGCGTATATTATGAAGCAGGTAGGTCCCAAACGATTTGCCGAATATGTCAAGCAGATCGGCATCCCAACAAAGATAGAGCCCTACCCTTCCATGGCCCTGGGCGCCTGCGATCTTTCCTTGTATGAAATGATGTGGGGTTATACGATCTTCCCTTCCGGCGGCTTCAGCACCAAACCTTTTTATATCTCCCGCATAGAGGATAAGAACGGTAATGTCCTCGACCGCTTTGACACAGACCGTAAAGAGGTCATCAGCCAGTCCACCGCTTATACGATGACCCGCATGATGCAGGGCCCTGTGGACTTTGGGACCGCAGCAGGCCTGAGAGCCCGGCTTGGCGTTTCGGAAATGGGAGGAAAGACAGGCACCACGAACGACAATTCAGATGCCTGGTTCATGGGCTATACTCCACAACTGATGGCCGGCGTATGGATCGGTTGCGATGCACGCTTTATCCACCTGGAAAGCGGGCTGGGTTATGGTGCGCAGGCCGCCCGTCCCATCTGGGAATATTTCTTTGCAAAAACCCTGGCCGATAAGACCCTCGCCATCGACAAGCAGGCGAAATTCATTCAGCCGGAAAGCATACGCAATGAAATGATGTATGACTATCAAAAGATCATCGAGCGGACGGCCCCTCCCGGCGCTGAAGGCGCCAATGAAGGAAATGGGAAGGCCAATCAATATATGGACACCACTCCTCCCACCGTACCGGTCGACTCCAAGCTTTCTCCCGACGAGGAAAAAGTATTGAAGGAAGCTACGATCCAGAAAAGTGATAAGTCAGGCTCCGTTAAAATAACGGTGACCGATCAGAAGAAGCCCGAACCCAAGAAAAAAGAAGGGTTCTTCAAAAGGCTGTTTGGCGGCAAGAAAGAATAGCTTGTAGCTGACAGCTTGCGGCTTATAGCTACTACTTCAGGTGCGAACGCAGCATCCAGGCCAGCTTCTCATGTCCTTCCATAAGCCCGGTGATAAAATCACTGGTGCCCGCATCTCCATACTCTGAAGCGAATTTATTGATGTTCTCCCGGAGGAAGATGATGATATTCTCGTGATCGGTCAATAGTTCTTTAATAAATCCGAGGCTATCGTTCTTCTCGCCCAATTTCTCAGTAAGATGGGTCAGGGAGAGAAAGCTTTTCAGGGTTGCCGGCGCATAATGACCTAATTGGCGGATCCTTTCGGCGACACTGTCCATCACCTCGTCCAATTGCTCATACTGCGATTCGAAAAAAACATGCATGGAATGAAAATCCGTCCCTTCCACATTCCAGTGCGCATTACGGGTCTTGGTATAAAGGACAAATTCATCTGCCAGTAGTTTACATAACTCAGCCGCGACGGCCTGAAGGTTCGTCTGATTGATCCCAATGTTTGTCTTCATGATTGTTGATTTTAATAACTACCGCAAGGTAAGGTTTTTACCCATTATGGGGCAGAAGGGCTACTGGTCAGATGCGGGTATCTGGTGTCTCATTTATCTTATTTATCGGCGGCGACCGCCGTTTCGGCATCGGCCGGTCTCTTTTTACCCAGGACATCGATCCTTACCTTTGTCAGGCCCCGGCCGGTGTACCCCAGCCTGTCGGCAGCGGCATGACTCAGATCGATCAGGCGCTTGTTATGCGGATGCATCTTGTCATTGACCCGGACGATCACGGAACGCTGGTTGCGCAGGTTGGTCACGCGGATCCAGGTATGCATGGGAAGGGTATTACTGGCGGCCGTCAGCTTGTCCTGGTGGAAGATCTCGTCGGTATAGGTCTTTCGGCCCTCGAATTTATTGGCGTAGTAACTGGCGGTCCCGTATTGCACTTTGGGGGGCTTTCCGGCCAGATGAGCAGGGGATCTTTTAACGGGTTTGGGGTGATGGCCTCCGGGAGGGATGGTATCACGAACAGGACTTCCTTCCCGGCCAAAAGCGGCGATGGGGATCACCAGGCAGGTGATCAATCCGGATCTGATGGATCTTTTCATTGGCGATTGATTTTTTTTCAAGGGATGGACTATCACCAAAAGGCGCATAATAAGCCCAAGGGCCAAAGCAAGATATTAATAAATCGGCTTATCAGCAAAGTATCTTTCCCGGAGTTGCCTGTCTTCGCCATAGATATCGTCATAGAAATAGACCTTGCCCTTTTTGCCTTCCGTCGTGAAATAACGCAGGTAAACAGGCACCCGGGCGAATCCGTATACCGTATGTTTTTCCTTTCGCTGGATCCAGGCACGCACGGTGTCGGGCTTATATTTGATGGTATCGTTCCGGGTGAGGAAATCGGCCATTTTCTGCCAGTCCTTTACCCGTACGCAGCCATGGCTCAGGGCCCTGAACGATTTTCCGAACATCCACCGGACATTGGTGTCATGCAGATAGACGTCATATTTATTCTTGAAATTGAATTTCATGACCCCCAGGGAATTATCATCTCCCTGGCGCTGCTTGATCTGGTAAGGCCAGTAGTTCTTATTGTATTTCCTCCAATTGAGCTTGGAAGGGTCCAGGACACTGTCGTTCTTATCTACCACCATCAGGTTCTCCTTCCGGAGATAGTCCACATTTTCCTTGATCTTTGGCAGCATCTCTTTAAAAATGATGCTTTCAGGCACCGTCCACTGGGGGAAGGTGATAAAATTGGATATTTCGCTGCTCAGCAAAGGGGTCCTTGTCTTGGGCGCGCCCACAATGATCTTGGATTCGAACACCACCGTATCCTCATTGAACACCTGCAAGCCAAAGGCGGGCAGATTGACCCAGACGCGGGTCGAAGGCAGGGTATCCGGCAGGAGTTTGTAGCGGTCGAGGGTGATACAAATACGCTTGAATTTTTCCCAATCCGTATTGTCCATCATCGTCACCAGCGCATCCGATACTTTTCCGTTCACCGTAAGCCCGTTGGTGTGCTGGTAATTTTTTATCGCCTGCCGCAGGGTACCGGTATCCACCATCGTTGCGTTCGAATCGATGTATCCTACTTCCTGCAAGCGTTTGGTAAGGCTCTGGTAAAAGGCGGCCGAATCTTTACTGGCATAAGGATAGCGCAGCCAGGTGAGGTTCCGGAACTTCCCCGTTGCCAAAAAACCCTTCAGGTATGTCTTCAGGGAATCATATCCTCTGTGTTTGGGCTCAAAGCCCTGGAGAATGGTCGTGACGCTATTGGACTGCAGGGCCTGGGTCAGAGCCATCGTATACCTGTTGTCCGGCAATACGGTATCCGTTCTCAGCGTGACGCTGTCATAAGGCAGTCGTCCCTGTTTCAGGTGCTTCACGATGGTAAAGAAGGCATCGGTCATCAACAGATCGGCCCTTGCCCAGAGCGCGGCATTTTTACGGGCAAGGGTATCTTCGCTCAGGATACGATGTATAAAGGCCAGGGAAGTATAATGATAATCGGTCGGGAAGAGACCGTATTCCTTACAGTTCTGAATAAAAGAGAAAAGGGAGTCACCGGGATGCAGGAATTGTCCCCGATCGCTCCATAGAGTAGCGTAATCCGAGTGCTGATAAAGACTGTCGAGTAATTTCCGGTAGCCTAAAGAAGTGGAGTCATTCAACTTATCCTGGTGATCGGCGGCGAATTGCAGCATTTTCCGGATATCATCGCTGACATGCTCTTCCATTTGCGCCGGCTTCTTTACGATATCCTTCTCAGTGGTCTTTGATTGATCCCGGCAGGAAAAAAACACCCAATTCAATACAAGAAGGAATACAATCTGGATGGAGCGCTTTCGATAATTCATTATGCCTCCAATATAAGACAAGGTTTTAATATATCGAAAAGGCGTCTGGGGATTTTTTAAAAAACGGTCCTGTTTAGGGGGTTCCATCCCTTCTGTTGTGAGGAATTTAGCAATCCTTCTTTTTATGGCAGTATTTTAACCCATGTTTACCAGTCAATCAAATAAACTTTATCTTGAGTATAAATAATGAAAAATAGAATTTTAGTAATTTTTTTTCTGCTCTCTTTTACAGGCTCCTTTGCTCAAAATAGTGTCGCTCATAAAGTCACTCAAATTAATGTCCACGATGGCAAGACCGGTGATCTTTTCTGCGACTTCCTTACTTTTTATTGATTGTTTACTATTGAGAGTAAATAGTAAACTATTTTTTAAGTTGAAACTTCTATATCTTCTCCGTTGAAACAACGGCATCGAGATTGATCGGGCCGTAAATATGCGGGAAGGTATCTTCGATGGAAGGCGACCAGTCATAATAGAGGGGGCTCGTCAGCTTCGTGGTCTCGATGACCAGCTTTAGCAGGTCTTTTTTGCCCTGGAAATATCGCTCCAATACGCCGGGGATCTGTCTTTCTTCACTACAATGGATGAATCCTTCGTCGGCCAGGGAAGCCGATTCATAGTGGCCTTTCAGTTGGGCCTGCTGCCATTCGGGGGCGGTGGTCAGGTGGTAAATAATTGCCATAAAAGGGAGGTTAGGTTGTATTGCTAATTTAAGGGATAACTCTTTTTATCTGTTGTTCCAGCAGCAAAAGATCTGCCAGCACAACGGCCGTGACCGCCTCCAGCACCACCGGCACACGCAGGGCGATACAAAGATCATGACGGCCTTTTACGGAGAAGGGTTCCAAAGCTCCCGTCTCCCAATTGAGGGTCTGCTGCTCCTTCGGCGTAGAAGAGGTAGGCTTCACCGCTATCCGGAATACAAGTTCATTCCCGTTCGTGATCCCACCGACCACGCCACCGGCATGATTGGTCCGGGTCCTGCCATTGGGGTCTTCGATCGCGTCATTATGTTCGCTGCCAAACATCTTCGCCGCCGCAAAGCCGGTACCAAATTCGATACCCCGGATGGCCGGGATGGCAAATACGGCATGGCCCAATACGGATTCTGCCGAATCAAAAAATGGCTCACCCAGTCCGATGGGCAGTCCGCTGACCCTGCATTCCACGATCCCTCCGATCGTATCCTTGGCGTCAATGGCTTTTTGCAATCCTTTTTCCAGGTCCGATTCGCCGCCGATCTCTAAAATTGCCGCGTCAACACGGATCTCCCCTTCCCCCACAGCAAGCAACTTCTTCGCGATCACGCCGGCTGCAACCAGCGCCACGGTAAGGCGACCGGAAAAATGGCCTCCGCCCCGGTAATCTTCAAAGCCCCCGAACTTTTTATTCGCCACAAAATCGGCATGCCCCGGGCGTGGCACCGCCCGTTGCTTCTCATAATCGCCCGAACGGGTATTCTTATTTTCAAAAAGGATCGTGATCGGTGCGCCGGTCGTCTTTCCATTGAACAGGCCGCTCTTAAAGATCGGCAGATCGTCTTCCTTGCGGGGGGTCGTCCCCTTTTGCAGTCCCCCCTTCCGTCTCTCCAGATCGGGTAGGAATTCCTCCATGCTCAGCGGCAGGCCCGCCGGGCATCCATCAATGACGACACCCACGCCTTCCCCATGCGATTCACCAAAGATGGTTATTCTGAATAAACGACCGAATGAGTTCATACTACCTGCCCCCGAAGGCAGTATTTAAAAAATTAATGAATATTTTAAAGGGTATCCCCAACCCCAATGGTCACCCCGGCGCCCAACTGCCGTAGATGCTCATAAAAAGCGGGATAGGATTTATCGATGGCCTGTGCTTCTTCAATGATCGTTTCCCCTTCGGCTACCAGTCCGGCCACGGCACAGGCCATGGCGATCCGATGGTCATGACGCGAATGCACCGTCGCTCCTTTTATTCTTTTGCCGGCATCGTTCTTTCCACTGCCATGCACCAGCATAAGGTCATCCTGTAATTGCACGGAGACACCCAGTTTACCAAATTCCTCCTGCAAGGTCAGGGCCCGGTTGCTTTCCTTATGAGCCAGTCGGCCGACCCCTTCGATCGCCGTGATCCCTTCACAAAAGGAGGCCAGGGCCACCAAAGGAGGAAAAAGATCCGGGCAATCCGTTGCATTGAAATGAAAAGCCTTCAGCCCCGGCGTACCCGCGGCAAGAATAGATCCGGCCCCTATTTCAATGGCGCCATCCCGAAGGGACAGCGCCGCGCCGCAATCCGTCAGGGCTTGCAGAATGGCCTTATCCGCCTGTGTGGAGGAAAGGTCCAGTCCCCTCACCATGATACGGCCTGCCAGTGCGCCGGCCACGAGGAGGAATGCCCCGCCGCTCCAATCGCCTTCCACCGTATAGGCATGATCGATGGGAGACGAGGTCTTCAGCGATGATCCGAAATAAAATTCTTTATATTCCCTGTTCTCCACCTCCCATCCGAAATGCCCCAGCACCTGGAGGGTAAGATCGATATAGGGTTTGCTTTTTAGATTGTTCACTTTAATGGAGACATCCGTTGCACCGGCGGCGGCATAAGAGAACAACAAGCCCGTGAGGAATTGCGAGCTGAGAGATCCGTCGATCTCCAGGTCCCGGGGTTGTAGAGGCCCCTGGATCTGTAAGGGTAGTTTTCCCTTATTCGAGCTGACCCGGATGCCCAATTGCGGGAAGATCTCGTCGAAAAAATCCATGGGGCGGGTCAGCAGACTGCCTTCCCCGTTGACGGTCACAGGCTGATCACTCAACGCGATAATGGGAGCAAACATCCGGATCCCAAGGCCGCTCTCTCCGCAATTGACTTCCTTACGGCCTGGAACGACTCCCCTACCCCTGATCCTCAGGCTCCCATCGTCCAACATCGTTACTTCCGCCCCGAGTCCCTTTATTACTTCCAGGGCCGCTTTATCATCGTTCGAGGTCCCGGGATTTTTGACCAGGGTCTCGCCCATGCTGAGCAAGGCCGCCGCACAAGCCCGCTGCATCGAACTCTTGGATGCAGGAGCCTGGATCGTTCCCTTTATCACCGATGGTCTTATCGTCGTTAACATATTCAGCGTGACGTTATGATTGATTGTAGGAGCTTGTCCAATTCCACGAGCGGGATGCCTTTGACGATGCCTTGCCCGATCTTATTCAACAATACATAGTTCATAGAGTCCCGTTCTTTCTTTTTATCCATCTTCAGGATATTCAACACTTTCTTTGTGTCGAATTCGGCTTCGGTGGGCAATCCATATTTTTTTAGGACGGAGATAACCCTGCCCGTATCTGCAAAATCAGTGTATTCCTCGGAGATCATACAGGCGGCGACCATTCCGATGGAAATAGCCTGCCCATGTGACAATTCGTACAGGTTCTCGATCGCATGACCCAGGGTATGCCCGAAATTCAACAGGCGGCGATCCCCTTTCTCAAATTCGTCTTTTTGCACGACGTCGGACTTGATCACTACATTGCGGCGGATCAGTTTACCAACGGCTGCCTTATCCTTCCGGTAGAAGCCCGGCTTGTTCTTTTCCAGCTCCCTGAACAGAGCGACGTCCCGGATACAGGCATGTTTGATGATCTCCGCAAATCCATTGCTCCATTCTTCCGTCGGGAGGGTCTTCAGCAAACTATAATCATACAATAAGAAATCCGGCTGCCGGATCGTACCCGCGAGGTTCTTGTATACGCCTACGTCGATCCCGTTCTTGCCGCCGATAGAAGCATCCACCATCGCAAGGATAGAGGCTGGTACAAATCCGAAAGACAAGCCGCGCATGTAAATGGCAGCCGCATAACCCGTGATATCCGTCACGACGCCTCCCCCTACTCCTACCAGGAAGGTCTTCCTGTCCGCGCCGAACCCGATCAACTGTTCCAGGATGGAATCCACCGTAGCCTGGATCTTAAATTCTTCGCCGGCGCTGATGACGATCGTATTCCAGCCCCCGAATTTCTTCTGGTGCAACCGGAAGATATTTTCATCCGTAATGAGTACGGTATGTTCTTTAGCTACCAGTTTTTCCAGGTAGGAAAGGTCCGCATCGAAATAGTATGTGGTGGTCTTACCCGAGAACTTGTATTGAAGTTTTTGCATGAGCTTACCTATGCATTCATGATCTTATTCTGATGATTGATCGATTCCATATGCACCGCGTCATAATACTTGGTGATGAATTCTTTGCTCAGTCCCAGCTTCTCTCCCTTTACAAATGCCCGCTCGATGATAGAGTTCCAGCGATTGGTCTGAAGGATGGTGATATTATTATCCTTTTTATACGTACCGATCCTATCAGCGATCTTCATACGCTGCCCCAGCAACTGCATCAGTTCGTCATCGATATGGTTGATCTGTTCGCGGAGTTTTTCCAGGGCGCTGATGAATTCCTTTTCCGTCGTAGTCTCATGACGCCATTTGATGCTGTCCAGTAATTCCCCCAGTTTTGCGGGAGTGATCTGCTGTTTGGCATCGCTCCATGCCTTATCGGGATCGATATGACTTTCGATGATCAGCCCGTCAAAGTCCAGGTCAATGGCTTTTTGTGCAACGTCCAGGAGGATGTCGCGGCGGCCGCTGATATGGGAAGGGTCGTTGATCATCATCATATCGGGATTGCGCAGTTTCATTTCAATGGCCAGGTGCCACATGGGGGCATTCCGGTATTCCGTATTGCCATAAGAACTGAATCCGCGATGGATCAGTCCGATCTGCTTAATGCCTGCCTTCGCAACGCGCTCTACAGCGCCCGTCCAGAGTTCCAGGTCGGGATTGATAGGGTTTTTGATCAGCACGGGGACATCCACTCCACGAAGGGCATCCGCCACTTCCTGAACGCTGAAAGGGTTCACCGTGGTCCTTGCCCCGATCCACAGCACGTCTACATCGAAATGCAAGGCGTCTTCCACCTGCTTGCCGGTGGCCACTTCCACCGTGACCGGGAGACCTGTCAGTTTTTTAGCTTGTTGCATCCAGGGTAATCCCTTCGTGCCGATGCCTTCAAAACTGCCCGGCCTTGTCCGGGGCTTCCAGATCCCTGCACGGATCATATCGACCTTCCCCGTCTTGGCCAGCAGGGTAGCCGTTTCCAATACCTGTTCTTCCGTCTCTGCACTGCAGGGACCGGAGATCACGAGGGGGCGCTTGTTCCAGGCTGCCTGGGTGACCTCTTTCCAATTTTTAGTTGCTGTTACTGACATATAATTAACGTTGATAATTAAAGTAAATCCAAAAATCTCGCAATCTCAAAATCCTCGTCCTATCTGCTGTTCGCATCGTTCATCCGGATCCTGCGTCCCTTATAATTCTTGCCATCGATAGCCCGGATCATCTGCTGCGCCGAACCCCGGTCTATTTCGATCCAACTGTTCATTTCCTTCATATCGATCCGGCCCAGTACTTCTTTTTTGAGTTCGCTCATGTCCAGGATGAATTGCAGGAAACTGGCTTTATAAAAGCCATCCTTGGTCCCCAGGTTGACAAATAATTTCGCCATATCCCCGTTGTTATTGAAATCCCGCGCCACCCGGGGCCGGGCTTCGCCCACTTCACCGCGACGGCCGAATTCACGTTTCTCACCGACGCCGCGGGTCTCTCTCGCATTGCCATATTCACGTACCCGTTCGCGCACGTTCAGGTCTTCCGCATTTTCATAGTATTTCAGGAAGCGGTTGAATTCCGTAGCGGCTACCCGCTTGAGCACTTCTTCCTTGCTCACGTCCGCAAATTTTTCCGCCAGCATGGGTACATAGCTTTCATAATCCCCATGGCTGATATCCGCCTGCAATAACTTATCCATGAAATGAAAGAACTGTTTGCGGCATACATCCTTCCCCGTAGGGATTTCCATTTTATGAAAGGCCAGCGACACGATCCTTTCGATCTGCCGCAGTTTGCCTATTTCCCGGCTGTGAACGATCGATATAGAGATCCCCGTGTTACCGGCCCTACCCGTACGACCGCTCCGGTGCGTATATACTTCCACGTCATCCGGTAGTTCATAGTTGATGACATGGGTGATCCCCACTACATCGATCCCCCTGGCCGCCACGTCCGTAGCGATCAGCAACTGAAGGCTTTTTTCCCTGAACTCTCCCATCACCTTATCCCGCTGCTGCTGGGTAAGGTCCCCGTGCAGCGCATCGATATCATATCCTTCCCTCGTAAGCTTTTCCGCGATATTCTGTGCATCCACCTTGGTACGGGTAAAAACGATCCCGTAAATGCCCGGGTTAAAATCGATCAGCCTTTTCAGCGTATCGTACCGGTGATGGGCATTGGCCACATAATACTGGTGATCGATATTCTTATTGGCCGTATTTACTTTTCCTACCGTGATCTCCAGCGGCGTCCGCATATATTTCTTGCTCACCCTCCGGATCTCCGAAGGCATCGTGGCGCTGAACAGCCAGGTAGCTTCCCTTTTGGGGGTATTCTGCAAAATAAATTCTATATCATCCTGGAAACCCATGTTCAGCATTTCATCCGCCTCATCCAGCACTACGTATTTTATTTGTTCGAGGTTGATCGCCTTACGCTCGATCAGGTCGATAAGCCGGCCCGGCGTCGCTACCACGATCTGCACCCCTCTCTTCAAATCCCTGATCTGCAGCCCGATGGACGTACCTCCATACACCGCCATCACATGCATGCCCGGCATGAACTTCTTGAACAATTCGATCTCGCTTACGATCTGCATGCAAAGTTCCCTCGTCGGGCAAACGACCAATGCCTGGGGATGCTTTTGAGCTCCGTCTACCAATTGGAGCAGCGGAAGGCCAAAAGCCGCCGTCTTACCTGTCCCGGTCTGTGCCAATCCTATCAGATCTTTCGTTCCGCTCAATAAAACAGGAATTGCCTGCTCCTGTATGGCTGTCGGTGTTTTATATCCCAGTGCGTCGGTAGCCTGTACCAACCTGGCATCTAAACCCAGCCCTTCAAATGTCATCATATACTTTAAAAATTTGGGGGCAAAGGTACGACTATTGCCGCCTTTAGCCGATTTTTTGTTTCACGCCACCGGGCTTAGTCCCAGTCGCTGTAAGGGCTCCGTTCCCCTCCTACTTCAAGATCTTCCGGATCTTATTCGCGTTTTCCATCAATTCCTGCAAATACTCGTAATTGTCTTTTTCCAGGCAGCTTTTGAACTTTCTCAACTGGGTAATATGCTCATTGAGAACGTCTAATACATGGTCCTTGTTCTGCCTGAAAATGGGCAGCCACATGGACGGGTTACTTTTGGCCAATCGCACCGTGCTCTCAAACCCGCCCCCGGCCAGGTCGAAAATGGCGTTTTCCTCTTTTTCCTTCTCCAGCACCGTATTGGCCAGTGCAAAGGAGGTGATATGCGCAATATGACTTATATAGGCCGCATGCATATCATGACTGTCCGCATCCATATACACCATGTGCATCCCCAATATTCTATAGACCTCCTCGACTTTCGCTACGGCATCCGGGTCGCTCTTTTCTTTTTCGCAGATCACGCAGGACCGCCCTATAAAGGCATCCCGCACGGCCGCTTCCGGTCCGCTATACTCCGTACCCCACATCGGATGGGTCGCTACAAAGCGGCGGCGCATGGGGTGATCCGCCAGCGATTCGCATAATACCTGCTTGGTAGAGCCGGCATCCGCGACGATCTGCCTGTCCGTGACGAGGTCCATCACCCGGCGCATCATGGGCACCGTTACATCCACCGGTATCGCCACGTAGATCAGGTCGCTTTTTTTCACCGCTTCTTCCAGGGGCAGGGCTTCGTCGATCAACCCCAATTCCAACGCTTTTTCTATGCTCGATGCCGTACGGCTCACCCCGATCACATTTTTGACGAGTCCTTTTTCTTTTAAAGCCAGGCTAAAACTTCCGCTGATAAGGCCCACTCCAACGATTGTTATTGAATCGAACATAATCTCGTATTTACGATTTTTGATCTTTAGATTTCGGGATTTCCCACTTATAGACAAATCTCAAAATCGCTAAATCTCTAATTCTCAAAATTTTGCTTTTATCCTTCCAATGCTTTCCTGCAAACGCTCTTCGCTGCTGCATAGGCTGACGCGGATATAACCCTCGCCCGCTTTGCCGAAAATGCCTCCCGGCGTAATAAAGACATTTGCCTTATACAGCACCTGGTCGCTCAGATCGAACCCATCCTTATAGGATGCCGGGGCTTTTGCCCAGACAAACATACCTACCTGCTCTTTGCTGAAATCCAGGCCCAGTACTTCCAATAGCTCAAAAACTTTGATCCTTCTTTTCCGGTAGACGGCATTCACATTATCGTACCAATCCTTGCCAAGGGACAAGGCCTTTGCGGCAGCCAATTGGACGGGCAGGAACATCCCGCTGTCCATATTGCTCTTAAACCGTAATACTTCGTCGATCCTTTCCTTCGCACCCGACAAAGTACCCACCCTCCATCCGGCCATATTCTGCGACTTGCTCAGGGAATTCAATTCGATCACCGTGTCTTTAGCCCCCGGCACACCCAGCAGGCTCCGGGGCGTTTCATTCAGGATAAAGCTATACGGGTTGTCATGACAGATAAGGATCCCATGTTGCTTTCCAAAAGCTACCAGTTTTTCGAACAAAGCCGTATCTCCTAACTGGCCCGTCGGCATATGCGGGTAGTTCACCCACATGAGCTTTACCCTGCCACCGGCCTCACCCTGCCCGGCTACCAGTCTCTCCAGGGCATCGAAATCGGGAGCCCAGTTATTTTCTTCTTTCAGTTCATACGGCACGGCGATGCCTCCCGCCAGTTTCACGGCGCTCCGATAGGTAGGGTATCCCGGGTCCGGCACCAGGGCGCTATCGCCTTCATCCAGGTAGGTCATACAGATATGCATGATGCCTTCTTTGGAACCGATCAGGGGCAGGATCTCGGTGTCAGGGTCCAGTGTTACGCCATACCATTGCTGGTACCAGGCGGCAATGGCCTTGCGTAAAATGGGCGATCCCTTGTAAGACTGGTAAGCATGCACGTTGGGCTTGGCGCTTTCTTCCTGCAGGGTCTTGATCACATCGGGATGCGGAGGAAGGTCCGGGCTGCCGATGCCCAGGTTGATGATGTTCTTCCCCTGCTGGTTCAATGTATCGATCTCCCGCAATTTCTGCGAGAAATAATATTCACCGATGCCGTCCAACCTTTTAGCTGTCTTCATATTTATTTTATTAAATCTCCAAATCCCTCCATCTCAAAATCTCCAAATCCGCTATACCGTCCTCCCCTTTTTATAGATCCCATATACCTTTAAGGCCGCCGTAATGGGCCTGATCGATTCGATCACCCCCTGGAACTGGTCCAGCGTATCGAATTCCATATCCGCATGAAAAGAATATTCCCAATCGCTGCCGGGAATAGGAAAGGATTGCAGTTTACTCAGGTTGATCCCCCCTTCGGCAATCTTCGACAATACCCTCGCCAGGCTTCCCCGGGAGTGATCCGTATTGAAATTAACGGATGCCTTATCGACCCCATCCACAACGGCAGTGCTGTCTTCCGGTTGCAGGATCAGGAAGCGGGTATAGTTATTCTTCATCGTTTGAATATCGGGAGCCAGGATGTCCAGGGAAAACAACTCGGCAGCCAGTTTGCTGGCGATAGCCGCCGTGTGCCTGCCGCGATGCTGGTGGAGCAGCTTGGCGCTTAATGCCGTATCCTCCGTTTCTACCAGCTTCCAGTGAGGCTGCTTCTCCAGGAAATCGATGCATTGCAGCAAGGCCATATGGTGCGAATGGACTTCCCGGATATCTTCCAGCTGCACACCGGGGTTGACCAGCAGGTTCTGACTGATCTGCAGATAGATCTCCCCGACGATCTGCAGGTTGCTCTTTTGTAAAAGGGTATAATTTGGCAGGATGCTGCCGGCAATGGAATTCTCGATCGCCATGACCCCTCCATCACTCTCTTTTTTACTGGACGCTACCCGTATCACTTCCCGGAAAGTACCGCAGGTGACCACCTGTACATCATTTCCGAAGAATTGCTGCGCCGCTACCTGGTGAAAACTTCCTTCATAACCCTGGATCGATACTTTTGCCATAGTTGTTCTTTAAACCCCTTTAGGGGTAGGGGGAAATGCAAAAATCCCGGCTTTTGGCCGGGATCCTTTATGTTAATCTTTTCCTTTATTGACTGGTTAACAAAAGCATTCCCGGCCTACTCCTAAAGTAGACGATAAAATAAAAGTAAAAATAACGGTATGCCTTTGTGATGATCATAATAGTTCACCAAATGTATAAACTTCCTGGGAATTATAAAATTTATTTTAAAGGATCCCGAAAATCCTTGATAAATCTCTATTCCGGCGACCTATTCCAGACGCCTGGAGATTTGCTCGTCGATCAGCTTGAATAAGTGAAAGGGCTTATAGGTCCGCCAGTTATCCAGTTCCACCAGTTCGACAAACCGGTTCAGCTTGGCTCTTTTGAAATCATACTGGGTCTGCTCCGGCATATTGATACAGGCGATCCATCCCTCCGCATCCGTCACTTCTTCAAACCATTCTTCGTAATAATCCTTGTCGCCGCTATGGAAATTGAGCACATTTTCCGCGATGAGGATGAATTTGATGATGCCGGCATTGAAGAAATCATCGATGACCCTTCTTTTCAGGTTCATGATATCGTTCTCGATCGCATCGTTCCATTCCCCGAACAATTCGATGATCATATATTGTTCCTCGTAATCCGCGAGCAATACTTTCAGGTAGAGGGTCTTGGACCCGATCTCATCCCATTGCGGATGGATATAGTAGTTATAGATCGTCTGGGTGAATTCGAATTCCGAATACTCCCTTCCATAAAAAGGCGATCGTTCGTCTTCTTCGCTCACGTACAGGTGGCGCCAGTTATAAAAGGGTTCTATTTCGTGCATACATGCGTAATTGCTGATCAAAAGTCTCTAAATCCCGGAATCTCTAAATTTCTCCACCGCCGTCTTGACGCTGCCAAATTTCAATAACAGACCCTTGGCGCTTTTATAGTCCGCCAAGCCGGTCTCTTCCATCACCATTTTAGTCCCCCGGTCTATCAGTTTGCTGTTCGTCAATTGCATATTGACCATCTTATTATCCACTACCCTGCCGATACGGATCATCACCGCGGTAGAGATCATATTCAACACCAGTTTCTGAGCCGTGCCTGCCTTCATCCGCGTACTCCCTGTTACAAACTCTCCTCCCACCACCACTTCCACCGGATAATCGGCCAGGGCCGCCACCGGCGATCCCGGGTTACAAACGATACATCCCGTCACGATCCCTCTCCGGCGGCTTTCCTCCAGGGCCCCCATTACATAGGGCGTATTTCCGCTGGCGGCGATGCCGATGACCAGGTCCTTATCCGTTATATCATACTGCAGGAGATCGACCCATCCCTGCTCTTTATTGTCTTCGGCATTCTCCACCGGCCGGCGGATCGCTTCTTCTCCCCCTGCGATCAAACCGATCACCAGGTCAAAAGACAGGCCATAGGTAGGAGGGATCTCGCTGGCATCCAAAACTCCCAATCTTCCGCTGGTTCCGGCCCCGGTATAGAACAGGCGGCCGCCGGCCAGCATCTTGTCCACGATCGCCGCTACCAGCCCTTCCATCTGCGGAATAGCTTTTCCAACGGCATCCGGGACGGTCCGATCTTCGTTATTTATCCCCGTAAGGATCTCACCGATACTCATTTTTTCCAGGTCATGATAAGAGCCTGGCTCCTCAGTGACCTTCACAAATGCCATGTTTTGAACTGGTTTAACTGTGATATTTGACGAGACCATCCATCGGTTTGCGAAGGATCTTCCCCAATTCGAATTCATAGATCCCGCACAATTCCTTGATGACATCCCGGAACCCGTAGGCGATGCCGCCCACAAAATGGATGGGTAATTTCCAGCTTTCCCGGTACTTACACAAATGACTAAAGAAAAAATCGTTCAATCCATCCTCTATGATGTTCTCGATCATATAATGTCCCCTGTTCTCGGCAAGGAACAAGGAGAAGGAAGCCAGGTAACGGTTAGGAAAAGGTTTTTTATATACATTCTCCAGGATCTCCTTCGAACCGGTAGCATATTTTGCATCGAATTTATACCGTAATTCCTCGTCAAAAGTATTGTAGAGATAATATTGTACCACCTTTTTCCCCAGATAGGCCCCACTGCCTTCATCCCCCAGCACATAGCCGAGGCCAGGGCTGTTCTTTCCTATTTTCCGGCCGTCAAAATAACAGGAATTGCTGCCCGTGCCCAAAATACAGGCGATACCCTTCGTATCTCCGCAGAGCGCCAGCGCCCCACCCATGAGGTCATGGGTTACATGCACGGAAGCCCCCGGAAAGGCGCCCCGAAGGACCTTCTGGACCATCCGGCGATTGTCGGGGTTATTACACCCCGTCCCGTAATAGTAAACAACATCTACCTGGCTCTTCTTCAAAGCCGGTAGCAGTTCGCTGCTGATCACTTGTCCGATCCCGGATGCATCCAGGAAATACGGGCTGATCCCCTGAGTATCCACTGTTTTTTTCCTACCGCCCTGCAACAGGCACCATTCGGCCTTGGTAGACCCGCTGTCAGCAATTAATATATTCATTCCATTCTGTTTGATCTTCAGACTGCAAGTTAAAATATGATTGCTTAATTTGCAGCCTTCTTGCAAATTCTTTCGAATGAAAAAATTACAGGTTTGGCTCCCCTTACTTTTTGCGATCGTAATGATCCTCGGAATGGTCATTGGCTTTCGCCTTCGTGGCAATATCACCACCCCAGGTTTTTTTAAGACCCGCAAACAGGCACCCGTACAGGAAGTGATGGACCTCGTAAATATGAGATACGTCGATCATGTAGCGATGGACTCCCTGGGTGATGACGCGATCCAGGGGTTGCTCACCCATCTGGACCCGCACTCCATCTATATTCCGGCTGTCGACCTCTCCGAAGTGAATGAAGACCTGCAGGGCAATTTCGAAGGCGTAGGCGTGGAATACCAGATCTTTGACGATACCGTGAATGTCGTGAGCGTCCTGGCAGGCGGCCCCAGCGATAGAGCCGGGCTGCAGGTAGGCGATAAGTTTATAAAAGTGGACGATTCCGTGGTCGCCGGTAATGGCATCAATACGGAAAGGATCCGCAAACTATTGCGGGGCCCGGGCGGCAGCAAGGTGAATATAAGCCTTTTACGCGATCATCGGGTGATGCCCTTCACCGTAGTAAGAGGTACGATCCCCCTGCCTTCTGTGGATGTTTCCTATATGATCGATAAGAGGACGGGCTATATCCGTATCAACAAATTTTCTGAGACGACCCATGCGGAATTCGCCCGGGCCCTCATGAAACTGCAGGAGAGCGGTCTGCAAAAGCTCATCCTGGACCTGCGTGGTAACGGAGGCGGGATCTTGCAGGAAGCGATAGAAATAGCGGATGATTTCCTGGACGGGGATAAGCTGATCGTTTACACCAAGGGTTCCCGTTCACCCAAGGTGGAATACCGTTGCCGCCGGGAAGGCCTCTTTGAAAAAGGAGCCCTCGTGCTCCTGGCGGATGAAGGCACTGCCTCTGCCAGCGAGATCTTATTAGGAGCCGTACAGGACTGGGACAGGGGTACGATCCTTGGCAGACGCTCTTTTGGCAAAGGCCTGGTCCAGGAGCAATACCAGTTAAGCGATGGTTCTGCCCTGCGTCTCACCGTAGCAAGGTATTATACGCCTACCGGGCGCAGTATACAGAAGCCTTATAATAAAGGCCACGAAGACTATAATGAGGAGGTGTTGAAACGTTTTCATGATGGGGAGGTCCTGCACGGAGATACTTCGGCCAATCATCCGGGTTTTGCCTATAAGACGCTGGGCAAAGAAAAGCGGACCGTTTATGGCGGGGGCGGCATCACACCGGATATCTTCATAGGTTTCGACACCAGCACGCTGGCGAAGAATATTACGGCCCTTTATGTGGACGGGACCCTTGGTCGCTTTGTCTACAGCTATTACACCCAGCATCTGCCTGCCTTTCAGCAATTTAAAACGCCCGCCGACTTTGTCACCGGGTTCCATGACGACGATAAGCTCTGGAGCAGCCTGGCTGCCTATGCCGCCCGCGATACGATCGACATCCGCTCTATTCCACCAAAAGACAAAGAAATACTGGGACATCGCATTAAAGCTCTCATGGCCAGGCAGATCTGGAGAACGGAAGGATATTTTGAAGTAAGCAATGCCTATGATCCGGTAGTCAATAAGGCCCTGACGGTGATAGCAGGGAAATAAAAAAGGGTCTCTTTCAAGACCCTGTCGAATATTTCTAAGGCTGGAGCCTTCCTATAGCTCTTCCCCGCTGGACCGCCCCTTATCAAGCAGTTCCTTTTTCTCGATCCGGTAAGATGTGATCAATCCTATCCCACCGCCGATGGCGACAAGAGAAAAATAGATGAACAGATTGGCGCCGTTGTAGTCGTCCCCACGATCGAAATGCCTGTCGGTAACCTCACGGACATCATGACCGATCTTATACAACAAAGAATTATCCAGCAGGTAGGCCAGGAACAACCCAAGGCCGGAGCCTACCAACAACAAGCCCCATTTCAGATTGCGATAAGGAGTAGGGCGATTCTCTCTTATCTTGGGGTTCATTCCTTTTTCGATCATGGCCAGGTTCTGGCGCGTTCTCAGGTAGACGATCCCGAATACCATGGCAAAACTGCCTGCAAACATGACGACTGGAATGATTACATCTTCACCACTCATAACTATTGATTTTACTGTTTAATGGATTACTTGTCTCGTTTACTTATACTGTTCAGACTACTGAAAGAAGGTCCCGGTTACATTCTTATCCCTTTTTTTAAAGGTTTTTCAGCGTCTGCACACCCCTATGACCAGGGTTGGACCGGACAGGTTACAGTTTTTTCGAATTTGTCAAAAAAGAATCCGCCCCGAAAAATGTAACTTACTATGTAACCTGCCCGCACGGGTAGTAGTCTTATTGTCGTGATAAATACGGGACTCACTGATACAGAGATCATTAGCAAGGTTCTTGCAGGAGAACAGGCTGTGTTTGCACATTTGGTCGAACGCTACCAGGACTATGTTTTTACCCTGGTGCTGCGTTTTACAGACAACCGGGAAGATGCCGAAGAGATCTCACAGGATATTTTTGTAAAATCCTATCGTTCCTTGGCCCATTTCCGGGGAGAGTCAAAGTTCAGCACCTGGCTGTATACCATCGTTCGTACGAGCTGTCTTACTTTTCTGCGCAAAAAAAAACTGGATACTATTTCCCTGGACAATGAAAGGACCTTTATT
>Ga0307516_10001769_pt1 | contig 29705 bp, 23 predicted proteins | sample 19_EM_MG_FD_203310 | JGI IMG/M metagenome (GOLD analysis project Ga0307516, IMG submission 203310) | Populus trichocarpa ectomycorrhiza microbial communities from riparian zone in the Pacific Northwest, United States - 19_EM | ecosystem: Host-associated > Plants > Roots > Unclassified | place... | reverse complement strand
CGCCAGCGTCGGCGCGGTAGCCGAGCGGCGTGCGCGGGCCGAATCGGCACTGGCCCGCATCCGCGGCGGCGAAGATTTCGCGGCCGTCGCACGCGAAATTTCCGAGGACAGCAACCGCGCCAAGGGCGGCGAGATCGGCCTGCGCCCGGCGGATCGCCTGCCCGACGTGTTCGTCGAAGCGGTGCGTCCGCTGAAGGCTGGCGAGGTCTCGCCCGCGCTGCTGCGCACAGGGGCAGGCTTTCACGTTCTCAAGCTGCTCGAACGCAACGAGGCCAGCGCGCTGTCGGTGGCGCAGACGCGCGCTCGGCACATCCTGCTGCGCGTATCGCCCCAGTTGAGCCAGGAAGCGGCGATCCGCCGACTGCTGGAGTTCAAGCGCCAGATCGCAGCGGGCACGCGCGGCTTCGACCAGATCGCTCGCGACAACTCCGAAGACGGCAGTGCCGCACAAGGTGGCGACCTGGGTTGGGTGTCATCCGGCACCTTCGTCCCGGAGTTCGAGACAGCCATGAATGCCCTGCCGATCAATGGCGTGTCCGATCCGGTGGTGTCGCGCTTTGGCGTGCACCTGATCCAGGTGATCGAACGCCGCAAAGTGGCGCTCGATGCGAAGCAGCAGCGCGAGCAGGCTCGCAATGCTCTGCGTGAGCAGAAGTTCGATGAGGCGTACGCCGAGTGGGTGCGTGACCTGCGCGCCCGCGCCTATGTGGAGATGCGCGAGCCTCCGCAGTAGCTTGTGAAGCACATTCCCCGCAAGCGCTTCGGGCAGCATTTCCTCGCTGACCAAGCAGTGGTCGAGGCCATCGTCGACGTCATCGATCCGAAGCCAGGGCAATCGCTGGTGGAAATCGGGCCCGGCCTGGGCGCCATGACCAACCCGCTGGTCGAACGCTGCGAGCGGCTCACCGTCGTCGAGCTTGACCGCGACTTGGCCGCTCGCCTGCGCAAGCGCAACGAGCTGAATGTCATCGAGTCCGACGTGCTGAAAGTCGACTTTGCAGCCGTGGCAGCACAGGCCAATCAAAAGCTGCGTGTCGTCGGCAACCTGCCGTACAACATCTCGACGCCGATCCTCTTCCACCTGCTTGAACACGTCGACCATGTCGTCGATCAGCACTTCATGCTGCAGAAGGAAGTGGTGGATCGCATGGCCGCGTCGCCCGGGAACAAGGACTACGGCCGGCTGTCGGTAATGCTGCAGTGGCGATACGACATCGAGTCAGTGCTTGACGTCCCCCCCGAGGCCTTCGACCCGCCACCGCGCGTGGACTCAGCAGTGGTGCGCATGCAGCCTCTGCCCCTCGCCGTGGGCGTCGACGCCAGGCTGTTGGGTGAGCTGGTGACGGTGGCCTTTTCGCAAAGGCGCAAGTTGCTGAGGAACACGCTGGGCCGCTGGCTGGATGAGCGGGGTTTCGCGGGCGAATTCAACACGCAGCGTCGCGCCGAAGAAGTCCCGGTCAGCGACTACCTGGCCTTGGTGCGAGCGCTGAACTGACCGGGCAAAGAAAAAGGCAGCCGAAGCTGCCTTTTTCGTTCAACGCGTCAGATCACATCAAGCAGCGCTGAGCCACATCGACGTGTCGAACGCACTGCTCATCAGCGGCATGTTGGTGCCGAAGCTGGTATTGGCTGCACTCTTCGCGGCCGCCTTGGCCGGCTTGTCTGCAACGCTTGGGGCCGTTTCCGTAGCCCGCTCCCATGACCCTTGTTCTTGGGAGCGGGCTACTGAAAAGAATAGAAGCACCTGAATGGAATCTTTCGCTCGGCCCAGAAATCGGCCGCATCGCGAAACACATCAAGCAGTTGCTCGCGTGCTTCGCGGTCGAAGCGCGGGTTGTCGGGCAATTGCTCGAGAACCACCACGAAGCCGGGCTGTGCGCCCGATTTGTGGACCAGGTCCGTCATGCAGTCGTACAACGCGTCCAGGTTCTTGCCGAAGTGCGCGGGGAACAGGAAGGATTCGGCAATCGCCTCCATCACGTCCTGTTTGGTCTGGGCAGAAGTCAGGTTGGCGTAGAGGAAATGCTGGCCCGCACCCTGCGCGGCCTCGTGCAGTTCATCGACGCGATAGGCGCGTATCGACTGGACAATGTTTGGACGGACTGTCTGCAAAAGCATGGTCGCGTTCCTCCTTAGGTCAAATGAAAACTTGCTGGGCGATCACTGCACGATTCGGCGAAAGCTCGTGTAGTGATCGTCCGTGTAAAAACAGGCATCAGGAGCAGTGGCCTGGGAGCCTCCGCACACGATCCGGCGCGCCCCTCGGTTGCGCGATCCAGGTGTCTTGACGGTGTATTCGCGGTAGTAGCCTCGGCGTTGGGCCGGGAGTTGCCGCTCGCGGTTGCCAAAACTCCTACCGTCTTGCGTGTAAGGAAATGGCCCACCGGCCCGGATCAGGCGGTCGGTGGCTTGAGCTTCACTCGGCAGGCTGGCCAGCGCAACGGTGTCTAGTTGCGGACTCGGCGTCTTTGCTGCGGCAACATTGCCGAAGACCGCAGCACCTGCCAGAACCATAGCGAGCCCCAACTTACCAAGGGGTGGCCATGCAGGCTGCCGACCAAAGAGAAACACGGGATATCCCTGAAATGCGAAACCGCGATGGTACTGAATCAGGTAAAAAATCTCAAGCCGTTGCCTCAATTTGGGGCAGGACTAGCGCTTCCGTAGTGAGCACAAACTTTTCTGCCGACACTTCAGGCATGGAGATTTCGCAAGGCGCGAATATCCCGGTCGAGCGCTGAAAAGAGTTATGACAGCCGCTGTCACATTGTCCGTGCACAAACCTCGGCCATCTGGCCAGCGCCTCCCGGCGCTGGCATATGTCGCTCAACGAAAAGCGTTGGCGTCCGCCACTGTCAGCGCCGTCATGTTGACGATTCGCCGAACCGTAGCGGACGGGGTCAGGATGTGCACTGGCTTGGCTGCGCCAAGCAGCACCGGCCCGATGGCAATGCCGCCGCCAGCGGCCGTCTTCAGCAAGTTGTAGCTGATGTTGGCGGCGTCGATGTTAGGCATCACCAGGAGATTGGCTTCGCCGGTCAGCGTGCTGCCGGGCATCAGCTGGTTTCGGTAAGGGGCATCCAGCGCGGCGTCGCCGTGCATCTCGCCGTCCACTTCCAGCCAGGGTGCCTGCTCCTGCAGCAGGGCCAGGGTCTCGCGCATCTTGATGGCTGAAGGCTGGTTGCTGGAGCCGAAGCTGCTGTGCGACAACAAGGCGGCCTTAGGCATCAGGCCGAAGCGCTTCATCTCCTCGGCCGCCATCACCGTGATCTCGGCCAGCTGCTGCGCGGTGGGATCGTAGTTGACGTGAGTGTCGACCAGCATCACCTGACGGCCAGGCAAGATCAGCCCATTCATGCAGGCGTAGGTCTTAGCGCCCTTGCGCAGGCCGATCACCTGGTCGATGTAGTGCAGATGCAAGGCCGTCGTCGCCCACGTGCCGCACAGCAGGCCGTCTACTTCGCCCTTGTGCAAAAGCATCGAGCCGATCAGCGTCAGGCGGCGTCGCATCTCGATCTTCGCGTATTGCTGCGTCACGCCCTTTCGGGCGTTCATCCGGTGGTAGGTCTGCCAGTAGTCGCGGTAGCGATCGTCCTGCTCGACGTTGACGACGTCATAGTCGCGCCCGGCTTCCAAGCGAAGGCCGAACTTCTCGCAGCGCTGAGCGATGATGGCCGGCCGACCGATCAGCGTGGGCCGCGCGAGACCTTCGTCCACGATCACCTGCACGGCTCGCAACACCCGCTCTTCTTCACCTTCGGCGTAGGCCACGCGCTTGTTCTTCGCGCCCTTGGCCAGCGTGAAGATGGGCTTCATCGTCGTGCCGGAGGCATAGACGAAGCTCTGCAGCTTCTCGCGATAAGCGTCCAGGTCCTTCACCGGCCGGCTGGCCACGCCCGACTCGGCGGCGGCCTTCGCCACGGCCGGCGCGATCTTCATCATCAGGCGCGGGTCGAAGGGCTTCGGGATGAGGTACTCCGGCCCGAAGCTCAGCGTCGCGCCGGCATACGCCGCGGCCACCACATCGCTTTGCTCGACCTGCGCGAGCTCGGCGATAGCGTGCACCGTTGCAATTTCCATCTCGGCGCTGATGGTGGTCGCGCCGCAGTCCAGCGCCCCGCGGAAGATGTACGGGAAGCACAGGACGTTGTTGACCTGGTTCGGATAGTCGGTACGGCCAGTCGCGATGATCGCGTCGCTGCGTACTTCCTTCACTTCTTCCGGAAGGATCTCGGGCGTGGGGTTGGCCAGCGCCAGAATCACCGGCTGCGGCTTCATCTTGGCGACCATGTCTTTCTTCAGCACGCCGCCGGCCGACAAGCCCAGGAAGATGTCCGCATCGACGATGGCTTCGGCGAGCGTCCGCTGTGACGTTTTCTGTGCGAAGACGATCTTGTCTTCGTCCATCAGCTCAGTGCGGCCTTCGTAGACCAGGCCGGCAAGGTCGGTGACCCAGATGTTCTCGCGCGGTACGCCCAGCTTGATCAGCAGGCTCAGGCAAGCGAGCGCAGCAGCACCCGCGCCCGACGTCACCAGCTTCACTTCGCTGATCTTCTTGCCGGTGATGCGCAATGCGTTGAGCACTGCGGCGCCGACCACGATGGCCGTGCCATGCTGGTCGTCGTGGAACACCGGGATGTTCATGCGGCTGCGCAGCGCGCGCTCCACATAGAAGCAATCGGGTGCCTTGATGTCTTCGAGGTTGATGCCGCCGAAGGTGGGCTCCAGCGCGGCGATCAAGTCGATCAGCTTGTCGAGGTTCTTCTCGTTCACCTCGATGTCGAACACATCGATGCCGGCGAACTTCTTGAACAGAACGCCCTTGCCTTCCATCACCGGCTTGGCCGCCAGCGGGCCGATATCGCCGAGGCCCAGCACGGCCGTGCCGTTCGTGATCACCGCCACCAGATTGCCGCGTGAGGTGTACTTGAACGCGTTGGCCGGGTCCGCCACGATTTCTTCGCATGCGTAGGCCACGCCGGGCGAGTACGCCAGCGCGAGGTCACGCTGATTGACCAGCTGCTTGGTCGCTGCGATGGACACCTTGCCTGGCGTCGGGAACTCGTGGTACTCAAGTGCGGCGCGGCGAAGTTCGGCTCGCTTTTCTTCTGAGGAACTCATGGCGGGGTCTCGTCCTTTTGGCAGCGCGACGCGCTTCGGTGGGCTGGCATTGTAGGAGCGCCTGCGCTGAAGGAATGCGAGTAACTGCGTATCGTGTTCAAAGCCGCGTCCGTAATACTGCGCTCGTCAAATGCCCTCGTGATGTCTGCCCTTCCCTCGTCCCCGCCAACCATCCCCGCTCGGCCCCGCCGCTGGCGGCGCGCGCTGTTGTGGGGCGCCCTCGTGGGCCTGCTGCTGGTGGCCCAGTCGCTGCTGGTCTGGTTGACGCTCGACTACGAGAGCAACCGCGCGCAGGAACAGGTGGACGCCGCCGCAGCTGCATCAGTAGGCGACCTCAAGCAGGCCCTCGGGCGTGACCTGCAAAGCCTGCAGGCGCTCACCTGGAACGCCCCACCCATCCTTCAATGGCGGGCCGACGCTGCCGACCTGCTTCGCGCGCGCCGCGAGCTGCTGCGCGTCGAGCGGCGCGACAGCGGCATGCGTGTCGAGTCCGCGGTGAACTCGCCCTTCCACACGGCGGTCTTCACGCAGATTCCGCGCTCGAGCATGGAGTTCGAGGCCCAGCTCGCCTGCGCCAATGCACAGCGCCAGGGCAGCCCGTCGTACTCGCGCAGCTACTTCGTACCCATCGCCAATGGCATGGGCCAGGAGGTGGTGGACGTCTGCCTGCCCGCACAGACCGCGGGCGAAACCGTGAGCTACCTGGTCGGCACGTTTTCGCTCGGCCAGTTGCTCACCGAAGTGGTGAGCCCCGAAGTCACGCGTGCGCATGAGCTTTCGTTCGTCGAAGGCGACGGCACCCGACTGGCGCGCGCCGGCCTGCCGCGCGGCAGAGGCATCTACCGTGCCGACCGCGTGCTCGACTTGCCCGGCCTCACGCTGCAACTGCGCGTCGATAGCGGCAAGGGCAGCCCGCGGCTGATTCCCAACCTGACGATCGCGCTGGTGCTGAGCCTGTCCCTCGCGCTCGGGGCCGTGGTGGTGCTGCTGGCCCGCGACGTGCGCCGGCGCGCCAACGTGGAATCGGCGCTCGCCGAAGCGCTGGCTCTGCGCAAGGCCATGGAAGACTCGCTCGTCACCGGCTTGCGCGCCCGAGACCTGCAAGGACGCGTCACCTACGTCAACCCGGCCTTCTGCAAGATGGTGGGCTTCTCCGCCGCCGAACTGGTCGGGCAGGCCACGCCGCCCTACTGGCCCCCCGAGAACACGCACGAGTACACGCAGCGCCAGCAGGTGCGCATGACCGGCTCGCCGCCGCCGAGCGAAGGCTACGAAACCATCTTCATGCGGCGCAACGGCGAGCGCTTCGCGGTGATGATCTTCGAGGCGCCGCTGGTCGACGGCCACGGCCAGCACACCGGCTGGATGAGCACCGCACTCGACGTGAGCGCGCAGCGCAGCGTCGAAGAGCTTTCGCGCCAGCAACAAGAACGCCTGCAAGCCACGGCTCGCTTGGCCACGGTGGGCGAGATGGCGTCTCTGCTGAGCCACGAACTCAACCAGCCGCTCGCCGCCATCGCGAGCTACGCCACCGGCTCGATCAACCTGATGAACGACGAGCGCGATGCCAACTCGCCAGAGACGCAGACCTTGCTGCGCCAGGCCGCCCAGCGCATCGCCGAACAGGCCGAGCGCGCGGGCCGCGTGATCAAGAGCGTGCACGACTTCGTGCGGCGCCGCGAGCAGGCGCGAGAAGCCATCCGCGTCGACGAGTTGATCGACTCGGTGCTTCCACTGGCGCGCCTGCAGGCACGCAAGAGCGGCACGCGCATCGAGCTCGACTTGCCGACTCCGCTGCCACGCGTGGTGTGCGACCGCACGATGCTCGAACAGGTGCTGCTCAACCTCACCCGCAACGGCATCCAGGCGATGGAGACCACAACGCCGCTGCACAAACGCGAGCTGGTCATCCGGGCGCGGCAAACGCACGAGCGCTGGGTGAGCTTCAGCGTGATCGACCACGGACTCGGCGTCGCACCCGAGGTGGCGCAGCGCCTGTTCACGCCCTTCTTCACCACGCGCAGCGAAGGCATGGGGCTGGGGCTGAGCCTGTGCCGCACCGTCATCGAGCAGCATGGCGGCGTGCTCGACTTCCAGAACCTGCCCGCCAACGGCACTGCGCCTTCGGGCGGTGCCGAGTTTCACTTCACGTTGCCAGCGGCCCCCGCGTCGCATCCAGGCAGCGGCACCGCCTCCAAAGAGACACCCATCGCCACGCCTTGACCTCAAACGACCAGAATGGCGCCATGAACCCGAACACCACGCTGCAACTCGGCCTGCCGATGGTCTACCTCGTCGACGACGAAGACGTGGTCCGGGACGCGCTGGCCTGGCTGCTGCGGTCGCGCCGCCTGCTGTCCGAAGGTTTTGCCAGCGCCGAAGCCTTCGAAGCCTTGCTTGACTCGCGCCTGGGCACCGCGCCGCGCAGCACGCTCACCTCCAGCTGGCCGGCTGCGCCGAGCTGCCTGCTGCTCGATGTGCGCATGCCAGGCACCAGCGGACTGGTGCTGTTCGAGCGGCTGATCGAGCGCGAACTGCTTCAGTACATGCCGGTGATCTTTCTCACCGGCCACGGCGACGTGCCCACCGCCGTCGCAGCCGTCAAGCGCGGTGCCTTCGATTTCGTCGAGAAGCCCTTCTCCGACAACGCCTTGGTCGACCGCGTCGAGCAGGCGCTCGAGGTCAGCGCCCAGGCCCTGCTGCGCCAACGCGAACAACTCAGCGTACGCCGCCGCCTGGCCGAGCTGACCGAGCGCGAGCGCGACGTGATGCAGTGCGTGATCGACGGCCTGGCCAACAAGCTCATCGCCGACCAGCTCAACATCAGCGTGCGCACGGTGGAAGTGCACCGCGCGCGCGTGTTCGAGAAGATGGACGTGAAGTCGGCGGTCGAGCTGGCGAACCTGCTGCGCGGCATCTGATGCCTCACGTGGCGGTGTGCCGCGGATAATGTTTCGCAACGTACTACCCAGCCCCGTCGTCACCGATGCGCTCACGCAGCACCGCTCACCCACGTCGGCAAGTGACATGACTGACCACCCGACTGCCTTGGGCGAATTCGACCTCATCGCCAAATACTTCACCCGCCCGGTGAAGCGCGCGGCGCTGGGCATCGGCGACGACTGCGCGCTGCTGCAACCGACGGCGGGCATGCAGCTCGCCATCAGCAGCGACATGCTGGTCGATGGGCGGCACTTCCTGTCGACCGTGTTGCCGCATCGCCTGGGCCACAAGGCGCTGGCCGTGAACCTCAGCGACCTCGCAGCCGCCGGCGCGCAGCCGCTGGCGTTCAGCCTGGCGTTGGCGCTGCCGCGCGTCGACGAGGCTTTTCTCGCAGGCTTTGCGAGGGGGCTGTTTGCATTGGCCGATGAGTACGGCTGCGAGCTAATCGGCGGCGACACCACGCAAGGCCCGCTCAACATCTGCATCACCGTGTTCGGCGAAGTGCCGCCCGGCCAAGCGCTGCTGCGCTCCGGCGCCCGCGTGGGCGACGACTTGTATGTGAGCGGCGGCGTGGGTGACGCTCGGCTCGCACTCGAGTGCTTCCGCGGCAACAGCACGCTCGCCGGCGACGCCTTCGAACAGGTGCGCCTCGCGATGGAGCAGCCGCAGCCGCGCGTGGCGCTGGGCGTTGCATTGCGAGGCGTGGCGACAAGTGCAATCGACGTGTCCGATGGTCTCCTCGGTGACCTAACGCACATCCTCAACCGCTCGTCCGTGGGCGCCACGATCGAGGTCGATGCCGTGCCGCGCAGCAGCGTACTTTCATCGCAGCCGCTCGCGCTGCAACGCGAATGCACACTGGCCGGCGGCGACGACTACGAGCTGCTGTTCACAGCGCCCCCGTCGCACGCTACCGACGTGCAGGCTGCGGCGCGCGAGGCAGGCGTGCCGGTGACGCGCATCGGCCGCATCGACCGATCACGTGCACTCACGCTTGTCGATGCGCAAGGCCGCAGCGTGGCGCACACCTTCGGTTCCTTTGACCACTTCAAGACGACATGACCGACGCCCCGCTGAATCCGCCACTGCGCGTGGTGCCGCTCAAGCCCAGCGCGCGCTTCATGTTCCGCCACCCGGCCCACGTGATCGCCCTCGGCTTCGGCAGCGGACTGTCACCGATCGCGCCGGGCACTGTGGGCACGCTGTGGGCCTGGCTGGCGTTTCTGGTGATGCAAACGTGGTTGAGCGATGTGCAGTGGGCCATCGTGCTCGTCGTGGGCACGCTGGTGGGCTGGTGGGCCTGCACGGTGACGGCTCGCAACCTCAACGTGGCCGACCCAAGCGCCATCGTGTGGGACGAGGTGGTCGCCTTCTGGGCCGTGCTGTGGCTCGTGATGCCGGCCGGTCTGTGGGGCCAGGTGGCGGCGTTCGCGCTGTTCCGCTTCTTCGACGCGGTCAAGCCCGGGCCGGTGGCCTGGGCCGACGGCTTGTTCAAGGGCAAGCGGGGCCAGCCGGTGGGTTGGGCGCAGGGCTTCGGCATCCTGTTCGACGATTTCGTTGCCGCCTTGTGCGCGCTGCTCGTCCTCGCACTCTGGCAATGGCTATGACACACGCCCTCGCCCGCTGGGACCGCCAGATCGAGACGCTCGCGCAGATGTTGCGCGATCGCGGCCTGCACCTGGCCGCGGCCGAGTCGTGCACCGGCGGGCTGATCGCCGCGGCCTGCACCTCAATCGCCGGCTCGAGCGACTGGTTCGAACGCGGCTTCGTCACCTATTCCAACGAAGCCAAGACGGAGTTGCTGGGCGTGCCAGACGCCTTGATCGAGCGGCATGGCGCCGTCAGCGCCGAAGTGGCCCGTGCCATGGCCGAAGGCGCGCTGATCCATTCGCAGGCGGAGTTGTCGGTGGCAGTCACCGGCATTGCAGGCCCCGGCGGTGGCACGCCCGGCAAGCCCGTGGGAACCGTGTGGCTGGCCCTGGCGCGGCGAGGCGAGGCGGCGCAGGCCACGCTGCTGCAGCTGAACGGCAGCCGCAGTGAAGTGCGCGAGCAGACGGTCGACCGTGCCTTGCAGGCGCTTGCCGCATCGCTCATGTCATGAGCCTGGTGCTCGCCACCGACTTCGCACCCGAGGCCTTGCGGGACTGGGCGGAGCAGCTGCGCGAGGCCTTGCCCGGTGAAACGGTGTTGACGGAGCGTTCGCCTGAGCACGATGGCAGCGTCGAGATGGCGCTCGTCGCCAACCCGGCCCCGGGCTCGCTGCAAGGGCTGCCGCGCCTGAAGTTCATCCAGTCGATGTGGGCTGGCGTCGACAAGCTGCTGCGCGACGACACCATTCCCAGCGAGGTGCTTCTCGCCCGCATGGTTGACCCTGCCATGAACACCGCAATGGCGGAGACCGCGTTGTGGGCCGTGCTCAGCCTGCACCGCGATTACTTCGCCTACGCCGCGCAGCAGCGTGCTGGCGAATGGCGTATCTTGGCTCAGAAGCGGTCTGACGAAGTGCGCGTCGCCGTGCTCGGCCTCGGCGAGATGGGGCGCACCGTGGCGTTGCGGCTGGCGGCCAACGGCTACCCGGTGAGTGGCTGGAGTCGACGCGACGCTGCGCTGCCGGGCATCGACTGCTTCGCCCGCGACGCCGCCTTGCCAGCCGTGTTGAAGCAGGCCGACATCGTGATCAACCTGCTGCCCCTCACTGCGCGCACGCACAGCCTCTTCAACGCCGAGACCTTCGCGCGCATGAAGAAGGGCGCAAGCTTCGTCAACCTGGCCCGAGGTCAGCACGTGGTGGAAGCCGACCTGCTGGCCGCGCTGAACAGCGGCCAACTGCGCCATGCAGTGCTCGACGTGTTTCGCACCGAGCCGCTGCCCGCAGGCGACGCGCTGTGGTCGCATCCTCAGGTCACCGTGTTGCCGCATGCTGCCGCGCAAACGGACCTGCGCAGCGCCACCGCTGTGGCCGTGGCCAATCTGAAGGCCTGGCGCGAAGGCCGCTCGGTCGTGAACCTGGTGAACCGCGCGCGCGGCTACTGAGCAGAGCGCTCTGAGGCGACGGTCAGGCGGTCAGTGCCAGCCGCACGGTCTTGCGCGGCGATCCGCTCGCGGTCCACTGCACCAGCATCAGTACCAGGCGCTTCAGCCCTTCCCAGGCATCGAACGGCCAGTCAGGGTGCTTGAGGCCCTTGGCCAAGCCATCGCAGACCTGCGCGGCCTCGACGAGTTGTGCGATGGCGTTGTCGGTGAGCAGCGGCACGGCGCGCTCGAACAAGCGCTCCTTGGCACCCCAGACACGCGCTTCACGCAAGGCCATCGGCAAGGGCTTGCCGTGGTTGATGGCGTCTTTCACGCGCTTCAGCGAGAGGATGTCGTTGGCCAGCGTCCAGTGGACCAGCACGGCCGCTTCACCTTCGGCCTGCAAGCCATCGAGCATGCGCAGCGCACGCGCCGCCTGGCCGGCGAGCACCGCCTCGCCGAGCTTGAACACGTCGTAGCGCGCCACGTTGAGCACAGCCGCTTCGATCTGCTCGAAGCTCAGCTCACCCGGTGGGTACAGCAGCCCGAGCTTCTGGATCTCCTGGTGCGCGGCGAGCAGGTTGCCTTCGACACGGTCGGCAAAAAAGGCCAGCGTGTGCTGACCGGCTTCACCGCCCTGGACACGTTGGCCCTGCGCGGCCAAGCGTTGCGCGATCCACGGCGGCAAGGCCCTGCGTTCGATGGCGTCGACACGGATCGTGGCCCCAGAGCCATCGAGCGCGGTGAACCACGCACTGCTTTGTTGGGTGCGATCGAGTTTGGGCAACTGGATGATCGTGAGCACGTCGTCCGAGAGCGTCTCGCAATAACGCTGCAAGGCCTCTGAGCCATCCTTGCCCGGCTTGCCCGACGGAATGCGGATCTCGATCAGCTGCTTGTCGGCGAACAGGCTCATCGCCTGCGACGCACCGAGCAACCCGCTCCAGTCGAAATGCGCGCCCGAGACGGTGTGCACTTGCCGCTCGGTGTAGCCGGCAACGCGGGCCGCGGCGCGGATAGCATCGGTCGTTTCCTGCGCGAGCAGGGGCTCATCGCCGAAGACGGTGTAGAGCGGGCGCAGCCCCTTGGCGAGGTGGGCGTTGAGTTGGTCGGCACGCAGTTGCATCGAGCCTCCTACAGCGTCTGGATGGCGGCCAGCCGGCGCAGCACCTGCGACGCGATGTCGCTCTGCATGGCGCGGTAGAGCAGCTCTTCTTCCTGCTCCTTGGCGAGCGCGTCACGCTCGTTGTAGGTCATGTCGCGGCTGGTCGAAATCTCCGTCGCCGCAATCAGCTCCTTGCCCGCGGGCGTGTGCACCCGAAAGTTCAGCTTGGATCGAAGTTGCACCTCACGCACCTGCCCGGCCGTGGTGGAAGTCACCACGCCCTTGTCACGCGAATCGGTCAGCGCTTGCAGCACCACCTCCGCCTGCGAAGCTGCCTCCACCACACGCGTGGTCGTGCTGGTCGCAATGCTCCGGCGCAGTTCGTCAGCAAGCGGCGAGTGCGCCTTGAAGCCAGCAAGTTGCAAAGTCTTGAACTTCAACTCAGGCGCGCGCCGCAGCTCAAAGCCGCAGCCAGCGATCAAACCAATTCCACAAGAGATCAGCAGACGACGCCGGATCATGCTGCGACAAGCGAGCGCAGCAAGCGCCCTATCAAGCAACGCCCGAAGCACGCGTTCCCCGAGCCGATGGGTGGCGCCCCCTGGGGGCCGAGCCCGGACACAAACAGTCCAGCGGACTGTTTGTGCCTGGCGAGGAGCTGGGCCATCTGGCCCAGCGCGGCCTGCAAGGCGGAGCGCAGAGACTGGGGGGCCTTCATCATCCGACGACGATGTTGATCAACCGCCCCGGCACGATGATGATCTTCTTCGGCGGCTTGCCTTCGGCGAACTTGATGAAGTCAGCATTCGCCAGCGCCGTCGCCTCGATCGCCGCCTTGTCCGACGCGGCCGGCACCTTGATCGCGCCGCGCAACTTGCCGTTGACCTGCAGCATCAGCTCGATCTCGTCTTGCACCAGAGCCGCTTCGTCGACCTCGGGCCACGGAGCGTCGAGCAAGTCGCCCATCGGCGTTGCGTAACCCAGGTCTTGCCAGAGTTGCCAGGTGATGTGCGGGCACGCCGGATAGAGGGCGCGCAGCAAGATGCCGAAGGCTTCGCGAATGACACCGGGCGCACCGACCTTGAAGGCCTCGAGTGCATTCAACAGCTTCATCGCCCCGGAGACGACGGTGTTGTATTGCATGCGCTCGTAGTCGTAGCTGATCTGCTTCAACACGGTGTGCACCTCGCGGCGCAAGGCCTTGGCCTCCGCGCCATCGGCACCACTGGTGTCACCACGCGCGCGCAGCGCCTCGGCGTTCTTCACGCCGTAGTTCCACACCCGGCGCAGGAAGCGGTGCGCGCCTTCGACACCAGCGTCGTTCCACTCCAGCGTCTGCTCGGGCGGCGAGGCAAACATGACAAACAAGCGCGCCGTGTCGGCACCGTAGCGCTCAATCAGGTCTTGCGGGTCGACGCCGTTGTTCTTGGACTTGGACATCGTCGTCCAGCCCTCGTAATGCACCGGATTGCCGTCGGCCTTGGCCGTGGCCGAGAGCACGTGCGCGTGTTCGTCGCGCACGATGTCAAGATCGCTGGCCCAGAAATAGTCCTTGCCGCTGTCGGTGCGCGAGAACGCCTCGTTGAGCACCATGCCCTGCGTCAGCAGCTTGGTGAACGGCTCGTCGATCTTCACCAGGTGCAGGTCGCGCATCACCTTGGTCCAGAAGCGCGCGTACAGCAGGTGCAGGATGGCGTGCTCGATGCCGCCGATGTACTGGTCCATCGGCATCCAGTACTGCGTGCCGGCACCGACCATCGCCTTGTCATTGCGCGCATCGCAGTAGCGCATGAAGTACCACGCGCTGTCGACGAAGGTGTCCATCGTGTCGGTTTCGCGGCGCGCCGGCTTGCCGCACACCGGGCAGTTCACGTTCAGGAACTGCGCATGCTTGTTGAGCGGGTTGCCGCTGCCATCGGGCACCACGTCTTCGGGCAGCACGACCGGCAGATCCTTCTCGGGCACCGGCACGGCCCCGTGCTCATCGCAGTGGATGATGGGAATCGGCGTGCCCCAGTAGCGCTGGCGGCTCACGCCCCAGTCGCGCAGGCGCCAGGTGACCTTCTTCTCGCCCAGCCCCTTGTGGGCCAGCGCCGCAGCCACCGCCTCAACCGCATCCTTGTGGTTGAGGCCGCTGAAGTTGTCGGAGTTGATGATCACGCCGCGCTGCTTGTCGGCGTACCAGTCCTGCCAATGGTCGTAGCTGTAGTGCTCGCCGTCGACGTGCACCACTTCCAGGATGTCGATGCCGTACTTCTTGGCGAACGCGAAATCGCGCTCGTCGTGCGCGGGCACACCCATCACGGCACCGTCGCCGTAGCTCATCAGCACGTAGTTGCCGACCCACACCGGCACCGGCTCGCCGGTGATCGGGTGCATCACCGTGAGGCCGGTCGGCACGCCCTTCTTCTCTTGCGTGGCCAGCTCAGCCTCGGTCGTGCCCCCTGTCTTGGCCTCTTCGATGAAGGCGGCCACGGTCGGATTGGAAGCCGCTGCGTGCTGGGCCACCGGGTGCTCCGGCGCGACGGCGCAGAAGGTCACGCCCATGATGGTGTCGGCACGGGTGGTGAACACGTAGAGTTTGCCGTCGCCGATGAGCTTGCCGTCAGCGCCCGCGATGGTGTGCGGGAAGGCGAAGCGCACGCCTTCGCTCTTGCCGATCCAGTTCTCCTGCATCAGCTTCACGCGCTCGGGCCAGCCGGGCAGCTTGGTGCTCACGTGCTCCAGCAGTTCGTCGGCGTACTTGGTGATGTTGAGGTAGTAGCCCGGAATCTCGCGCTTCTCGACCGGCGCTCCCGAGCGCCAGCCGCGCCCGTCGATCACCTGCTCGTTGGCCAGCACGGTCTGGTCGACCGGATCCCAGTTGACGACCTGCGTGCGGCGCTCGGCGATGCCGGCCTTCAGCATCTTCAGGAAGAACCACTGGTTCCAGCGGTAGTAATCGGGCGAGCAGGTCGTGATCTCACGGCTCCAGTCGATGGCCAGCCCCATCGCCTGCATCTGCTGCTTCATGTAGGCGATGTTGTCGTAGGTCCACTTTGCCGGCGGCACCTTGTTCTTGATGGCGGCGTTCTCGGCCGGCAGGCCGAAAGCGTCCCAGCCCATCGGCATCAGCACGTTCATGCCCTTCATGCGCAGCTGGCGCGTGAGCATGTCGTTGATGGTGTAGTTGCGCACATGGCCCATGTGCAGCTTGCCGCTGGGGTACGGCAGCATCGAGCAGGCGTAGAACTTTTCCTTGCTCGCGTCTTCAGTGACGCGGTAGGCGTCGGCAGCAGTCCACGCGGCCTGGGCTGCGCGCTCGATGTCGGTGGGCTTGAAATCGGGGTTCATGGGTCGAGCCGTGCAGTCGGCAGCCTCTTCGGGGGTGTGATCGGATTATAGGAACGCACTACGCTCACGCGCCTGCGTTGCCTTCCAGGCAAACGGAACTCAGAACCGCGGCAGCTCCGCGAACGGAAGCAAGCCCTTGCGCACGTGCATCTTGCCGTACTCGGCGCAACGGGCCAGCGAGGGAATCACCTTGCCGGGGTTGAGCAGGCCGGCCGGGTCGAAGGCGCGTTTGACGGCCAGCATCTGTTCGCGCTCGGCGGGCGAGAACTGCACGCACATCGACGACAGCTTCTCGATGCCCACGCCGTGCTCGCCGGTCACCGTGCCGCCCAGCGCCACACTGGTCTCTAGGATGTCGGCACCGAAGAGCTCGCAGCGGTGTAGCTGGTCGGGGTCGTTCGCGTCGAACAGGATCAGCGGGTGCAGGTTGCCGTCGCCCGCGTGGAACACGTTCACGCAACGCAGTTGGTACTTCTTCTCCATCTCGGCAATGGCGAGCAGGATGTCGGCCAGGCGCTTGCGCGGGATGGTCGAGTCCATGCACATGTAGTCGGGGCTGATGCGCCCGCTCGCTGGAAAGGCGTTTTTGCGGCCGCTCCAGAAGCGCAGGCGCTGCGCCTCGTCGCGGCTCACCTCCATGCGCGTGGCGCCGCTCTCGGCCAGCACGTCGAGCATGCGGCCGATCTCTTCACTCACCTCTTCTGGCGTGCCGTCGCTCTCGCACAGCAGGATGGCGGCAGCGTCGAGGTCGTAGCCCGCTTTCACGAAGCCTTCGACGGCGGCGACCATGGGTTTGTCCATCATCTCCAGCCCGGCCGGGATGATGCCGGCGGCGATGACGTTGGCGACCGCATCGCCCGCATGGCGCACGTCGCTGAAGCTGGCCATGATGCAGCGCGCAAGCTGCGGCTTCGGGATCAGCTTGACAGTGACCTCGATCGCCACCGCGAGCATGCCTTCGCTGCCGATCAGCACCGTCATCAGGTCGAGGCCGGCCACATCGAGCGCCTCGGAGCCGAACTCGACCGCCTCGCCTTCGGCGGTGAAGCCACGCACGCGCAGCACGTTGTGCAGCGTGAGCCCGTACTTGAGGCAGTGCACGCCGCCCGAGTTCTCGGCCACGTTGCCGCCGATGCTGCAGGCGATCTGGCTGCTCGGATCGGGTGCGTAGTAGAGCTTGTGCACGGCCGCCGCTTCGCTGATGGCGAGGTTGCGCACGCCGCACTGCACGGTGGCCGTGCGCGAGGTCGGGTCGACCTTCAGGATGCGGTTGAACTTGGCCAGGCTCAGCGTCACGCCCATGCGGTGCGGCAGTGCGCCGCCCGACAGCCCCGTGCCGGCACCACGCGCCACCACGGGCACCTCCAGCTTGTGGCACGCTCGCAGCACGGCAGCCACCTGCTCTTCGGTCTCGGGCAGCGCGACGACGAGCGGCAGCTCGCGGTATGCGGTGAGGCCGTCGCATTCGTACGGCGCGGTGTCTTCGCTCTGCCACAGCAGCGCGTGCGGCGGCAGCAGCGACGTGAGTTCAGCAACCACGAGGGACTGGCGCGCCACGCGTTCGTCGCGCGTGGGAGCGGGGGGCTGGGTCATGCTGTTCATCAGGCGCTCATCAGACGGGGCAAGCAAGGCACAAAGAAAAATCAGGCCGGGAACACCGTCAGCACACCGGTGTAGCCGTAGAGATGCCGGCGCGCGATCTCGCCACCGGCGAAGAAGCCCACCAGCGGCACACCGCCGAGCGCGCGGCGAATGATCGCGAGCTCGGCCGAGGGCGCGCCAAAGTGCGGCCCGCCGCGGCCGACGCAGCTCACGTAGATGGCGCCGGCAATCTGCCGCGCCGGGTGCGGCGCTTGATCGGCATCGGCCCCGTGCAAGGCGAGCGCGGTTTCGATGGGCAGCTGCTCGGGTTCGACCTCTTCGCGGATCTCGCTGCAGATGCGCACCAGGTCGCGCCGCGCGGCCTCGGTGTCGCGTCGGCAGAAGGCGATCTGCATGCCCTCTTCCAGCGAGTCGCTCAAGGCCACGCCGCCATTCGCCGGGTCGATGCCCGCGAGGTGGCGCACACGCGTGTCGGCGCCGAACTGGCCCGGGCGCGACAAGGTGTCGTCACTGCCATCGCTCAGGCCTGCGAGCGTCTGGCGAATGCGGGGCAAGGCCTCGCGCGGCTCACGGCCGCTCACGCCCAGGTCGCGCAGCAGGCAGTCGAGCGCCGGCTCGCCATCGAGCAGGGTCGCCACGTTGCGCTCGACCCGGGTGATGCGACGCACCGGGCCGATCGGCTGGCAGCCCTGGGTCACGCGCGACACCAGTGACACCTGCGGCCCGAAGGCCACACCCGACAAGCCGCCTTCGAACACGCCGTCGGCCACATGCAGCGGCTGCGTGCGAGCCGACGCGAGGCCACCGAAGAGATACCCCGTGGCCGTGCGGCCGCTCATCTCGGCAATCAGGTCGGGCAGCCCGTCGGCGCGCCCGTCAGCGTGAACTTGCGCGGTGTTCGGCACGAAGCCGCTCGACGCCTGGGCCAGCGGCCGTGCGCCCGAGAACACGCTGAACTGGTCACGCGGCAGGTCGCACAGCATCAGCGCGATCGCGGGCTCGTCGAAATACTCCACGCCGTTGGCCGACACGCCGACACCCGCCGAGCCGACCCACGCCACACCCGGCCACCGGCGCTGCAGCTCGGCCAGCAAGGCGTTGGCCTGCGGCGCGTAGTGGTCGCTGAAGTACACCCAGCCCAGGGTGGGCTGGCGGATGTGCGTGCCTGCGGGGTCGCTGCGCTGGGCGTCGATCTGCGCCGCCGCGAGTGCCACGGCCATGCGCCAGTCGGGGTGCGTGGCATGCGCGTGTGCAAACAGCTTCATCGCGTGGTGCAGCCCCGGTTCAGGATTGTCTGGGGCTCGCGCGCTTTCGCGCACCGGCGGTCGCCTTGCGCGCCACCTTGGCCGGCACGCCCGCGGCCTTCTTGAAGGTCTGGCCGGCCGCTTCGGCCGACTGCTTGATCATGGCGCCGGCCAGGTTCTTGGCCGCATCGGTGGCGCTGTCTTTCATGGCAGACGCAGCCAGCTGGGTGAACTGCTTCGTGAGCGCGCCCCACCACTGCATCGGATCGACGCCGGGCGGCGGGGCATCGGCGGCACCTTTGCCTGAACTCTTCGCGCCCGCCTTCGCCGGCTTGTCCTGCCCGTCGTCGCCTGGCCGGATGGTCAGCGATTCGCGGAGGTCGCTCATCTGCACGTTCATGGTCTTGAGTGTGGACAAGGTCATGCGCTGCACCTCGAGCGCCTGGATGGTCGCGCCCAGCATGCGGGCGTTCTGCTCCAGCCAGAACTGCACGGTGCGCAGCTCTTCAATGCGTTTCTCGAGTTCTTCGGGGTTGAGCGTGGGCGCCACCCATTGCCCGATGTTGGGCAAGGCCGAACCGGCGTTCTTGACCAGTCCCTGAAGGAAATCGAAGCCCGGAACGAGCTTGGTGAAGTTCGGTGTGTCGGCCATGGCCTTGTCTCCTTGGGGCTCGAAGGTTTTGTGCAACCGATTGTGCCCACGTTGCCGGTGCCGGGGCAAACCCATCATCAGCCTGAAAGGATTGACAGGTGTGCCGCCTCCGCTTTTGCGCAACCCTGCACGGCCGGGCTTTCCACGGCCCGACACGGGCTCACGAGGGCTCTGCGTCCATTGTTCACTTCACGAGGATGACACATGAGACCTTTTGACAAAGCCCTCTTCGCCGTACGCGCACTGAGGGCCAGCATGGCGGCCCTGGCCTTGGCGAGCCTGCCGTTTGCGGCGAGTGCCGGCGGCGCGGCCGTCACCGCAGCCCCTCAGGCCGCAGCCGCCGCGAGCCCGGTGCCCACCGACCGGCTCATCATCAAATACCGCAGCGGCACGGCGGGCGCCAGCACGGCAGCCACCTCGGCCGACCGCACGCTGCTGCACCGCAATGCGCAGCAGGTTGCGGCCCGCCTTGGCCTGCAGCTGCAACTGCAGCGCATGGGCGCCTTCGACACTCATGTGATGCGGCTGGGCCAGCGTCTGCCGCAAAGCACCGTCGAACAACTGGCGCGCGACATCGCCGCCGCAGACCCGAACGTCGAGTACGCCGAGCCCGATCGAATCCTGCAGGCGCAATTCACGCCGAACGACACGCAGTACGGCCAGCAATGGCACTACTTCGAAGCCACCGGCGGGTTGAACCTGCCGGCCGCATGGGACAAGTCCACCGGCACCGGCGTCGTGGTGGCCGTCATCGACACGGGCTACCGCCCGCATGCCGACCTGGCCGCCAACATTCTGCCGGGCTATGACTTCATCATCGACACCGCCGTTTCCAACGACGGCAACGGACGCGACAACAACCCGCAAGACCCCGGCGACGCCGTGGTGGCGGGCGAATGCGGCACGGGGTCTCCGGCTCAGGACGAGTCGAGCAGCTGGCACGGCACCCACGTGGCCGGCACCATCGCCGCAGTCACCAACAACGGCAGCGGCGTGGCCGGCGTGGCGTACAACGCCAAGGTCGTGCCGGTGCGCGTGCTGGGCAAGTGCGGCGGCTACACCTCGGACATCGCCGACGGCATCGTCTGGGCCTCCGGCGGCACGGTCGCGAGCATCCCCGCCAATGCCAACCCGGCGCGCGTGATCAACATGTCGCTGGGCGGCAGCGGCGCCTGCGACACGACCACGCAGAACGCCATCAACTCGGCGCGCAGCCGCAGCACCGTGGTGGTGGTGGCAGCCGGCAACAGCAACGCCAACGCAGCCAACTTCTCGCCGGCAAGCTGCTCGGGCGTGATCACCGTGGCGGCCACCAACCGCAGCGGCGGGCGCGCGTACTACTCCAACTACGGCAGCGTGGTCGCAGTGGCAGCACCCGGAGGCGACATGCGCTCCAGCGCGGCCAACGGCATCCTGTCGACGCTGAATGCTGGCGCCACCGCCCCGGGCGCCGACAACTACGCCTACTATCAGGGCACCTCGATGGCCACGCCGCACGTGGTGGGCGTGGTGGCGCTGATGCTGGCCAAGAACTCGGCGCTGACGCCGGATGAAGTCGCCACGCGGCTGAAGGCATCGACGCGCGCCTTCCCGGCCACCTGCTCGCAGTGCGGCACGGGCATCGTCGACGCCAGCGCCGCGGTCGACGCGGCAGCCGGCGGCGGCACCACGCCGCCCGCAACGGGCAACGAGGTCGAGCCCAACAACAGCACCTCGGCGGCGCAGGCCGTGACCAAGGGCACGACCATCAGCGGCACCATGAGCAGCAGCACCGACACCGACTACTTCAAGGTCACGGTCGCGGCCGGCGCCAAGTTGGCGTCCACGCTCACGCCGAACAGCAGCTCCGACTACGACCTCTACGTCTACAACAGCGGTGGCACGCAAGTGGGCAGCAGCGTCAAGGGCACGGGCCTGGTCGACTCGGTGACCATCACCAACAGCGGCTCCGCAGCGGCCACCTACTACGTGCGGGTGCGCTTCTACTCGGGCGGCACCGGCAGCACCGGCGGCACCTACACGCTGACCATCAACTGACGCCAGCGTTCAGAGGCTGATGAACGAAGAGGCTCCGCGAGGAGCCTCTTTTTGTCACGGCTTGAACTCGATGCGCTCGACCTTGTAGCCGCGGCGCGCCAGCAGTGCCGGCAGGCCCGATTTGCCGAACATGTGCAGGCTGCCGACCGCCGCGAAGACGGTCTTGCCGCCGGCATGCAAGGCATCGATGCGGGCGGCCATTGCCGGGTTGCGATCGTCGAGCATGGCCTTGAGCGTGGCACGCTCGAGCGCTGTCTTTGCGCAGTCACACCACTCGCGGTAGCGCAGCATCGTGTCGGCATCGCCATCGGCCCACACCTGGGCCACGCGCAGCAGCATCGGGCGGGCCCGGTCGTGCTCGAGGTCGTCGAGCATCTTCTCCAGGCCTTCGCGCAAATCGCCCGCCGAGCTGCTTTTCAGCAGCTTGAGCTGCAGCTCGGGTGTCTCGAGCGACACCACGGTCTTCATCTGTTCCCGCGCGATGTGCGCGAGCGCGGGGTCGATGCCGTAGTTGGCGTCGAGGCCATCGCGCCGCACCGACATCATCACCAGCAGCGCACCGACCATCTCGGGCGACATGGCGCTCAGCATCTCGGGCGGCGCGCAGGCCGCGCGAAGGTGCTCGCGCAGGCGCACGGCCAGGTCTTCGGGCAGCTCGGCACCGGGCTCGCCAGCCTGCGCCGAGAAGCCGCTCTGCAACCGGCGCATCAAGGCGGCATCGGTGATGTCGAGCTCGAAAGCGACGACCTGGCTGGCCCGCAAGGCCGCGCTCACCTTCGGGCCTGGGAACATCCACTCCATGCGCGCGATGTGGATGGTGCCGTAGAGGTAGGAGCTGCGGCCGTTCTTGCTGACGCGCCACAGAAAGCCGTGGTCACGCGCCTGCTCCGTGCCGCGGGCGCGCTCTTCGGCCGTCGGCATGTGGGGCGTTGGCGGGCACTCGACTGGCGCTGCCGCCGGTGCCGTCGTTGTCTGTGCCGTCGTTGTCTGTGCTGCCGTCGTTTGCGCCACGGCCTGCAGCGCCATGCACAGCCACATTGCAGCGACGAAGCGCTTCATCGCTTGGCTCCGGTGTCGATGGTCAGCACACCGTCGTGCTGCTGCCAGCGCAGCTTGCCGAGCACGTCCATGCCCAGCAAGGGTCGGTCGCTCAGGCCGGCCAGTGCGGTGATGACCATGCGCTCGACGCGCACGCCACCTTGCAACATCAGATCGGCCCGCACCAATTCGCCGGTGACCACGCCGCCGGCGGTGTCGCTCTGCACGCGGCGCAAGGTTTCCAGACCGAGCTGGCGCGCCATTGCCTGCGACATGGCGGTGCCGGTGGCGCCGGTGTCGATGAGGAAGTCGACCTCCAGCCCGTTGATGCTGCCCGGCCAGTGGTAGTGGCCGTCCGGCCCGCGGCGAATCTCGATGACCTCGCCCTTGGCCGAGAACCGCGTCTCGTGCTGTTGGCGCTCGAACATCTGGAAGCCCAGGAACACGGCCAGGCCGACCAGGAGCCAGACGGTGGCGATCTTGAGGGTGTGCGGAAACTCGGAGCTCATCGTGGCACCAGTGTGCCGCGTTTGCCGTTCACCCACGGAGGCTCAGGCTGCTTCGATCGGTGTGGCCACGGTCTGGTCGATTGCGCCGAACACGGTCTGCCCATCCAACCCTTTCATCTCGATGCGGATGGTGTCGCCGAACTGCATGAACTCGGTCTTGGGCTCGCCGGTCTCGATGGTCTCGATGGCGCGCTTCTCGGCCACGCACGAGTAGCCGTGCGTCCAGTCCTTGTTGCTCACGGTGCCGCTGCCGACAATGCTGCCGGCGCGCACATTGCGTGTCTTGCAGATGTGCGCGATGAGCTGGCCGAAGTGGAAGGTCATCTCCGGGCCGGCATCGCACAGGCCGACGCGCTTGCCGTTCCAGGTGCTCTGCACGGCCAGGTTCAGACGGCCGCCGTTCCAGGCGCTGCCCACTTCGTCGGGCGTCACAGCCACCGGGCTGAAGGCGGTGGCCGGCTTGCTCTGGAAGAAGCCGAAGCCCTTGGCGAGCTCGGCCGGAATGAGGTTGCGCAGGCTCACGTCGTTGGCGAGCATCAGCAGGCGGATGCCTTCGAGCGCTTCATCGGGCGACGTGCCCATGAGCACGTCGCCGGTGATCACGGCCACCTCGGCCTCGAAGTCGATGCCCATCTTCTCGCTGGGCACGACGATGTCGTCGCAGGGGCCGAGAAAGTCGTCGCTGCCGCCCTGGTACATGAGAGGGTCGGTGTAGAAACTTTCGGGCACCTCGGCATTGCGCGCCTTGCGCACCAACTCCACATGGTTGATGAAGGCCGAGCCGTCGGCCCACTGGTAGGCGCGCGGCAGCGGCGCCATGCACATCTTGGGGTCGAACGGAAACGCATGGCGTGCGCGGCCCTGGTTGACGGTGGTGTACAGGTCTTCGAGCTGAGGCGAGAGAAAACTCCAATCGTCGAGCACCTGCTGCAGTCGCGTGGCGATGCCGGTGGCGTAGTGGGCAGTGGCGAGGTCGCGCGACACGACGACCAACTGGCCGTCACGCGAGCCGTCTTTGTAGCTTGCAAGTTTCATGGTCTTCTCATTTCGCTAGGATGGCCGTATCGCTTATTGTCAACGCATGCATTCCGCCACTGCCACTCCCTCCACGCCGCGCCGGCCCTGGTTCCGGCTGCTGACGGTGGCAATGGGCGTGGCCGCGTTGCACCTGGCGCTGTGGCAAGGCGTGGCCGACTCGTTTGCGGCCGGTACGGTGCCTGATCGCGCATTGCCTGCGCTGCAAGTGCGCACTGTCACGCCGCCAAGGCCGCTCGATGTGCAACCGATGGCCGAGGTGATCGTCGCCAAGCCCAGCCCGCCGCCTCGCCGAACACCCGCTGCCGTGCCAGTCGCCGTGATCGAACCTGAGCAGGCGCCACCCGTGTCCCTGCCGGAACCCGCAACCGAACCCGTGCTCGTGGCTGCTGTGCTGCCGGCTCAAACCAGCCTCGAGCCCACACTGGTGGCCAACGCTGCTGATGACGTGCCGGTGTACCGCACCCAGATGCCGCCCGCGATGACGCTCCACTACGACATGCGCCGCGGTGCGCTCAGCGGAACAGGCGATCTCGAATGGCGCCCCACGGCGAAGGGTTACCAGGCTCGCCTGGAGGGGCGCGTCGCCGGCTTCAGCATCCTCACCTGGGCCAGCCAGGGCAACTTCGATACGGCGGGGATTGCGCCGATGCGCTTCACCGACCAGCGTCGCGGCAAGAGCGAGCAGGCCGCCAACTTCCAGCGCGAAGCGGGCAAGATCAGCTACTCAGGCCCGTCGACCGAATACCCCTTGATGGACGGGGCGCAGGACCGGCTGAGCTGGATGATCCAGGTGGCCGCCATCGCGCAGGCCGACCCCAAGCGCGTGGCCCAGGGCAAGCGTGTCGCCATGTTCGTGACCGGTGCCCGCGGCGATGGCGACGTGTGGTCATTCCTCGTGCAAGGCGTCGAAGACGTGAGCACCGGCAGCGGCAACCTGCGCGCCATCAAGCTGCTGCGCGAGCCGCGCAAGCCGCACGACACCCGCGTCGAGGTGTGGCTCGCGCCCAGCCTGCACTACCTGCCGGTGCGCGCGCGCCTCTCTAGCGACGACTCGGCCCTCGACCTGCAACTGCAGACTGCGCAGCCAGCCTCCTGACCCAGGGGCAAGGTTATTCGGCTCCGAATTACCAGCATCGGCGTGGCTTGAATACGGCCTTTCCGTCCCGAAGTAGCAGCGAAGGAGATGCCTGATGCAAATGCTCTACAACTCGGATAACTTCGCTGTGGTGCAGTTCGACGTCCCTGACGCCGAGGCCAGCGCGAGCCGTGAAACCCTCTCGCGCGGCGGCTACGAGATCGTCGACAAGTTCGCCCGCAAGGAAATCTTCATCGAGGGCGCCATGGCCGAAAGCTTCAAGGAAGGCGTCGAGGCCCTCATCGAGACCTCACCCTCCGAAGAAGAGATGGACGATTACATCGAGCGATATTCCTCGCTGATGCAGCAGCCGCTGATCTTCCACTGACCGACCCTCGCGCGGCGCCCTGCCGCGCGGGGTAAATCGCCGCACACGCAGCGCGCTTTTGCGCACTCTGCGGAACCTTTGCACACGCCTTGGCAAAAGGGGGCTTGTCGCATCCGGGCTGCTGCGCCAAGATCGCGCCGGAAGTTCCCTGCCGGAGGAGCCGATGGCGACCCCTCACATTGATGCACGCGTGGTGTTGTCACCGGGCCTGAAAGAGGCGCCGGTGCTCGACCGCATGTGCTCGCAATTCGTGCTCACGCTGACCGTGCGGCATGCAGGGCGATTCAACGTGCGGCGCGACTGGAACGGCCTGCTATCGCTCACCGGCAAGCACCTGGTGTGGCCCACGTCGGTGCTGGCGCGGTTGCGCGCCTTCCTGAACGTGCGCTGCAAGGGCAATGAGCACTGGCCGAACCACGAAGGACTGAGCGACGCCGTCTTCATGCAGCGCCACGGCGGCTGGAACGGCCCGTACGAAGAGGGCACGCTCTTCTTCTACATCGACGAATACATCAAGGACGCACCGAAGGACCTGCTGGCCGTGCTCGGTGCCACCGCCGACTGGCTGGACCGCAGCCTGAAGAAAGAGTCCACCCTCGTCGAGAAGAACATCGACGCGCTGGCCGGCCTGCTGCAGCTCAACCCTGCAGAGCGCGCGCTGCTGCTCTACGGCACCCTCGCCCGCTACCAGCGCGACCTGCGCGGCTTGCTGGTGGAGTTCAAGGTATCGAACGCCCAGGAGGCTTATGCCGCCATCGCCGCGGTGGCTGGCGTCAACGAGCAGGACGTGGCCGAGGCGCTGCGCGCCGGCTCACGGCTCGAGCGCACCGGCATGGTCGAGAACCTGATCTCCGAGCACAACATCACCGACCTGGCCGATCTGATGAAGGTCAGCGAGCAGCTGCCGCCGGTGCTGATGCGGAAGTACGAAGGCCCGTCCGACCTGATGGCGGTGTTCACGCGGCCGGCCACGCGCAGCGAGCTCACCGCCGAAGACTTCCATTTCGTCGGCGTCGACCAGCAGGTGCTGACCTCGCTGTTGCGCAACGCGGTCGCGCGCAAGGCGCCTGGTGTCAACGTGCTGCTCTACGGCCCGCCTGGCACCGGCAAGACCGAGCTTGCCAAGGTGGCGGCGCAAGCGGCCGGCCTCGAGTTGTACGAAGTGGAGTACGCCGACCGCGACGGCAACTCGCTGAGCGGCCGGGACCGTTACCGCTCGCTGCAGATCAGCCAGGTGTTCCTGAAGAGCAGCCCGCAGGTCGCTCTGTTGTTCGATGAAGTGGAAGACGTGTTCCCGCCGATCTCGACCGATGCCGCGCAGCTGATGGCCCGGCTCGACACCGGCGACGGCGCGCTGTCGGGCAGCGTGAGCGGCAAGGCCTGGGTCAACCAGATTCTCGAGACCAACCCGGTGCCGGTGATCTGGGTCACCAATCGCATCGAGCAGATCGACCCGGCATTTCGCCGCCGCTTCCAGTACCACCTTGAACTGAAGAGCCCACCACCCGGCGCGCGCGAAGCACTCGTCACGCGGGCGCTAGACGGTGTGAGCGTCTCGGCCGACTTCGCAGCGCGGCTGGCCGAGCGCAAGGGCCTCACGCCGGCCCAGGTACGCACCGCGGTGAAGTTCGCCAAGCTGGCGGCCGACGAGGTGGCCGGCACGACGATGGAATCGCTGATCGAGCGCCAGTTGGGCAACGCTGACAAGGCGCTCGGCAGCGCCAGCAACGAGCGTGGTGCACGCCGTGTGGTCACTCATTACGACCTGAGCCTGGTGCACACCGAATCGCGCTTCGAGCTGCCGCGCATCATCGAGGCGCTGCGCCGCAAGGGCTACGGCACCTTGTGCTTCCACGGCCCGCCCGGCACCGGCAAGACCGCGCTCGCCGAGCACATCGCGCAGCAGCTGCAGCGGCCGTTGATGATCCGCCAGGCGTCTGACCTGGTGAGCAAGTACGTAGGCGAGACCGAGACCAACATGGCGCGCATGTTCGACGAGGCGCAGACCGAGCAATCGGTGCTGCTGCTCGACGAGGCCGACAGCTTCTTGCGCAGCCGGCGCATGGCCGAGCGCAACTACGAGGTGAGCGAGGTCAATGAGATGCTGCAGGGCATGGAGCGCTTCTCAGGCGTGTTCATCTGCACCACCAATCTGTTCGATGACCTGGATGAAGCGGCGCTGCGGCGCTTCACCTTCAAGATCCGCTTCATGCCGCTGACGGCCGGGCAGCGCGAACGCATGTTCGTCGCCGAGGCCCTGGGCGGCGATGCCAGCCTGCTGAACGCCGAACAGACCGAGCGCTTGCACCGGTTGGACGCGCTGGTGCCGGGCGACTTTGCATCGGTGAAGCGGCAGGTCGATGTGCTGGGCGAGGTCTTTTCGCCCGACGAATTCCTGTCGCAGCTCGAGGCCGAGCACCGCGTGAAGCCCGAGGTGCGCCGCCGCAGAGACATCGGGTTCCTGCACTGAACGAGACTTCCGTCACGCCCCAGTAGCAACGCTCAAGCCGCCTCCCGTTCGGCCGATAAAGAACGGACGACCGTGTGGCCGAGGGTTCGATGGAAGAGATATTTCTCGAGTGGAGGTTTCGCGCAGATTTGTGGGCCGCCTCCACAGCCATGGCCATGTTCGCCGCTTATGTGGCGCTCGACCTTGCGCGCGGCGTGTCGTCGCGCCACAACTTCACCGTCTGGCGTTCGCTGGTCGTCGCTGCACTCGCCTTGTCGACCGGCACCTGGGCGACCCATTTCATAGCGATGGCCGGCGAGCCGCTGCCGTTCGCCCGCGGGTATGACGCAGGCATCGCCTTGGGTGCCCTCGGCGTGGCGTTCATGAGTTCACTGATCGGCGTGCACCTCACCGCCCGCCCGCACCTGGGAGCCGTTCGCGTGGTGATCGCCGCGCTGGTGCTCGGCAGCGGCGTGTGCGTCGTGCCCGCCATGGGCCTGTGGGCACTGCAGATCGCACCAGCGGTGCACTGGAAGTGGCTGCTGCTGGCGGCGGGCTGGGCCACGGCCTGTGTCTGTTCGGGCGCAGCCTTGTCCATCGTCGCCAAACTGCGGCGCAGCGCCGCCCACCTGGGCTTCGGCTGGCAGGCGGGCGTGGCGCTCGGGCTGGGCGCCGCCATTGCCGCGGGCAACGCCAGCGTGCTGTACGCCGCGTCGGTCCCCGAACTTTCAGTGTCGCTGGCGGCCAACCGCATTGGCGTGGGCACCATGACGGCACTGGCCGCCCTGGGCGTGCCCGCCTTGCTGGGCCTGCTGCTGATGATCTCGCTGCTCGAAGCCCGCTTTCGGCGGCTGCTCAGGCGCACGCGGGAAGAAGTCAAACGCGCAGCCCAGACCGATAAGCTGACCGAGCTGCCCAACCGCACGATGTTCGAGGAATGGCTGCAGGCCGCGGCGATCCGCGCCGACCGGCAGCAACAGAAGCTGGCGCTGCTGTTCATCAACGTCGACGGTCTCAAGGCGGTCAACGAATCCTTCGGCCAGAGCACTGGCGACCAGGTCTTGCGAGAAGTGGCGCAGCGCCTGCGCGCGCTGGCGGGCCCGGGCGATGTCGTAGCGCGCGCCGGAGGCGACGAATTTATGCTGATGCTGGTGGGCAACCCCGGCTCGCAAGAGGCTTCGGAGGCAGCCGTGAATGTGCTCGGCGGCATGAACGAGTTGTGCCGCATTGAAGAACACGAAATTTCGATGTCGTGCTCGGTCGGTGTGGCGATGTACCCGGCGCATGGGTCGCCGACGAAGCTGATCGCCCACGCAGCCGCGGCGATGCGGGCTGCCAAGCACACCGGCGGCGGCGCGCACTGCTTCTTCGAGGAGCGCATGGTGGCCGGCGCGCGCGAGCAGGTCGAGTTGCTGCAGGACCTGCGCCGCGCCATCGCCAACAAGGAGCTCGAGCTCCATTACCAACCGAAGATCCACGCGCCGAGCGGCCAGATCACCGGGGCCGAAGCGCTGATGCGCTGGAAGCACCCGCAGCGCGGCATGATCGGCCCCCACATCTTCATTCCGCTGGCCGAGCGCTATGGCCTGATCAACGCGCTGGGCAACTGGCTGATCGAAGACGTGTGCCGGCAGATCCGCGTGTGGCGCGACCAGGGCCTGCGCATGCGCGTGGCCATCAACCTGTCGGTGCACCAGCTGCGCCAGGTCGACCTCGTCGAGCGCCTTGTCAGCGCTTTGAAGCGCAACAACGTGGAACCTTCGCTGCTGACCTGCGAGATCACCGAATCGTCCGCGATGGACGACACGCGCGCCACGCTGCTGATGATCGAGCGGCTCTCAGCCATTGGCGTGCACCTGTCGATCGACGATTTCGGCACCGGCTATTCATCGTTGAGCTACCTGCGCCAGCTGGCCGCCGAGGAGCTCAAGATCGACCGCAGCTTCGTGCTCGACCTGGAAACCAGCGCCGACGCGCGAGCCATCGTCGACGCCGTCGTGAAACTCGCGCAGGCACTGGGCCTGAAGGTGGTGGCCGAAGGCGTGGAAACCGAGCAGCAGCAGGAGATCCTGCGCAGCCTGGGCTGCAACGAGCTGCAGGGTTACCTGTTCGCCAAACCCATGCCGGCCGCCGCGCTGGCCTTGTGGGCCATGAACGAC
>Ga0307516_10001768_pt1 | contig 29712 bp, 45 predicted proteins | sample 19_EM_MG_FD_203310 | JGI IMG/M metagenome (GOLD analysis project Ga0307516, IMG submission 203310) | Populus trichocarpa ectomycorrhiza microbial communities from riparian zone in the Pacific Northwest, United States - 19_EM | ecosystem: Host-associated > Plants > Roots > Unclassified | place... | reverse complement strand
CCTTTTCTCCTTTGACCCATCCTCATCTTCAGTTCGACAAAACAGTCGTCTCCATCGATTTCGTTGAACCCGGCGACCAAGTTTACTGTACGTTCACCATTTCGCCCAAGATGTCAGCAACTAACGTGGATGCTCCAGGGCATTGTGACCTGATCCACGCGGTCGAGGCAGAACATCACGGCGCCGAGGATTCGTCCGTTCTATACATCCCTGCCGCACCTCTCACACTCAAGAAGTAACACTCACCCATCCACTGGTTTTTCGCTCTGACATACCCAAACTCTACTCGCTTAGTGCTCAGTATCTTAAAACGCAACGCGAGCACTTCGAGGCTGGACTGCCTGCTCCGTAAGTCTGATGAGATGGCCGAGGGTTGAACCTGACTCCAACCTCCTTGCAGAGATTTCGGCAAAGGCAAAGGGGAAAGCAAATTCTCAAATCGTTTCACTCCCGCTGACATCGATCAAGACAACATTGCCGGTCTGAGGGTGCTTGGTTTAGCGCCTTTCGAAGTTCTCCCTGGAGAAACGGCAGGAGCCGTGAAGGTCACTGAGGAAGCGAACAAGATACTAGAGGCTACTGTCACTGTTGAAGGTTGAGATGGGTGTGATCGATAGCAGTGCTGGATCTCGTGTAGAGCCTGCGCAATCAAATTAGTGCTCAAGACTGAAATCCAGGCTTGAGCTGGCGACATTAGTGTGTGGGTGGGAGGTCGGCGGAGCATCTCCTACGGTCTCTACACTCGTAAATCAGGCAGGTCTTGCTCTCATCGTCTACGCGCCAGTCACTCGCCCATAGTTCCATCCAAACGGCCGATCCCACCTTACTCTCAACTTCCTGGAAACACGGGCACGAGTCCATCAGCAAGTCGTGGAAAACACTACACTGAAATATATGGGTCTACGAAAGTGGTAGACCTATATCTTGAGTTATAATGCGTTATAACCGTTGGAGTCCTGGGCGCCAAACGCGCCTTATAACCCGTTATATGGGCTTATAATTCATTATCCCCACGACCGTAAGGGAGGGGGTCTTGTTGTTTTAATTCTCGACGCTTGTGAGGAAACCTTATTCTGCTGGCAATTTGAAATCGTTTTTCCCCACGCTCTCTATTGGTCAACCTTCGCTGATGCGACAGGTTTCGTTCGTGCGGTCCGTCTGTTCATACAGTATACCTCATAAGCCTGGGCTCCTGGTTAACACTTTGGATTGCAGGGGTGTCTGTCCTGGTTACCCTCCCTCTGGTAGATATAGTAGTGACCCCTTTTAGTTGTATGCTCCACCAATACACGCTCAAGATCATGATCACAAGCCTGTCTGGCCGCGTTCTCAGTGCTTGCAAACACGACCCATCGTGGCACATGTTTGTTTCACCCTCCGTGGGTAGCACTTGATCCACTGCTCGCTAACTAGAGTCGTCGCACTACTCTTATTACCTGTGGGGCCGACGGGGGGCAGCTTTTCCGAGTGTTCCTCCCTTGAGACTTGATTGACCTGCGTGATTTTGATTTCACCACGCCACTTCTTTATCCGGGTGAAATCGTGGTAGCGAAGGCAACCAGGTAAACGGTCGTGGGCCGTGCCGCTTGCCGGCGCTATCCCTTATAAACCCTTGCAGAGGAAGCAATCCGATCACCTGGTGCTGCAAGGCTATAGCAGACTTTCCACGACTTGCTGATGGAGTCGCGTAGCCGTTGTGTGACCTTGCCCTGGAGGACGGAGTAAACGAACAAACACCACTCAAAAAATGAGGGGGAACGAATTGCGGGCGAGGCCGTCAGAAGCCGCCTCCCCCTGCAACGGTAAGGTCGGGAAGCCGGTGCTCAAGCGCTCAAGTTCCACTGAATCCGTGGCTTTCACCGTACCCATAGCGGAGGTATCCCTCTTCTCTAGGTCTGTGGCGAATTTGAAGTTGCCTTTCTGAGAATAGACCAGCTCTCAATCCCAACGGTCTCGAGATCCCGTCGCTTGAGTTTGGGACGTGAGATTAAAACCCTAGGAAAGCCTGCGGAGGCCGGAACCTCGATATCTGCTTCAGGTTTCCTGGGTCACGGACCAAAGCGGTCTGTACGGACTGTTCCCCGGCCCGGCTATTTCTTAGAATCTCCATCGGGAACGCGTCACTGAAGTTGTGTTCGCGGCTGTATATGCCCCAACTCACGAGGTTGGCCACCTGACCCTTTCCAGGTGTAAAATTTTTGTCGCCCTCGCCGCTTTCATAATACATGTTGCTAGTGAGACAGACGAAGCATCCACCGAGTGGACCCTGCGGAGAAATTGATAAGGGACGGTTTGAGCAGAACCTGGCAGGGATGGACCTGAGGACAGCGGGCATGAACGAGGCAGAAGGCCAAGCGAATGAACCCACCAACGCGTCCCATCCGCGCGTAAGTAGCTCATGATACCAGCGGATAGTTCAGGGACAGCCCAATCCAATGAGTCGCCCCGATAAATTTCGATCAGGGCCAATCACAACGCCAACTTTCGAGTATTGAACCCTCATCGTGTAGGCGGTCTCTAACAGGGAACAGTTATGGCACCACCCCCCACCTCGATGGTGTTATCCGTCAAAAGCCTCGAGTCCGGAAAACCAGGTGGATGAACGTGTCCACACGGACAATTGCCTCCAGCCGAGGGAAAACGAGGTTGTGATCTTGGATGGGGATGGTGCTTACCATCTGGGCGGTATTTATCGCAAAACGTCCCAGCGTCATGTGAGGTCACCTTCCCACGGTTGTGGGTACGATCGTGATCGAATGAGAAACGAAATGTATTGGTTTCTTAAACATTCTGGGGTTTGGTGCCTCTAGGGGGTATATAAACAGTGCGATGACTTATGCTTATGAACCCTGGCCCATGTTGCTGCGGATGTTATCCCACTTGCTGTTGGGGTATCTGGAAGGAAACACCAGTTCAGCTCCCGCACGACGAACAAAGCAAAACCTAGGACGCACTTGATGTGGTTGGGGGTTTGGTCCAAAGTTCCAAACGCACCGGCAGTGGTTCCGACCAGGGACTCACCGCCGATCTTGTCGCCCGACAACTCCCAGAACATGGCACCGGAGAGACCGTTGTCCGTGATGTACTTGCTCTTCTGTTGGACCATCTCTGGCGTGTCATAACTGACAAGCTCTCGCTTGGAGGAGTCGTACGAATAACTTGCTCCGTCCTGTACAAGTCGAGCTCAGATCCGACTCGGCGTTGTGGATATGCGATTGGCTTACCTCCGTGCTCAGGGTGACTTGTGCACCGGCAATAGGGAGGAACTTGTAGGAGTAAACGCCGGCTTCAACGGTTCCAGGTCCGATCTAACCAATTGATTATTGGCACCCCTCCAGTTGATATGACGTGATACTTACACCGGTGTATGGTTTCCCGATGCCATCGGTGCTCTCGAAGGCGCGACCATAGAGGGGAATTCCGAGGTTGATCTTGCCGGCGGTCGCACCGTTGGCGAGATAATACTTGAGTGCCTTATCGGTCGAGGCGTTCGTCCGGGCTCCACCGTACAAGTTGGCTTGGTGATCGGCCCAGGTGAGCCACGATCCAGCGTAGTCGTAGGCCTTGGATCGTATCAGCCGACAAGCACAGATAGGCATAGAACCTTTGAACCCACCATGAGGTTCCAGAAGTCAAGGGCGGCGTTCATATCAGGGATCTTCAACTTCTCGTAATTGGGCTGGCCAGCGGGGACAGCGGCCTATGCGCCATTGTTAGCGTTGTTCAGGAGGCAATTAGGGGATGGACCGCGTACGGAGATGGTGTAAGGTACGGTATCGCCTTTGCGAGACGCCAATTGGTTGAAAGCGCTCCGCAGCTCGGCGAGGAGGCTCGCGTATCCGGTTGCCTGGTCATCGTTAGAAGGGTATTCAAAATCGATGTCGCTAGCTCCTGTGTGAGCCCCGAAGCCAGAATTAGCCAAAACAATAAAAGCGCACATTCCGTCGAAACCGTAATCCTCGACGAGAGTGACGGCGCTGGCAATGAAAGCCGCTCGTTTCGACGCATCCGTTACGAAGCCGAAGTGACCACTCTGGGAGTAAGTCCACCCGCCAACGCTAAGAAGGACCTTGAGGTTTCGTTGCTTCAACTTGAGGAGGTACAACTGAAATATGATCAGGGGGTCGGCCTGTCAATCCCTGACCTGGAGTGAGACCTACCTGCTTGAGGTTTCCGTACAACTGCAGTTCCACGGAAAGTGGGTGTGTCAGTGCACACGTTAATGGCTCCTTGGGGAACAACGCCTACGTTATTTCCGGGCTCGCTCCAGGAATCTCCTGGGTAGTGAATCCCTTCATCGGAGTAGGTATCGGTGAGTTTTGCGGCGCCAGTATCAGCAGACACGTCAGCGAAGCAGTAAAGGATGTGAGTTAATATTCCCGGAACAATGTCGGCCGGTTCTGCGAAAATCTACATGTCAACCTCACGGGCAACATACACATAATACATGACTGACTGAAGTTGTATCCGCTGTAGACACCCCAGTTAGTAAAGTACGCAAACTGGGTTCTTCCAGTGTCTCGTTTTGCGATTTGCCCAGGAGTACGCGCTGTCTGGTTGAAACCGGCAGGCTTGTGCATGACCTGAGTGGCATCGACGGCAAGGGCGCACGCCACGATGACCATCAGGGTAGACCAGAAGCCAACCATGATAGTGGAAGCCAACGAGCGGGGGTTTGAGAGGTGAGTTTGGGAGATGAGTGGGTTGGCAGAGAGGGAGACATAACCCTGGGATTATTTATACCCAACGGGCCAGGGAACCCGGGCCTCGAGATACGTTGAATACACCTGGACAGCGTGGTCGAGCAAATGGACCATACCAGAAGGAAGGTTCCAGTTCCACCCCAGAATGAAACGCCATCATGCAAAAGTAATTCATGCACGCGCTCCTGAACGACGAAATGGCACAGGGCTCTTCCTCTGGCCGGGAGGCACGAGTGCGCTGTGTGTGTGATAAGTGGCTCACCGCGTGGGAGGGAACATCATGACTGGAGGTATCAGCATCTCGCTCGATCCAGCAGCGTGTTGTACTATGTCGCTCGCAACTAGCGATGTGATCGCATGATTGTAGGGAAGCAGAGGATTGTAACCGGACGGGAGATCCACGGAGTCACAAAAGATCGTCATCCGGACCCACGGGGCATGCGGTCATCCAGTGGGCAGAGTGGATTGAAACAAAACGGGTGTCGTGTTCTCGGAGCCTCACGGGTATGAAGAGCATCCTACATCTAGCAAGTCACGTGTAGAACTTCCTGTTTTCGTTATTCCCGTATAAAACATTCCTGATCTCAGGCAACATCTTTGGTAGAGGGTGAGAGACCGCTGAGCACGGGCAACAGGAGAAGCATACCCTATCCTCCAATAACCGCAACCGTTCATCGAGAGTGTTGTCTAGCGTGATTCTTTGACCTCCGTTTACGAGCTTTACGCCGCCAGCACTGCCGAGAAACCGTGAATGCGGAGATCGATCAGGCGGCCAGTTCGACGTACAGATCAGGGCTCAAAGAATTGACGAGTTCGTACTTGATTTGGCGACCGGTGATGTCAGTGTATTGTTTCGAAGCTGCATCTGCGGCTTGCTTGGCAGCGGCTGCGTCTGTTTTTCGGACGTGAATGGTAACCTCCGTATCGAGAATCTGGAGGGATCCTTGGACGATAACGCCCTGCAGGAACTGGACGTATTGGGAGGACAAGGCAAGCGTCACAAGTTGTTCCCGGGATGCCTGGAAGAGGTCTTGCAAGTTTTGCTCCCGCAAATGCAGGAGCCTCAACCGGGATTTGTTGGTCAGGTTGGAATGAGCGCTGAAAACGACTCGGATCTCTGCCGCATCGGAGTTGGCGTGGTGAACACATACATCTTCTGCGCAACCTCAGCCCCTTTGCGCCTCTTTTCGTACTGAGCATCGATGGCTAGTTGCTCCTGTTTAACAAGTTTCGCCTGTGAGCCGGAACAAACCATCGGTCAATACTGCACCCCATTTAACCGCGACGACAACCTTTTCGATAGCAAACTCTTCGTCGGCTTTGACCTTGATTTCTCGGGCCTTCTCGAGTGCCTCCTGCTTGATGAACGCAACCTGATTGTTTGATGGGAATGGAGGGGTGAGGTTGGTGGAACGTGCAAGCTAATGGGGTCAAACAGACCATCTTGTTCATCTCGCTGAGGACCTCCTCATCGTTCATCGGTCGTGAAGCCATAGTAGCGCTGCCGTGGTAGGTGTTTGGGGCAAGGTACTTGGGAGAGTCGGGGGAAAGCCAACCGATTGCCTATTTCCATATCCGGCGGTCCCGGCCGATGTGTGGTCTGAGAGCCACTAACCTAAACTGCTCCTGTCTTCAAATCGTTGTACCGTACATCTAGAAATCCTCTATATCATCTCCTTCAAGCCAGCCACCATCTGCAATCGCGTCACCGGGCTCAGCCTCACGCTTGATGTGTTCGTCGTCGTCGGGGTCACACTGAGAAGTGAAGCCATCCTCTTCCAGCTGAGAGAGGAGATATTCGTCTTCATCAAAAGTTAGTCTTGAAAATAGTCTGTGCGAGTGAGGCGGCTTCAGGTGTGCTGCTTGGTTGGCTCGCGTGAGAGAGGTCAAGCGTGTAGAAAGAGGCCAGTCACACACAAGAGGGTGGACCGTTCAATATCGACCCAGTTTCACACACGAGATCATCCTTCTTCCATCTTCCACACACTTGCATCGTCTCCTGACCTTGGTGTTAGTCGCCTCACCCATAGGGAGGTTCTGATACGTACCCTATTTATCCAATCCGACACATCCCACACCGCATCAGACGCTTCCCGAGTTCTCTTTACTTGTTCAAAGAACTCCGGTTTGAACACCTTTTGCGAGCGCCGTGGTACGGGGACGGGGAGCGAGTGTAGTGTCCCGAGCGTAATGACATGGAACCTGTGCGGGTTGGTTTGATACCACTGAAACGATTCGTCTGTATTCGCCCGCTATAGGGAATAGAAGATGTACAGACCTCTTCTGGGCCACTGTAGTCAACCCAGCTCATCCACTCCGCAATGTCACCGCACTCCTCGAGTTTGTCACAGAACTGAGTGTAGTTCTGGTGCAAGTACAGGGAAAATAGAGAGGAATCGATGGGTGAATCCGCATAGAGCATCTACAAGCACTGTCAGTCTGACATACCCTGTCAAAGTGGTCGCTGAGTCATACGTTAACATCGACCAGGGATGATTTACGGTCATGTGACTTCAAGTGGGATGGGAGTTTCTTCGGGTTCGGAATGGTTTGCTCAAGCAACCGCAGTTGCTCTTGCTCCCGTTTCGTTGCCGATGAGCTTGGAGGGTCGCCCTTCCCTACAAACACGCATTTCAGTATTGGAGCTTTAGATAACCTGCGACATACGTTTATTGTACAGGACTTTTCCAATCAAGTGGAATAAAGCCAAGCTCTGCTCCCTTTGACTGGCGAGCTTGAGGAACGCAACAGAATCGTTCGAACCATTCTTCTTCCCCTTCCCGGCAGGCTTTTTGTCGACAAGAGAGCATAGCTGCAGCTCCATGACGGCGCCTCTGATATCACCGCGAGAACATGTTATGATCATATCGAGTACGTTCTTTGTCGGGCGGAGTGACGGACTGTCTTGGAAATGTTGGTTGGCAATAGCCTGCAGCGCTTTCATCATCAACGTCGGGGCGACTGGGTTGAAACTTCACGAATTCAGCTATCCCACGCGATGGGCCGGTTGTTGGGTAACCCACCTAATCTGGGTAACATAAGGGGCTGAGAGAAGGTCGGGGGGCAGAGCACTCCTCATTTCAAGATCTTCCTTCCGGAATGAACTGGACCCCACAGTATCCTCCAGTTCTCCTCTTGTACCAACATCGCTCATGATAACCACAAGCGGGATATATTCCCCATTTTGTGAGGTCTGCCGTTGCACAAACAATCGGAGAGTGTTGTGGAATTTTTGTCGAGACTCGGGGTGAAGAATGTTCGGTAAATCCTCGAGGAGGATTACCTGCCTCGCGGTTGACCTGGACGACGATCCTCCAAATACGGACCTTGATGTGGAAGCGCGGGTCAAGAATGCCTGAAACTTGTCGGGCTGTGAAACCGCGTCTATGTCTAATGGGATGCTGTGATCGAAGTTGACGAACGACGGATCTAGGAATGAGGACATACCACCGTACGGATCCGCCATGGAATTCCTCCACTCAACGAGTTCAAAGCCTAATTCTCTTGCCAGTACCTTGACGGTGGCCGTCTTGCCGGACCCCGCTGGTCCGGTGAGTCCGAGAATGCGCTAAACTACCTTCGGTCACAGAGAATAACTGAAGGGCAATGTGGTGCTCACGCGGTACTTGCGGAGCTTACCCCCGTCCAGCGCCTCCATAAACCAATGGCGGACATCGTCGACCTTCTTACCGTGAACCACCAACTCTTCCTATGGGACATGAAGACTGACAAACGATCACGGAGTGGGGGGTACATACCGTCGTGACCGGTTCGTACCTGTCAACCCACAGCCTTCCCACTGAGGGATGTCAGGAGATCGTCACCCGATCTACGTAGTGCACGCGTACCATCAACCGACGAGCTCGGACTCTCTCTCTGTTTCCCCTTGGATTTATTATTAGCCGGCGGCGGAGTGGGCTGTGAGAGCGGCTGAGACGACGAAGTATCGCTGCCTTGCGACGATTTCGTGAGCGCGAAGTCGGGCGGGACTGCGAACTACAACCTGAAGCACATTAATTAAACGCGTCGGCGCGAAAGTGACGGGGCTACGCAACGGACAACGACTTGAGTTTCTTCGTTGGAGGCTGGCAATCCGATACCAGGGTGCTCGTGCGCGAACTCTTCCTGTTTCCCGTAGATGAGGAGGATTTCGACGCGCTTTTCGGCATGACCGTCGAGCGTTGATGTTGCGGGTGGAAGATTCAGATTCTCACGACCACGACGCCTTCCCCGATCCACGCATAATGGCGGAACACAAACAGTTCTGTGACCTGGCGACACAGCTGGTCACCGAATCGCGTCGATCCACGGCCTCAGACACGCTCTTCAAGTACAACGATCCGCTTGTCCGACAAATCATCCGCGAACAGCGCCAACTCGAGGCGTTTATCCATTCCGTGTTGGCAGACGGTCCGGAGACGTTTACAGGGGAGTCGCCGGCTCTTCTTATATACCAAACCGCTATCCTGCGGAACAAACGGTGCCTACTGGCCTATCATACCCACCGGATCGAGAGGCTGAAGGACATGTATTGGACTGTTGGCGGGGCCCTCCCCCACCTTCTCTCATCGGCAGACATACGCAGCAAACTCTCGCCCCTTGAAGTCGATTTCATGAAGAAATACAATTCACAAGTCATGGATTTTCGATCTGAATTCTCGGATGAGTTAGACATCATGGCGGGGATTACGGAACCACCTAAAGATCTCAACGTTTTGGTGAAGGTTATCAGGGACTGCGGGGTCATTCAGACAGAACTAGGGAGCATCGACTTCCGCAAGGGTCAGAGGTTTATGGTTAGGCGGGCAGACATCGAGCATCTCATCGTCCAGGGTTATTTGGAGGAGATCCAGTAATCTTTTTGTCGAAGGGGTGAGTTCGCGAGCTGCTGAGGATTACTCGCATCCTTACCTTAACGCAGCCGACTGGGGTACCCCAACCACCCGGATTAACGTCGTCCTGGAGCGAGATCTCGCGACCAACCCCAGAGATCTCCGCCGGGTGCCGGTCGCAACCGCGTGGCACGCATGATCTGGCAGGAAGGTATTCAGAACCGTGCGCACCCCCTCTGCGTATCGGCACCCCCACTATGTACGCGGCAGCTGTAGTAATATTCACAACCCGAGGAAGAATAAATCATGGCGTTTCCACGGCGAGGCGGTGGAAGTGTGGGAAGTTCTCACTTGGCGACTTGGGTGATGTCAGTCATATTGAGGCGGGGGTTTCACGTCTTCCCCGGCCTCCGACATGAGAACCCTTTGGTGAGCAACGCCGGGCAATGACAGTCAGCGGACAGCACAATTTAGTGAGCTCTTCACGGCCCTAGGGTTTACCACGCACGCGTACAAAACCGCCGGAAATACCCAGACGTGGCGGATTTCCACAGAAACGCCCCATCCCAAATGTGAAAAAGACGGTCGTCGTCGCGAGCGGGAAGGGAGGAGTTGGGAAGAGTACAATCGCGGGTTAGTCCTACCCTACAAAAATGACAGCGCCATCTCAAGCAGTTGCCTAGTTAACCTTGCACTGGCCATGGCAAAGGACAGCCGCAAGAAGGTTGGGATACTCGACTTGGATATATTTGGACCCTCAATCCCTACCCTGATGGCCTTGAAACATGGGAAAGAGCCCGAGATAACAAAGAGTAAGTTGCCCAGCTGCCTTCTCAACGAGACTGAAACAACACCAGGTGGCGCATTGGTCCCCTTGACGAATCACGGAATCCCTTGCATGTCTATGGGCTTCCTTCTACCCCGAAAAGAGGGCTCGGAAGGGGACGATGTGGCCGTAGTGTGGCGTGGTCTTATGGTTCAGAAAGCAACTCAACAGCTGCTGTTTGATGTCGACTGGCGCGATTCCAGTGGATCAGAACTTGATGCACTGGTAATTGATATGCCCCCGGGAACCGGCGATGTCCCATTGACTCTTGGCCAGTTGGTCAACGTGGACGGTAGGTAGTTTTAATCTGCGCGCTTGGCCATTGTCCTTCCTAATGTCGGAGTAGGTGCCATCATCGTGTCTACACCCCAAGACGTGGCGTTGGCTGATGTCCAAAAGGGCATTGCCATGTTCCGCAAGATCTCGATACCTGTAGGGACAGGTTTCACGGAGAATGTTTTCCAGAGCCAGGGCTGATAGAACGTTCCTCCAGATCACTGGAATGGTGCTGAACCAAGGGTACTTCATCCCTCCTGGATCGGTAACCCCGTTCCAGCTCTTTGGAAAAACTGACAGTTTCCGGCGCGTGGCGGATCGCACTGGGATTCCCACCCTTGCAGAGCTGCCGCTAGTTCCTGGTGTGAGCATAAGCGGAGACCAGGGCGTGCCGTACGCATTGTGGAATAAGCGAGATGACGGTATCGCGGGCGAGCAGTGGCTACAATCCATGGAGAATGTTGCCAACCGGGTGTGGGAAGCGTTGGGCTGAATCCGAATCCCATGACTGCAAGATTGCCCCGCCCGGAGGGACCATCCACCGACATCCTACCCTGCCCTCCCGTGACCCCGATGGATGGAACGACATTTTTAGATCCCTATCCCATGGGAGCAGACCTACATTTTCCGTCGTTTACTATACAATCACAATCCGAGCGTTTTTGACACCCGAGCCCAGGGGTACTGAGAGGATTAGGTTAGGTCACGCCCTTCACATTGGATCTGTTACACTTGTAGATCAACGCACTACTTCCACCCCACTCTCCGTTAGCCACCCTCCCATCACTTTCCCTGTCCCTCCTTCAACCTACCTCCCACCCCCCACCTCCCTTCATCCCGCCCTGGCTACTTCTCGGCCCCCCACCTCAACGCCCGCCCAGGTTTTCCAAAGGTCTGGCTCTTTCGGCCCGTCGAGCCACCCCTCCTGTTCCCAGGATCTGATCCCGGGTTCACAGCTCGACATCCCGCATATCCTGATTATATATCCATCGGTCCATTCCCGCTTGATTCCCAGCCCGCTTCAGAGCAGGCACGACCGCTTTATATATTTCTCGGACAGCCTACACGTCGCGGAAAGGAGTAGCCGAATCTCTGCTGGTCCTACCAGCTCGTCTTCTCCCACATGAGATGTCAGCTCACGACCGTACTCCGACGAACGACTCTAGTTTTTCTCTAGAATTCACGCCCCCTGAAGTTGCGAAAGCGTTTGGTACGGACGTCCGAGCGTGAACGAAACCAGGCCACTCGCTGACTTATTATCAGAGACCCTAGAAGCACCCCGTACAGTGATTCTTTCCCATCAATGTCCCTTACTCCGTTCCAACACTTTCACTTTCAATCCCCCCAGGATACACCATACTCTCTCAATTCCCAGCCTGAAGATTACGACCCTACCTTCGACCCAAACTTTGACGGGGACACCGTTTATGATGGTCTGCCTCCAACCCAATCTGTCTGCCCCTCCCGTTGACCTAACTACTCGCGCAGAGTCTCCATACCCAGAGGTCCGATCCGCCGTGGCGAACTTCGACGACCCGGAAATGCCTGGTGAGCCCGTTGAACTTCATTCACCCTGCCAGAGGTACTCATCAAATGATGAAGTGAACACCCTTCGAGCGTGGGTCATTGGGTTATTATGGGCTATCTTGTTACCTGGCGTCAACCAGTTTTTCTTTTTCCGATACCCAACGGTCACTGTCGGAGGGGTGAGTCTCATGGTCTGCCGCGTGGGGGTTCATTGACAAACTGGGGGTCACAAGCTCGTTGCCCAACTGGTGTCATATCCGATGGGCAGACTTTGGGCTCAGTTCATGCCCAGGGTTAAGGTTCTCGGTGTTTCGCTAAACCCAGGGCCGTTCACTATTAAGGAACATGTGGGTACCAATTCACTCCACCTGGAAGTATTCTCAGCGTCTACCCAGGTATTGGTTACAATCATGGCTGGTGTCGGATCAGAATCCGCTTATGCGGTCGGTGAAATCACATGCAGACGGGATATGACTTAACTGATGGTCGATCTGTGCAGACCGATATCATTGCCGTACAGCGGGTGTTGTATAAGCAAACCTGGAGCTTCACATGTAAGGGGGAGCGCGTTCTGATTGTCCTCTCTAGTGCTCATCGTTCCCAGATCAGTGGTTACTAGTCATCTCAACTCAACTAATCGGGTTATCGACTGGCGGAATCGCGCGACGACTGCTGGTCGCCCCTCCGTCTATGAGTGAGGACGACCATCATATCGGCCAAAACGAAGTACTAACGGAACTCCCAGTCTGGCCAAATACCCTGGTTATCTGCGCATTATTCAATACCCTGCACTCACAGAGATACCTTGGTGCTGATGATACTGGACCGAGTCGAGAGAGGTTTTTTACATACGCTTTTATCTGCGCGGCGCTGTGGTGTGAGTATTCTCGTTTCGTCCCTGTGGTCGCGGCTGAACGCCTGGCAGACTTTGTCCCCGGCTACCTGTTCCAGGCGTTGAGGTATGGACCTTGATCAACCATATTGATTCAGGGTTTAATATGACTTCTTCAGTATGTTCAATTGGGTTTGCTGGATTGCGCCAGACAACCTGGTGAGTGCGCTCCCTCCCAGCGCCGTCTGTAATACTGATATGATCCTGCTGTAGATCATCAACCAAATATTCGGGTCAGTATCCCTTACGCAGAGAAACGATCGGCTTACCCTCGTTTCCTAGATTCCGCGGCGGCCTCGGCTTTTCTTTCTTTACCTTTGACTGGAATGAGATTGCTTATATCGGCAGCCCGTAAGCTGGCATTCGCCCCGCTTTCTCCGCACGCGCTGATCATCTCCTCTAGGCTCGTCACACCTTGTACGTGGCCTTTTACCCCCACTTACCACTCTGACCCTAGGGCGCAGGGTGGTCGGAAGCGAATGTCGCTGCGGGATTTGTGCTGTTCTTTTGTGAGCCCATTTCACCGCTCGGATCTGTGTAGCTTTGAACACCTCTTTTCACAGGGATCGTGACTCCTATTATCTACGTGCGTGCCTCGTAACCCCGTGAAGGTGGCTTCATTGACTTCAGGCCGACAGTACACGGATACGTGGTACAGCAAGCGACTCCCCCGTAAGTTCCATAGAGCCGTTACCCCCCACCTTCAAATATCACCTTTTATTTAGTGATGTCGTGGAAACCATACGACAATACCGGCTTGGAGTACCAAGTCCACCGCATCTTGAATCAGGACGGTACCTTCAACATCGGACGGTATAAAACCTACAGTCCACTGTTCCTCTCGTTCGTGCCTCCCTTTCAAAGCGCACCCCGGCTTTCAATGACCCCTGCTTCTAGCACCTCGTTTGCGATTGCATACGGGCTTTCCTTTGCTTCCATTACAGCCACCATTGTACACTCGATACTGTACTTCTGGAAACCTATCCGAGTACACCTTCGACGTTCTCTGCGGGAACAACCTGATATACACGCCAAACTGATGTCCAACTACCGTCAGGTCCCTGAGTGGTGGTATGCCATCGTTTTCGCGATCAATTTCGTCTTCGCCTGTCTCAGTGTTCAACTGTGGCCCACCCACCTCCCGATCTGGGCGTTGGTAATCGGTTTGTCAATAGGTACGCAATACTACTCTCCGTTTGTATCTGCGGCTGACGGTCCACCTAGCCATTGTATATATTGTGCCTATAGGTAAGAGTGGAGATGCCCCAGTCTACCCCTTCTGACACTCTTGTAGGAATGATCCTGGCCGTCACGAACCGACAAGTTGGTCTCAAGTACGTTGCCTCGTGTTGACCTTCGCCGACGGCTGACAAATGATCTCTTCAGCGTCGTGAGCGAGCTGGTCATCGGTTATATGTTGCCCGGGAGACCAGTCGCGATGATGATGTACGCCTCAATTTTTATTTCCTTATCACCACCCACTGATGGCTTCTGTTTAACAGCTTCAAGGTACAACCGGTCATAGTTTCCTGTTAAAACCTTGGTGCTGAAATAAAACTATTAGACCTTCACCTACATTTCCGTCAGCCAAGGTAATCCTTGTGGTCATTTTTTCCAGGAAATCACCTCTGAGCCGCTCCCGATTAGCGATGGTATTCACGGCAGACTTCAAGCTGGGGCATTACATGAAGGTTCCACCGCGAGCCATGTTTTTCGGCCAAATATCGGCCATCCTAGTTGCTGGGACTGTACAGCTCGGCGTTCAAGCATGGTAACGCATCCTGTGTTGTTTTTTCGTCGGTTCTTAAGCTAACCCCTCACCAAAGGATGTTCAAGAATATCCCGTTGGTTTCGTTTATACTCACTACGAGCGGCCATACTGACGCCCTGCCATAGGGACATGTGCTCACACGCTCAGAAGGACAAATTTGTTTGCGGTTCTACACAGGTATTCGCAACTGCGTCAGTGGTGGTGAGTACCAACCCAGACCTCCTGTCGCAGAACAGCCTCTGAGATCACATGGTAGTGGGGTGTCATCGGTCCTGCCCTTCAATTTTCTAACGGCCAAATCTATTAGTACGTTCTCTGTCCCTTCACATTCACGGCGTTTGCTTTACTAACCGTCATTCTAGCGGTATGTTCCATCTAACAAGCCTCGATCTCACGAGTGGTCCCACTCACGGATCCAAAGGTTTACTTTGGTTCTTCCTGATTGGAGCGTTCTGCCCTATTGTCGTTTGGGCGCTCACCAAGCGATACCCCCGGTCCTGGATCGCCTACATTAAGTAAGTTCGTCTCACGTATCCCCTCACGCATGGAGTCCGACGATGTGACACCTTTCCTTCCCCCAGCTTCCCGTAAGTGTTGCAGAGATAGCCCAGAAAAAACCTCCGGATTCTGGCTCTATCGGAGGATTTCAAAACTAACCCAGGTCTCTTGTCATTTAGAATCCTGTTCGGTGGAGTCGGACTCATCCCACCCGCGACGGCTCTGAATTACGTTCCATGGGCTATGGTCGGGTTTGTATTCCAGTACCTGATCAGACGACGACGTTTCTCCTTCTGGGCCAAATACAATTGTACGTATGAGCTCCACGTCATTCCCTGAGTTGCAAATGCTGATCTCCGGGCCTGCGCAGATGTGCTGTCTGCCGCGTTGGATGCCGGCACTGCGATCAGCGTTGTGCTGATATTCTTCTGGTGGGTTTTGGCTGGGTTCACCATACACGAGGTTACTTAATACGCCGGCAGCTTACAATACCCTCTGAACGGTACAATCGGAGCGAACTCGATCCAAAAGTGGTGGGGCAATACAGTGTATCAAAAGACCGTAGACTGGAACCAACGGCCGCTGGTGGAGCTTGCGAAGGGAACCAAGTTTGGGTACGTGGCTAACTAACCAAGTCCCGAACACCGATAAGCTGACTCTGCGGCCCTGGTCCAGACCCGATCCCGGTGGTTGGTAGTTGTGAGGGCCTCGAGTGCTTGTGTTTTTCTCCCACGGACACCAATGTTTTGTTTAATCGTCTGTTTGTCCCTCGTGGTTGCTGTTGTATTACCAGATCCGCTTGTAATTGTTTTTACCGCCTGCTGTCACTTCCCATACCTTCACGACTAATCCTTGACTTAGAAATATAGATTTATTGTAAAGATACGTTACGATCGCAGCTTCCCAGCTCCTCAGCAATCCGTCGACGGCGTCCACATCTCAGGAGCCCAGCAATCCCAGCTCGACCCTCGTCCTTCTGGGTACATGAGATCGAGCGAGGGGGTGGTCGCAGTCTCTGATCAACCTTGTCTCGGTTTATAACTTGGGAGTCAAAACGTACCGGCTACGCTTCGAACCCGAAGCCGCCAAAGTCGAGGAACGCCTCTTCCAAAGAGAGCTTGCGGACGACCAAAGCCTCGACGATGAACCTCGGTCCGTCGTCAACGGGGGCTAGCTGTATCACCTCTGCCTGAGCTTCATTCCCGGTGGGTAGGGTTGACGAGGGGTCGATACAGACATGGAGTTTCCCAAGGGCCGGGATGAGTGCGTCGGCAGCACTCTGTACCGTATCTTGCGTTACATCGGGCGCCGCGCGTCGTGCATCGTTCCGCCTGTCCTTGGCCTGCTGACGCCAAGCTTGCTTTGTTTGCTGCTTCGTTGGGATGGTGGTGACTAGGAGTGAGGGGGAACCATCGGTGGTCGGGATAATGTGCGAGGAGATGCCACGCTTCTGCTTGTGCTTCTTCTTCCCGTGGTGTCCCCGATGTTTGATGGTCTCGACATGAGCCGCCAAGAAGCTGGCGCGGGCGCGCATCGGTCGAGGCTTGTAAACCGAAGAGATCTCGAGGTCGATGGTTGACGGCGGGCGTGTCTCGAGGTCTACTGAGAAGATGGTGTCGAACGGGGGCTCTTGTTCGGACTCGGACTCGGTGCTGGTGCTTGTCGCGGAGACGGTGGGATCCCCACGCGGCATAGGAGAGGGAGAGCTTCTGTCGGCCCTCCTCACTTCGCCGGTGTCGAAGTCGATATATTTGGCGGCGAGTTTCTCATTGAGCCCTGCGAGCTCCCTGGGGACTTCGATCTCCTTTACGACCACGACACTCGCGCCGATCTCTCCTGCCATCATTTCCAATGTCTGGAGAGATTGTTCGAGGTGCCCGCGGGAGAGACCAATCAGGAGACCGTCGTCGGTTACTCCGAGTTCGTAGCAGGCCTGCCCGCCGCCCTCAAGAAGGCGCCACTTGAGCTGAGTGACGAGTCGAGCAAACCGAGCCGGGGTGGGGTTTATGAGCTTGAGTTTATACTCGACATTACCCTAATGTGTAGAGGTGAATATGTGAATCTCGAGCTCCCGTGGGTGAATAGGCTCCGTACCTGCTCGGCTTCCGGAACCAATTTCGGAATGCCACTGGGGAATGTCGGGGGAGACCCCGGGGTGTACGAAGCCAGAGAAGACGATAGCTCGAGGCTAGAAACGGACCGAGAGGAAGGGGAAGCGAGGAACGGATCCCAGGGGCTGGCTACCCGAGGGCTTTCCGAGTCATCTTCACCAAACATTGATTGTGGGTGTGAGGATTAATGCGTTGTGTGTTCGAAAGGGGACGGAGAGATGAGGATGGGGTGTGCAGACAGTTTAGGGGGAGTGAATTCACAAGGATATTCGAGGAATCATTGAGTACTGGAACGACGTCTGTGTGAGGATACTGGAAGTGATCGGGTGGTGGCGGGGGCGGGCACTTTATTTAAGCAGGCGCGATGGAAGGTGGTGACTTGGGGTGACTCGTACCCGGATTGGACTACCCATGGTCGTGTCTTTGAACGGCGGTGGTTGTGGAGGCGATGTCGACACGCTGTGCATCGTTCTGTTCTTAGACCTACGCGTGGCTGTCTATCACAGGTCAATTGATTGTCGAGGTACGCAAAGCACCGCTTGATTGGGAAACAGGTCCTCCGACATTCTTGTCTCGAGGACTGGTGTGAGGAATCGAACGCATGTCTCACCTGCTTCAACAGCTGAACCAGAGTCTTCCTGGGTTGGACTCGGCGTCGGTAAGCGGCTGACTGGCCCAGAGTTTCGAGTCGTCAATCCGGCGCGTATGATAGGCGTGCAATAGGCCCCGATGAATGCAACGACTGGATAGGACTGAGCGTAACTCAGGGTGGTCATCAAAAAGGGCAGCAGACGAATGACCCGCGCAAAGATTGGCCGGTGCCAGCTGTGCGAGGTTGCGGAGATGTTGGAACACATGCCACGCTGTTGTACACGGGTTCGAATTACGTCAACCTCCCCGAGAGCCTGATTCGTTGTCAAGGTCATGGCACCTCCAGACTCATTCCCATCCGCTCGAGCGCACCCTTCACACGTTCACTGCGGCCTATCTCACGAACTCCCAACTTACATGTCGTGGGCGGCTGTCCCAGGGCGGAATAACTGCCCCGCTTGACATGGACGAATTTGGGCTCGCTGCCACGATGGAGGGACGAGGGCTCCACATCAGTTTTGGTGTCTCCCGTTTACAGTTCCTGAAGCGTTGAAATCGTGAGAAATCCACCCCGGCATCCACGTGATCACAAGAACCACAGGGCCACAGCACCTACACACGAGCTTACCGACTCTCCCCTTACACTAAAGTGACACCTCGCAGCCCCAATGGCTCCCAAACAAGCTTCGGAGGTGGGTCTTCTCGTTCCCCTGGTAGATGAGCCGGCTCTAAGGCGCCCCTAGATGGCGCTGAAGCGCATCCACAGGGAAATAGCAGATATCAAGAAGGAGGACTTGGGGGGAATGACGATAGAACCCACGGACAACCTCTTCCTCTGGAACGCCTCAATACCTGGTCAAGAAGGCAGTCCGTACGAAGGGGGGCTCTTCCGTCTCGAGATACATCTTCCACATGATTACCCGTACGTCACAGTAGTTTCCACCGTGCCAAAACTTCCAACACTTCTGTATGCTCGCTAGATTTTCAGCTCCCAAGATCCTCTTCTTGACTCGGTGCGCACCACGGTCGAACTCTCCGGCCCATCCGCTCAACTTTGCGCCTCATTCAGGATATACCATATGAACATATCCGATCGTGGCTCTGTCTGCATTGATATTCTCAAGAATCAGTGGTCGCCAGCCCTCTCAATATTTAAAGTCATATTGTCCCTCTCGTCCATGCTTACGGATCCCAATCCCCGTGAGTGATGGACCTTGACGCTGGATGGCCGTTTCCTGACCAAGGCTTCTCACCATGGCCGATCGTCAGAGGATCCGCTTGGTAAGGCACCCCACCCACGTCCGCGATGGTTTCCTGACATGCTATCCATCGTTGCACCAACAGTCCCATCAATTGCTACAGAATATGTCAGGAACAGGAAACAACACGATAATAACGCAAGACATTGGACGGAACTGTACGCACGGCCCGGCGTTTCACCACCACCGACGTCGCCCCCACCGTCCGGCGCGGGCCCAGTCCCAATGGGGCCCTCCTCGCGATTGTTTGCCCTCCCTCTCCTCGATGCCCAACGTCTGTTCGACTCCATTCAATCACGATCAAGGTCCAGAACCTCGTCCGCACCGCCTTCACAAGCCTCCACACCGAGCGTCGTGGATACGACAAATGACCCCATTCTCATTGAATCCGATAGCGAAGATAACCCAAGTGGTGGTTCATCGCGGTCGGGGCCCACCACCCATAAACGGAAACGCGAGGAGCCACATAATGATTCAGGTAGGCAGGAGAAGCGGGGAAGGGGGGAATCGGGGTCGAACGCTGCCGGACCGAGCTCGAATACGGACGATGTCATTGTTATCGAGGACGATGATTAGGAGCATTCGGAGCACCCACCCGCATTGGGCGTATTTTTGTTTGTTTTCCACTCTCACAGCATCACCATACATCTACAATCGTTATTCGGCTTCCACACAGGATACTACTCTGTATGGACACCACTCTCTCATGGCACCGTGATGAGACAACTACCGACTTTGCAACGATCTCTCGTAGGTCGCTCATGCGACCAGGCGAATCTCACGCTCGAACGAGAAGGATCCGCTGGGGTGTGAATACTGGGCATTACAGCGAAACCCTGTACGACAATTACCGATGAAGAATACGGACAAACCGAAATTTTAGAGTACAGATAAATCCCAAGGGACGTGCAAAGAGGAAACAAGTGACAAGCGCTACATTAGGATGGACAACAAAAGACCAACAAAGAACAGATTTATTGGTTTTTCCAGTTGGTGATGCCGGTAACGAAGTCCATCTCGGAAGCAGGGATCCACTTGGTCTTGAACCAGAACTTGTATCCGAAGAACAAGCAGAAGAAGATTGGGATGGGGATATAGTTGGTGATGAAGGACGCGGTGTCCCAGTTACCCTTGAGGAAGACACCCCAGTCGGCGAAGAAGATGATGATGAGGGTCCAGATCATACCCCAGTAAGCGGCGAATGGCATGAGCGCGCTGTGCCATGGGAGGTTTTCGGGGCTGATGCCTTGGGCCTTCAATCCCTGTCGGAATCGAAGACCGGTGAGACAGATACCGAGCCAGTTGAACATTCCCGAGACGGCGCTCATGTTGGCGAACCAGCCGAAAACGGTGTTCGAGGACTCGGAGACGGCCATGTATGACAGGCCGGAGAGAGCGGCGCAGAGAAGCACTGCGTAGACGGGGGTTCCCTTGGAGTTGGTGTAGGTGAAGATCTTGGGGGCTTGACCGGTCTTGGCGAGACCGTACAAGGCACGGGAAGAGGTGTACAAATCGGAAGAGCCAGCAGACCAAGCGGAGGCTAGAACGATGAGTGGTTAGAGATCACGCGTAGAATGAAAGAGGGATCGTGGGTAACGTACTCAAGAAGCAGGCATTGGCGATGCTGGGAAGGGCCTTGATTCCAGCCCTCCGGATGGCGACGACCCAGGCGGAAGAGGCGGCGTTGCCGGTGCCAGTGACGAGATTGGGGTCGTTGTACGGGCAGATCAAACCGAGGATGAAGACACCGATGATGTAGAACAAGAGGATACGGACCCAGACGCCACGGATGGCTTTAGGAATGTTCTTGGTCGGGTTGTGGGTTTCGGCCGCGGTCATGCCAAGAATCTCGGTTCCCAGGAAGGAGTAGGCAGCACCGATCAAGACGGACCAGAAACCGGCAAAACGACCCAGTGATCCTGGAATACCCTGGTATTGGGTGAGAGCACCGGGGTCGTGCTGGACGAAGCAAAATTGGTCAGTCTCCCAACTGGCGTCCGAGAGAGAGTACGAAACATACCCAGTAGCGGAAACCGAGACGGTCATGGTTGGGGGCCCCACCCAAATCGATCACAAGACCGAGGATGATGAGACCAATGATGGTGATGACTTTGATGGAGGCGAACCAGAACTCGCATTCGCCAAAGGCGCGGGTGCCCAAGAAATTGATGACGATGACAACGATACCGGTTAAGGTGATCCAGACGGCGTTGTTGATCTTGCTGTCCCAGTCTGTGATCGTCCGTAAGCGTTATCAGCACCGAGTGAAACGCATCGCGAAAATGAGAAGACGTACAGTTGATGAGGACAGCGGCAGCGGACAGCTCAGCAGGAAGGGTGATGACCCACGAATACCAATAGTTCCAACTAAAAATAGAATATAACGGGTTAGCTCGGACGGGCCGACTCCGGAAATGAAGAGAGATCGGTGGCGTACCCCATAGCGAAAGCCATCGCAGGGTCAACGAATCGGCCGGCAAGCGTCACCTGGCCACCAGGTACGGGAAGGAGAGTGGTCAACTCGCCCAGGCACAACATGACGGCGACGCAGGCGGAAGATACGAGGGCGTAACCGAGCAAAAGACCTAGAGGACCACCAGCAGCGAGAGACCTGGCGGTTCCCAAGAAGAGACCGGTACCGATGACGCCTCCAATGCTAGCGACCGATCAGCATACTGGGGGGAGACGTGCAAAAATGGAGCACTCACGAGATCATCTGGGCATGGCGGTTCTTCAATCCACGCTGGAGCTCGCCCTCTTGAGGAACCTCCTCCGTGTGGTCGATGGATTTTTTCTCGTATTCTTCGGACATGTCTGGTCGGGTTGTGGAGGGGGAGGGGATGTAAAAGTCGTTCTTAGGGCAAGAGACGACTCTACAGCCGGACTGTGGCGGGGTTCTCTGAGGGGAAGAGAGGGCACGGAGGGCGACACTCAAAGGGAAGCGTCCGTTTAATAAATACCGGTCGACGTCCTTCCGTTTGCGCGTGCGAGGGGAGCGGGAAGGATGATTCCCGGAGGCCCGAATCAGTCGCTCGGAAGGGAGAAGATTGATATCGGGGAAGGCCAAGCATCCAACCACACGACTCGTGATTCTCCTCCAGGTTTCCAGGCACGGCAGCGTGTCCACGCGTAACATCCAACACCCCGCTAGCCGACCCTTCCCATCGATCGCCCGGAGTGATCTACCGTGCGAAAGGCGAACCACATCCCAGTCGTGCTTATCTTGTCGCCTTGTCGCCTTCTGCCCCCCCGGTCCGGTAGAAAACGCTCGTCGACGAGCTTCTGTATTCGATATCCTATTATTATCATCTCAACTACATCAGCGCATCCCCAACCCGTAGTATTAATTGAATGTACAGTATCCTAGAGTTAATGTCCAAGTATGGTCGTTGCAGCGACGCAAGCCCGCTGGTGGCTGTACCGACACAGCCAGGGTGGGATGAAACGACCAGAACGATAATTACCAACACGCCGGATATGGCGGCACACGATGGGAAAGGAAAGATAAGGGGGGGTCAGATACAGCCGGCAGGATGCACTTCGATCAGACCCAATCAGGCATGCCCGCTGGTGTGCGGGCGATGGCGGGACCGGGACAGTCGGAAGCAGCGTTCGGTCGAGCCCACCAGTTTCCAGTATTAGACATCAGCGCAATCCAGCGAGCTTTTTCCTGGGGAGCGGCAGCATCCTTCGTCAAAGCACCTCGATCTCCATTGTCCGTCTCGATCGCGCGGTCCTCGTCCTGCGATCTTCGAAGAGCGTCTTGTTTGTGAGCCTCTGCCAGAGTGATCAACGGTACATGGCTAAGTCCAGTCCCAGCGTGAACGAGCATCTGAGTACGAGACTTGATAGTGTCCGTAACATCCTCTTCTAGTCGACGCGCCCGGTCGCGTTTGGCAGCTTCCCCCAGGCTGACCAGCTGAAGAGTCGCAATCGTTCCATTCCCAGCATTGATCTTGAGTGAATCGACGGAAGCAACGGCGGAAGGTGGTGGCGGTGACCAAGGCAGAGAAGGTCTAGACTCGTTTACCGCCTCGCGTTTGGCCTTCTCAGTGTGTCGGGCCTGGTCCAAGCTTATGAGAGGGACGATCCAGTTCGTTGGTGCCACGACCAGCCCATCTTCCCTCGCGGCTACGGCAGCAGTAAGAGACGGCTCCCCCTGTCGGTTCCGTTTTTGGAGGGCTTCTGTTTCTAGAAGGGTCTTCAGACGGCCGAGACGTTCCTCCTCCTCGCGCTTCGCTTGTTCCTTCCTCCGGACGATCTCGGCGACCTCACGCTTCAGCCGTCTGACCTCGTGCTCAACCTGGATCTCCTCCTCCAACGCGCACTTGGCAGCATGGTTCCTCCTCGAGACCTCGCGTTGTTTAGCCTCCTCTAGAGATATCAACGGTACGGGTTTCAGGAGTTTCTTGGTGCTGTCGCCACAGGTACCAACTGCGGTAGCGGTATGGTGCTTCTCCCGGGGACCGGAAGCAATAGAAGGAACAGGGAGCGGAGGTGGGACGGCATCAGGGGGGGTGAGACCGCGTGGGGGGTCACGTTGAGATATCCGGGCGATGCTAGAGGCCGGCCCAAAATAAAGACTACCGCCCGTGAGCCGGTTCCCGTGCGACTTGTGATACATGCATTCAAAGCCTCGCTTGGTAATGCTTGGCGTTTGACTTGCGACCTCAAGAGAGACGAGCTTTGGTGCCCTCGATCCCCAGTGGGATTCGCCCATGAAAGCGATCGATGTGACGCTCGGGTTTCCTTTTTTGTGCATTCTGCGTTTGGGGGGAACAGCCGGAGGAGTCGGAGGTATTATCGATAATGGAGCGGCACCAGACCCGGGTGGAGGCAAGACGGTGCGCTGTTGATCGTATGCGACAAAGGTGGGGACCGCGGGATTGGATAGGATTCCCATGATGCGAGAGGTGGCGTGTGGTGTTTGTTGCCTGCAACGTAACGGAAAGTACCATGTGAGCATCCTGGTAAACTGATAGGGGCAACTACGAGCGGAAGGGCTCAATTCAAGTTGCCGAAACACTGACCGGTGCGAATATAAGAGAGGTATTAAGGTGGTGTAGTAGTATTGAAAAAGAGGAATGAATGGTAAGGAGCGTGTAGGGTGCGTTCTGAACGCCAAAAGAATGACTTCGGTTAGATGAATAGAGATGGGACTTTCTAGTGCCGCCTGAGCCAGTTCAAGTGGGGGAACAGCCAACGAGGAGCACAGCCAGCAAGCAGCACAGGCGAGCGAGAAAGACGATGGTGGTGGAACAGAGAAAACCTGGAGCTGTGGGCCGTTCAACCACAGGCGCGTTCGTCACTGAGCCTCCTGGTTTGTTTTCGAACCAAGATGCGGCGTGAGGGCCCTACGGCCTCGGCCTGGTCGGTTCCGTTGGCTTCCACTCCCGTCAAAGTGAGATCTCACGGATTCCCACCGGTGGGCTGGGGGAAACGTGGGTTTTGATACAAGTGACCAGGGACCGGGATCAGCTCGCTACCAGAAGCGGCGGCTACAACAGATCGAAGTGCGTACCTGCATCAGCACTCACTAGCACTATCCCAGTGGGTTCGCTTTGCGTGGGGGAGTGTATGCGTGCGCGTTTTGATGAACGAAGCGGATCTATCTGCCATTCATTCAGTTTCAGGCGATAGCTTCCCATCGGTCAACGGGTATTTCTACTCAACAGTCCTCGTGTGCGCATATCTCGGCCCACGCATCCGAGGCGGCAATGCTGACGACTTTGACGACGACAGGGAGTGTCGGTTGGAGTGACCCCCCAACCCCCAAGTGAGGTCACCTCACCGTCACCACCGGAGTCCGCAACATGGACAAGAGAGAGCTCCACCCAGGCTCCATCCCGGGCAGGAATAAAACAAACCTCGCGCTGCTCTGACACACTCCCTATCGACACAAATAACCATGGCCAACCCACCTTCCACACGGCCCAGTGTTGGTACCAAAGTCAAGCAAGTCTCTTCCCTCCCCATCTCCGCGGCCTCGGTGACCTGACCTAATCTATCTGAATAGAGGCGTCTTCGAGACCGCTCACGGTATCGGCGAGAATGTTCGCGGTCGAACGCTTGCAGCCATCGACGACGTGACAAAGTCCGGGAACACTTCCCATTACACTTCCATGGCGGACCGTGGTCGCATGCAAGTCGAAACAGGTATGGCTCATATCTACGGTCATCCCGACCCCCACGCGGGACAAGCGGTCCAGAACGAACCTGGTCGTGTGCCACACCCTACCACCGGAACCACCGGGAACGGTCACCCGACTGTAACGGGACCCGGGACGGGTCTCACGGGGCACGGTGACGATGGACGTGGTGACGTAGGCAGAGGCATTGAGGGAGAGACCGGTGGCGGCGGAACGGATGACAGCAGTGGTCGCCCTGGCGCTCAAACCTTGGAACAACCACCCGCGATCGACCGAAGCACGGAGATAGGTACCAGCACTGACCCCAGGAGTGGTGACGTGTGCACGGGCATCGAGAGAGAGGCTGGTAGGGGCGGAACGGATGACGGGAGTGGTCGTCCTGGTGCTCAAAACTTGGAGCAACGGCCCGCGATCGACCACAACATGGAGATGGGTCCCAGGACTCCCACCACCGACTCTAGGGAGGGTGGCCTGTCTCCCAACCGCAGTATCCAGGGCGCTGACCCCGAGGCTTGGTCGTCAACGTCGCAGGCTGGGCCACTCACTCCCTCTCAACAAAGAGTGGGGCGGGATTTCCCCCCTGAGCAGCCACCCCGTCCGCAAGCTCAAGCTACAGATAACGACCAACAGGGACAGGTGAATCTATAGGTCGCCTTACGCTATAGCCTTCCCAACGAGCCGCAGGTACTATTTGTATCCGTCCACCCTCCAGAATTACTTTGACCTATCAATATCGCACTCTTCCAACCTCCGACAGACTCTATCAGTGAGCGTCCTGATGGTTCCCAGGTATTCCCCCTCGTGCCTTACTTCCAAATGAAATTCGTGCTTCGCTTCATCCTGTTGCCGCCGGTGAAACGATTCAACGCAGCGTTTGACGTTCTGAAGTACGGCGGCGAGCGGTGGCTGGTGGTCCCTGGAGGCGAACGGAAACGTCGAATAGGCGTTTGGTGTGGCCCCACCACCGGAATGCGCCTCCATGGACCCCTCCAACCCGTGGAGTACCATATGCCAAAACGTCGACCAGCTAACCGGGACCGAACCAGATTAGCTTGGGCGACAGGAATAGAACGGAAGCTCCGGATCGACGTCGGGCTCACTTCCAACCTGCGTCCTTCTCGAGGACGTCCTGGACGATGTTCATCCATTCCACCTCCCACTCTCGGTTCTCAGCGTGGGACGATAACAGTTCTCTGACGTCTTCCAACTCTCGTTCGACGTCGACGATCCTACGACAAATTGCGTCGTACATCGAGGGCAGGTTGACCGAGTTACACCAGTTGTGGTTAATCGAGATGCAAGCAGTAAGGTTCTCGACAGTGTGGTACCAACCACTCGGACTTTTGGGGTGGACCCGGCCGTGAGCTCTGGGAGAACTTGATTGGGGGAACGCGACATACACAAAGACGGTCTCCCCTGCCTCTTGCACCAGTTCTACCCCGGGCTGTTTTCGAGCTTCGTCGTCAGGCGCCCAGAAGGTCCACAGCTTTCTCCCAACGACGTTCGTCGACCAAGAGTACGAGTCGTAAACGTCCTTATGGAACGGCGTGGAGGTACCTTGGATTCCGAGATAGACGAACCGGAAGTCGTCGTCGGTGAACGTGCAATAATGGTAGTTCAGCCAGTCATCGGCGAACAGATGTGGTGTGGTGTAGAAGGGTCGGATTGCAGGGTTGCGGGAGACCCAACGGGCGAGATGCCAGTCCTTGACATATAGCAACCGCTGGTCTTTTTGGGCAGCATCGCGCTCGGCGCTCAGCCATCCTCGTATGACCTCACCAAGGCTGGCGTCCTCCGTGCACGGATCTGTGGGAGGGGCGCGACAGTTGGTGACAGAGACGGTCTGTGCGCCGTAGGTGTTGGCAAGGTAATCCCAATTGATGCCGCCCGCCGTTCCCCAGAGATGAAACGCGGGCCAGGATTCTGTCAGATCTTCCCCGATCAAAGCAGGGCGGTTCTCAATGAGATGGTCGTTGAGGAAGGCGAGGTAGGTGGGAGGGTGGTCAAGCCTCTCGATGGATGTCCTGCAGAAAACATCGGTTTATGAACGAAGGCACAGGCGTTCCTGGCACGTACGTGCCCTCTGGCGTCATTGGGTTCAAAGCTTGCAGCGCGCGTCTGGGTCGATCAGATTACCCGTGCTGCGGCGAACAAGGGCGTGGAATCGCAAGCCCGACGGATCGCTCGCTTGTTTGGTTCCCCAGTGGCCGTCAGCAGGGAAACTTGGCGGACAGTTGGGCGGCACCCGTTCAATGTCCCTCCCAGGGATGCAGCCCAAAAGAGGACAGGATGGCAACGCCAAGGGGGAATTATGTAACACCCGCAAAGGGATTTGAGGCGAACGAGAAGCCCCTCCTTCTCTTCCCTCAACCACGACCACCTCGCTTCAGCCTTCTCAGCCGCAGACTACCTCCAGTCTTTTTCGCTCTTTGCCTCAACACTCTCCTTTACTTTCCCCAACCATGTTCTTCCGCTCCCTTGTTACCGCCGCCATTGTTTCTCGTGAGTACCACAGCTCTCGGGTGTTTCGGGCAAGTTGCTGACCCCCGTTGCACAGTCGTCGCCGCTGGCCCTTGCGCTCGCGAATATACCGTCAAGGAAGGAGACTACTGTGACAAAATCTCACAAACCCAAGGTGTCTCCACGTAAGCTTTTTTATTACGTCCCCCGTTGGCTCCGCCCTTATGCCCCCCTATCACAGATACCAGCTGGCTGTTATTAACTACGGTATCATCAACGGGGACTGCTCGAACCTCGTTGCCAACCAAAAGATCTGCTTGGGGTACGAGGGCGAGGACTGCACCAAAGTTTACAGTGCGTTCCTTGCCCAGCTCTTAACCCGTTCCTTCGCTCACTCCACCCCGCAGCCGTGGTTGGGGGTGATACCTGCGAGGCTATCGGCGCCGCTCACAACGCGAACAGCACTCTCATCCACGAGAACAACCCCCAGATCGATCCCCAGTGCAGCAACATCTACATTGGCGAGGTTCTCTGCGTTGCCGACAAGGTCACCGTTCCACCTCCTGCCGGCGACAAGCCACCCGCCACCCCTCCCACCGCTACCCTGGCCAACCCTCCTCCCACTCCCACCTCGAGTCCGGCCGACCCCGCCAAGACTCCTGAGCCCCAGCGCGACACTCCCAAGCCACAGCAGGTGGATGACAATGATGACGATTTGCCTTGGTGTGATGAGCTCTAGACACTTATTTAACTTATACCTTCGTGCATCGTGATGTTCCAGTATACCCACCTTGAATCACATCTACGGCTTTTGCAAGGTTTATTAGTGGAGTGGTGAGGTGTTGCTAGGTACTAGTGTACAGTGTCGATGCCCAAACTATCGTTTTCCATTCCCACAACATCAGTTGCTGCCTTCCCGTGGTGCTGCCCCTCTACAAATGGTTCCTTGAGTACCAGTCCCCGGTTCTGGGCCGAACCCAAGACCGAGTCTCCCAAATCCTAACCTGAATGCCTCATAGACGGACTCGTGAGGGGTGGGGTGAATCGAATTTATGGTATGAATGAGGATGAGGCCGGTGAGGGGTGAGAAGCTGTACGTCCAGTCGACTTCCCACTCGGATTTGGCTCCGCTCACCCTCGCCAGCCCGGACACACCTATTCGCATCGACAACGACCTATCCCGACTCTTGCGGTGTCGGTTCGATGAGGATATTGGTGGAGGTCCTGCCCGTACACTGAGGAGGTCGACTTGGAGGTCTGAGTAGAGGGCGTTCAGCGTGTGTCGGACGAATCCTGACGACGTTATATACAGCGGTGCGCCTGTGCGGATCCCACTTGTCGGTGTAAATTCTGGTAAAAAGTGGTACAGGTTACTCACCTTGGATATGCAGCGACCTCTCGAATCCTTTTGGAGTGTACACGAGCTGGACCTTGGAACTGTATATCGGTTCGGTATCCCCATGCGCTTCCAACTCGTCAGCTACACACTCCCCTGCCGACTCCGTTCGTCCTTTTCCGGTGACGAGGCTGCCGACCCCCTCTACAACGCCACGCACTCCAGTCCCATTGAGAGCGTGATGATTCCGAGACCGCGAGGCGTCCACGATGTCAGGTAGTTTCGATTTGTCTATTGAGAGTACCAGTCCGGTCGAGAAGAAACGAGGCAGGGTCTCTGTGAGGACGCTTATGGCCCTGCCTGTGAGACGGATCCTAGGAGGGTAGCTTCCTCGAGATGAAATGCGGAGAAACGTCGAAGATGGCTCACCTGTCCGGGCCTCCCACTCTGCGTCGGATATGGCTTCTGGTTTCCTGTGCTC
>Ga0307516_10001767_pt1 | contig 29726 bp, 33 predicted proteins | sample 19_EM_MG_FD_203310 | JGI IMG/M metagenome (GOLD analysis project Ga0307516, IMG submission 203310) | Populus trichocarpa ectomycorrhiza microbial communities from riparian zone in the Pacific Northwest, United States - 19_EM | ecosystem: Host-associated > Plants > Roots > Unclassified | place... | reverse complement strand
ACGATCCAGGTAAACTTGCACTGGACTTGTTCCATCGTATGAGAGCTTCGACAAGGCATTCCATTCGCGGTCCATTGCTGCTTGGCTCATCGTATCGGATTGCTGCATCGTTGCCTTGAATTCTTCCACTTTCGTATTGTTCATATCACTCAAGGTATCACTGTGATATTCGCAATGATCTTCACAGGATTCCTGAGATGATGACAATATGTCACCCTTTTCGGGAGTAGCTTCTCGGGTAGAATTTCCTTCTCGTGGTAGGAATGCTCCTGGGAGTCATGAAACCACCGACAACAGGGAGTCCTCACCGTTCTTGGAGGGTGTAATCACAGGTGTACCGTCTGGAAGATTGGGGTACACAATGATACCGAAGTAACCGCGGAAGATGGAAACGAGGTACAACCACTTTTCGTCTGGAAGCTCTTCGTCCCGTACTTTGTAGAATGCAGAGCGGTAGAGGTCACGGATGTGTTCTTGGTCAGGGTACTCCTTGAAGAGTTTTTCGATGAAGGTAATATCCTGATTGCAGATGAAATCAGACTTCCTGGAGATGGGAAACTTGGAACGGATATAGGCAGCGGCCAGAATAGCCTCGTCTGTAATCTGGGTAGCCACGTCGGCTCTCTATATCAGTATTTGTATGTTCTGGGGGTTGGAAATCTCAAAGACTTCCCGTCGGAATGGGTGCAGGCAGTCTGCTGGTGGATTGTTCTCGGGAGGAGTCCACTATCTGTGCCACCTACACCCAGCTGCTGTTGCTTCTCGTACTTCGGTTGTCCCAAACAGATCCCGCCGCTGCGTATCTTGTTTGTACACCCCGACGTCGTTCGGCGTTTGCGTAGGGTCGATAGTTCTCTGAGTTTGGACCCACAACGGGTGTCCCTCTCCTCAGAGCAACCAAATAGGTGGTAAAAGTTGGACGGGGTCGTAAGAAGAATCCTCAACAACAGCTGGCTCCCTGCCGTGGTCACCAGTGTTGAGGAGCCAAGAGAATGGGCGCTGTGAGGGATTCTTCAATGGAAGAATGGAAGGGCCAAACCCAACCAAAACGTGTGGTATTCGTATAAAAACGGGGGGCGGGGACGTAGAGAAAAAGGTATGAATTCGTAGGAGGCTGCTCTTCTAACAACACAAGAAGAAACTATTTATCCTTGGGGAAAATCCCCTCCCACACACTAGCACTGCCCTAAACTCCTCAACCCCATCTTTTTCCTATCCTAGCCCTTTCCCTCATTCATCTTCACTCACTCCACTTTCAATTTTTCTCCACTCTCACTCCATTTTTCCTTCATCACTCCACTCCTCCAATTACCCACTGTAACAACGCGCTGCATCCTGAAGGCAAATGCTCTGACACTCCTCGTCCAGAAGGTAGATGCCATGGCACCCATCGTCCGGACGACAATTGCCTTGACACTCTGCTTCTGGAAGAAATTTGCCTTGACACTCTGCGTCTAGTAGGCAAATGCCCTGACACTCCTCGTCTGGAAGGGAAATGCCCTGACACTCCTCGTCCAGAAGGCAGATGCCATGGCACGCGTTGTCTGGACGACATTTGCCTTGACACTCAGCGTCTAGTAGGCAAATACCTTGACACTGCTCGTCTGGAAGGCAGATGCCGTGGCATGTGTCGTCCCGACAACATTTGGCTTGACACTCTGCGTCTGTAAGAAATTTACCTTGACACTAGGCGTCTGTAACACACGCACTGCGTCCGGTTGGCGAATGCTCTGACACTCCTCGTCCGGATGACAGATGCCATGGTATGTGTCATCCGGACGACATTTGCCTTGACACGCTGCGTCTGTAAGACACGCGCTGCGTCCGGATGGCAGATGCCGTGCCACACGTCGTCAGGACAAAATTTTTCTTGACACTCTGCGTCCGGAAGAAATTTGCCTTGACACTCTGCGTCGAGTAGGCAAATGCCCTGACACTCCTCGTCTGCAAGGCAGATGCCATGGCATGCGTCGTCCGCACCACATTTGCCTTGACACTCCGTGTCTGTAAGACACGTGCTGCGTCCGTATGGCTTTTGCCGTGGCACCCTGTTACACCCTAAATATTACGGGTCGGACATTCGGATACGGACAGGGCAGGAAGGTATCGGAAACTCATCACACGGTCTTAGGATGGCATACCGAGACCGGGCAACCGACACTGTTGGGGCTCGGCTTGGGTCAACCGACTCTGCGGCACCAGGAGGTCCCTGGGCCAAGTACTGGCGCAGACCGGGAAAGCGCAAGCGCTGCCGCGGAGGAAGACAACCTTGGTGGTCATCATAAGCAGGACAAGCAATCGGAAGGAAAACGGGAATGCAAGGAGCTGTGAGTCTAGATCGCGGAATAGGAGCGGGGCTGCTTCCAGAGGCACAGCCCAGATGAACACCACCACAAGTTGGGAATCGCTGTATCGTCGTAGACGGCTCGAAGGCCCGAGGCGATACCGTTGCACCCTGTGGTCAGGAGACAAGAGGGATGATGCTACCACTCGGATCCTCGTCATTAACAACCGATTATGGCGATGAACTCTGGGCTTTGCCAGCGCACGACAGCGTGAGCATATCCCCCACTTATCTGAGATGCTTACAACGATTATGATGCAGGGCATACGCCGCACCAAGGCGAGGGACGTCAAGTTGACCGAATACTGAAGCGGAGGCTTGACTTCAAGCCGATCGTGTAGTGCTGGGTAGCCCCAGACCAAGTACCGGCTCGTGTTCGGGAAAGTGCAAACGCCGCTACAGGACCGCACCTCAGGAACAGTTCGAGAGTCTGTTGGGAGCGATATGGGGCAGAGCTATACCTTGGTGCCCGTTACGGCCAAGAAGGATTAGCTGGAACGGTTGAGGGTTCGTTGCTGCCGGCTCTGGTCGAGTAACGAAATCAACTGCGCACGCAACCCAATCGTATCACCCAATCACGACGAGAGGACTTAAGGAGAGGCACCTGCTCTGGCCACTCTCGGGAAGATACGGGAAAAGTGAAGAGTTTTCACGTCACAGTGTGGGGTAGTTCCCCGCAGCACGTGACTTTGCCGAGCCGGATACTTATACGACCACCCGCCGATGAGCTGGGGGCAACCGGTCTTCATCGGAAGATTCATTGGAATCATCAGCGGAACCAGGAACCATAGAACGGTCAATCATCAACGGACCAGCTACCGGTCACGAAGACATCGAGTCAATGACCATCCCCCTACGAGCGATACTACGAGCGATCCTACGAGCGATCCTACGAGCGCTCCTACAAACGCCGCAAGCGAGACGACAGTTGATCGGGAAGGAGACGGGAGGATACGTGAGGAGCTCGAGAGTCTAGGCAGGAGATAGGAAGGGTCTGATGGGCAACACGTCGGTCGGCACGGATAGGACCCCCGTTGAGGGTATAATCCCCGAGGCCATAGCCAAGGGCTGACATGGTGTCGTGACTTGAACCCAGCTATAAGCTGAGGGAATGGCGCGGTCCGTGATACCATTGGGCGGATCCTATTGTCAGACCGACCAGGACGAGTAGCTTCGGGCTCCGGCCCCCACCCAGGAGGGTCTGGTGTGTGAGCGTATTCCTTACCTTATCTTACCTGTGAGGCAGTTGTCGAGCGAGCCGTTTGGCAGTCGCCGAAGCGTCAGACGATCCGCCGAACCGAAACGATATACGCAAGCCGTCTGGCACCGCGCCGGACATGCGTCGCACCATCCGCCGAAGCGCAGATACGCCTAAGCGCGGTGAGTGAGACGACAGTGGATCGGGATGGAGACGGGAGGATACGCAAGGGGCTCGAGAGTCTAGGCGGGAGATAGGAAGGGTCTGATGGGCAACACGTCGGTCGGCATGGATAGGACCCCCGTTGAGGGTATAATCCCCGAGGCCGTAGCCAAGGGCTGACATGGGGTCGTGACTTGAACCCAGCTATAAGCTGAGGGAATGGCACGGTCCGTGATACCATTGGGTGGATCCTATTGTCTGACCGACCAGGACGAGTAGCTTTGGGCTCCAGCCCGCACCCAGGAGGGTCTGGTGTGTGAGTATATTCCTTACCTTATCTTACCTGTGAGGCAGTCATCGCGTGAGCTGTTTGGCAGACACCAAAGCATCAGACGTTCCACTGAACCGGACCGATACGATACGAGTGAGCCACCGGGCAAGCTGCCGTGCCCATCTCGATCCGAAATGATATACGGAAGCCGTCTGGCACGCTGCTAGGCAGGCGTCGCACTATCCACCAAAGCGCCGATGCGCCTAAGCGCCGCAAGTGGGACGACGGTCGATCGGGGAAGGAGACGGAAGGATACGTAAGGGGCTCGAGAGTCTAGGCGGAAGATGAGGAACGGGGTAAAGCATACGGCCGGGACACCAGGCATATGGATTACTCCAGAGGAGGGGGCCACGGCAAACTGGGGGCGTGAGTGGGCAGGTGTTAGGACGAGACTCTCCAGAGAGCTCAGTCGAGACTCTCCAGGGAGCTCCTTTGTCATAACGACCGATACTCCAGAAACCATCCAGGCCGCATGAAAGAACTCGGTCTAGAACTGAGGGAATTATGCGGTGCCAACAGGACCCTCAGACTCGCCTTATCGTCAGACTGACCAGGACGAGTAGCTTCGGGCTCCGGCCCGCACCCAGGAGGGTCTGGTACTTGAGCGTATTCCTTACCTTATCTTACCTGTGTGGCAGTCGCCGCGTGAGCTGCTTGGCAGTCGCCGAAGCTGTGAGCGAGCCGTTGGGCAAGCCGCCAGGCCCGTCTGGAACCATCCGCCGAAGCGAGACATGTGCGAGCCGCCGCGCACACCGCGCCGTCCACCGAGCGGTCCGTCGAGCAACCCATTGCCGCAGAGCTGCGTACGATCCAGCGCTCAAGCCGCAGCCAGCAGGCGCCGCAGATACCGAACCGAACCCCTTAGATTATTCGCTGTGAATCCCCTAACGGTGGGCGAACTTGGAAGGAGGGTCATTGGGGAAGTTATTCTTGAATAATAATTGAACGCCGGCGAAGACCGCGCGCGTCCCATCTCCTTTGTTACTACCGAGAAACCTGACTAGTTCGATATTACTGTCACTCCGACATTGACCAGACATCCCAGTGTCACACACGCGTCGTCTGGACGATATTTGCGTTGACACTCTGCGTCCAGAAGGGAAATACCTGACACTCCTCGTCCGGAAGGCAGATGCCATTGCACGCATCCTCCGGACAACATTTGCCTTGACACTCTGCGTCCAGAAGACACGCGCTGTGTCCAGAAGGCAGATACCGTGGCGCGCGTCGTCCGGAGAACCTTTGCCTTGACACTCTGTGTCCAGTAGGAAAATGCCCTGATACTCCTTATCCGGAAGGCAGATTCCGTGGCATGCGTCGTCCGGGTGCAGACTACCTTGCTAGGTTGCGTCCCGAGCGTCTAGACGTTTCAGATGCATATATAGTGTCTGGATGCAGCCCTTGCATCCGGACGCAGAATTTTTTTGCTGATGTATGATGACAAGATACAGTGACCAGGGTGTCGATGAGGAGAATGGTGGTCGTAACCTGGCAGCGAGTACGATGGTGAGTAAGAGACGAGGGGTATGATGTCGATGACGATGATGGTGGGCAGGATCCCGGCGGCGAGTACGACAGCGAGTAAGATGTGACAAGTATGTGGGCGAGCTTTGTGACATTATTAATGCAGCTCTGAGAGTGTCAGAAAGAGCAGGACATATGACGACACGAGTATGATGACAAGAAACGGTGAGCAGGATGTCGATGAGAAGAATGGTGGTCTTAACCTGGTGGCGAGTACGATTGCGAGTAACATACAACGGGTATGATGTCGATGAGCAGGATAGCGGGCAGGATCCTGGCGGCGAGTACGACAGTGTGTAAGATGCGATGAGTATGTTGACGAGCTTCATGACATTGTTAGTGCAGCTCTCAGACTGTCAGAAACTGAAGGACATACGACGAGATGAGTATGATGACAAGATACGGCGAGCAGGGTGTCGATGAGGAGAATGGTGGTCGTATGCTTGCGGCGAGTACGATCGCGAGTAAGACGCGACGGGTATGATGTTGATGAGGAGGATGGCGGGCAGCATCCTGGCGGCGAATACGACAGCGAGTAAGATATAACGAGTATGTCGGCGAGCTTCGATATGTTGATAGTGTAGCTCTCAAAGTGTCAGAAACAGCAGGACAAACGATGAGATGAGTATGATGACAAGATACGGCAAGCAGGGTGTCGATGAGGAGAATGGTGGTCATATGCTTGCAGTGAGTAAGATAGCGAGAAAGACGCGATGGGTATGATGTCTATGAGGAAGATGGCAGGTAGGTTTCCGGAGGCAAGTACGACAGTGTGTAAGATGCGACGAGTATGTTGGCGAGCTTCGTGACATTGTTAGTGCAGCTCTCAGAGTGTCAGAAACAGCAGGACATACAACGAGACGAGTATGATGACAAGATACAGTGAGCAGGGTGTCGATGAGAAGAATGGTGGTCATAACATGGCGGTGAGTACGATGGCAAGTAAGACGCAATGGGTATGATGTCGATGAGGAGGATGGCAGGCAGGTTTCCGGAGGCAAGTATGACAGCATTTAAGATGCGACGTGTATGTTGGCGAGCTTCATCACGTTAGCATAGCTCTCAGACTGTCAGAAACTGGAGGACATACGATGAGACGAGTATGATGACAAGATACGGCTAGCAGGGTGTTGATGAGGAGAATGGTGGTCATAACCTGGCGGCGAGTGCGATGGCGAGTAAGACACGACGGGTATGATGTCGATGAGGAGGATGGTGGGTAGGATCCTGGTGGCGAGTATGACAGCGAGTAAGATACGATGAGTATGTTCGCAAGCTTTGTGACATTGTTAGCGCAGCTCTCAGAGTGTCAGAAACAGCAGGACATACCACGAGACGAGTATGATGACAAGATACGGCGAGCAGAGTGTCAATGAGGAGAATGGTGGTCGTACCCTGGCAGCGAGTACAATCGCGAGTAAGACGTGACAGGTATGATGTCGATCAGGAGGATGGCGGGCAGGACCCTGGCAGCTACTACAACAGCGAGTAAGATGCCATGAGTATGTGGGCGAGCTTTGTGACATTGATAGCAGAGCTCTTAGAGTGGTAGAAACAGCAGGACATACGACGAAATGAGTATGATGACAAGATACGGCGAGCAGGGTGTTGATGAGGAGAATGGTGGTCGTACGCTGGCGGCGAGTATGATCGGGAGTAAGACGCAATGGGTATGATGTCGATGAGAAGGATGGCGGGCAGGACTCTGGCGGCGACTACGATAGTGAGTAAGATGCAATCAGGAGTATGTTAGCGATCTTCTTGACATTGTTAGCACAGCTCTCAGACTGCCAGAAACAGGAGGACCTACGATGAGACGAGTATGATAACAAGTATGATACGACGAGTTTGATGTCAATGAGGAGAATGGCAGTCATGACTCTGGTGGTAAGTACGATGATGAGTAAGACAGGACAGGTACGATGTCCGTGAGGAGGATGGCGGTCAGGACACTGGCGTCGAGTACGATAGGGAGTAAGACGCATCAAGTACAATGGCGAGTACCATGTAAGGAGTACGGTAGTGTGTAAGATACGACAAGTATGCTGGTGACCTTTCTGATGTCATTAGCACAGCTCTCAGTGTATCAGAAACTACCGGAAGGTGTGCAATACGATGTGATGAGTACAATGGCAGCGGGTATGATGGCGACGTGGAGAACGACGACACGTAGGTTATCTTGCAGACATTGAATTAGGCCCACACGCATGTAAAGCGAGCCAATGCATGTGCTGCAGCTAGTAATTTGTACACGATGGATCACTCGCAATGCAAAACCTGCGAGAACCACTCCCACAATCGCAAATACTATACCATCCAAGCTAGAAGGTGGATTGCGGTTCTTTCGTACTACTGAGGTGGGGCAGAGGAGAGGCCCCAAGAATTAGGAGACAGAGGAGGTGAGAGAAATGGACCTGCCTGCAGGGTCTGACAGGAAGGGGCGGGGATCCAGTGGAGAGTCAAGAGTAAGAGGGATTTCGTTCTTTTGTTTCTTTCCTTGGGCTGGGGGAGTTACTGCGTACCGCTTGCGGACTGCTCGAGGTCGTGGCGGACGACAAACAGGGTCGGACTGTATCTCATCTCATGATCCAATAGGGTCGCATGCGAGACGTAGATACTATGGAACCCATTGTTTTTAGCCGCGCAATTGGTCTCCGTGGTGTCGGTCCTGCCTGTCCGAAAGTTTCAGCCTGCTGACTAACTACTGCTTTGCACTATCGCCATGCTTAGGTCTTGATTCTATGACTCGGCACTGAGAATCCTGGTTTTTACAGAGAACATCTAGTCGTCCATTCAAACGATCCTACGAGCCATCCGGCAAGGGAGCCATCCAGCAACCCGTTGACGTGCGGAAGAAAGGAGCGACCTGGCGAGCGGTCCGGTGCGCAAGCCATTGGCGAGCCAAAGAAAGGAGCGAGCTGGCGAGCAGTGCGGTGAGTGAGGCATCGACGAGCGGAATAAGCGAGCAAATCGGCGACTGGCACGATGGGCAAACCGCCAACAAGCAGAACAATCCAGCGATCCGGCAACCAGCGTGGCAAGAAAGGTATCAGGGCCAGCCATGGCACCAGGCGTTGGCGACGCAGCTGCCAGAGTGGCGTCATCCAGAAGCAGCTGCCATGGCAATGTACGTTCGAACACAGCTGGCCAGAGCACCTCACGTTGGCAATGCGGCCATGTAGGCGTCCATTTACCCACTTTTACGCACGCATACACAGCTCCAGTCATATCATAGTTGATTCGATACTTGCTATGTATCGCTCTCTTCCCCAGACCCATCCTGCCCTGCATCTCCAGACTCTTCATCCTGCCCCGCATCTCCAGACTCCTCGTCCTCCCCCACATCTTCATCCTCCGTACCCTCCCTAATCTCATTGGTGCCATAACCATTAAATGACACATCACCAGTATCCTCTCCAATAGTGGCATCATCGGGAATAATGCCATCCTTGGCGTCGATTAAATTTTTGTTGACTGCCAGTGGAATCTGCATCTGCTGATACGGAGGCACTACCGGTAATGGCTTCGCGATCAGTGCCGACATCATGTCAGCATCGATTTCCTCAGGAGATGTGTCGTCCAGCACTGGCAGAGTGCCGTTCGTGGGTTTTGCATCAATGATGTGCTTGTACAGCTCCGCGGTGTTCATTGTGGTCACTTTTTCTTGGTATGCAGCTGACAGTGCATTCCATGTATCCATCAACTTTGTATATACTGCTTGAAATATTATTAGCACTATTCCCCGAGTGTCCAATGCTAACTTACGGCCATCATTTGTCATGTTGAATGAGTACATCCAATGTGGTTTTTTGGCACCGGCGGTCCTGACTGTCGTCTCACCATTGTTGTTCTGGCATTCGCACAGCGTGTGATGCAATACCGTGGTTGCGAAAACGATCAACAAAGGGGGAGGGCTCTCAACTATCCAATTGTAAAGCCCAGGGTTGCGCTCCTGGGTTCTCTTGAAGTACTTGATGTAGAGAAACTGGGAGATTTGACCTGCAAGAAAGTAGCTTGCCCGTCGCTAGGTAACCAGTAAGCCCTGCTGAGGACTGTGCGAACTCGCCAGGGATGATAGGAACTACTTACCCCGAGTGCTAGCTCCCGATCAGAATCTCTCATGGCGAAGGTGTTGCGCTCAAGCAAATCATTGATGGCTACTAATTATTCAGCATCACTGGGAAACACGTGTAAGCGATAAAGCTCGCTAATGCTCGAACGTGTCTTGTCAATCATGGCTGATTGTGTACTAGTCAGGGCATTCTTGAGCTGGATACACAATGTGTAGCGTGGCGTTAAAAGCTGCAAACTGTACTTTGGGGAAGGAAGTAATTACCACTGCAATGTTCGATTTTTGGTTAACGTTGAACTCGACATACGTACCTGTATCTGTGCATTCTCATGGCTACAATATATCTATTTGCTAAATTGTGTTGAGGTCAGCAAGAAAGGTAAAAACAATGCCTGGAATAGCATTCATGACTCACACGTAGAAGTTCGTCTTCTGGAAGAAACAGCTGATACTTCAAGGTGTGCTGCTCCAGTAGCCTCTTAACCGCGTTGAGCACATATGCCAGCGACATACTATTTTTGTGCATGACACTTCGTCTGCCATTGGATGTCCTGGATGCTTCCGCAAGCACTTCTGAGGGTGTTGGAGCTGTGTACGATACCGGCGAATTGGGGCAAGGACTTTGCGCAACCCGCCACCTCATTGTGGAGGAGGTGATACTGGGGTTGCTTGCAGAATCCGGTGTGCCATCCGGAGTCACTGTGGCCAGTGTTGCCTTGACTTGTACGGCCCCTCATACTGCTCTATGGCTGCTGTTTGTCACCCTGGGATTCCTCATCCAGTTGTTTTTAGAGGTAGAAGTCCTTGGCCGCTTGGCCGTGGGTACTGCAGGCAATGCAGGGCATTCTGTCTGCCAAGAAGTCGGAGTTTCTACCCCTCGGTCTGTCCTGATGTCAGAGTTTTCTGTGTCTTGTCTAGCCTCCTTGTCTTCGACTCGCACTGCAGTGTCTTGGACATGATGAGGATTGATGGGCATGCTGTAAGGGGAAGCGGACGACCCTTATGGAGTGATTGATATGGTGGTTCTGGAGCCTCCAGTAAACACGAAGATGTTTATAATAAGCAAGATAATGCAGGAATCAATATCCAGATGATAGTACTGATAACCAAAGTCAGGCGATTGTATTCCCAGGGACAACTGCAGTGCAGAGCAATGCAGACGACCTTCCTGGAGTGGTTGATACAGTGGCACAGGAGACTACAGACACCTACAATAAATACGATATCAGCGAATAAGCAAGGTAAAGCGGGAAACAATATCTAGGTGATACAGACAACTTCAAACTCAAGCTATTGAATTTCCAGGGAGCCTGCAGTAAATACAGCAGTGGGTGAAGGGTGAAGGCATTTGTGAAGGGCTGGAAGCGATGTGACAAGGGGTTTCCGTATTACGCACCGACAGCAAAATACACACCTCCAACTGTGATATTAATACAGAATATGAACCAAAATGCAGAAAGCCCAACCGAACGTGACCGAACGTGCAATTGCCCTGTTAGACGTGTGTTTCACTTCACTCATGTGCACTCTCTGCAATTGGCTACTCCTTATAAAATCCAAACCGCAGCCTCCGTTATTCTGGCTGCTCTTTTCTTGACCCAGCCTCGCCCTAACCTCCATCCTCAGCTTCGTCAATCATAGCGGCGCGACGCGCCCAGGTGAACCACGACATATTGGGGATGAGAATTCGACGTCTCGGTGTCGATGGCTCCCGCCAGTGAGCCTCAGTCGCATGAGGTGGCGCAGTCTCATTAACTGAATTTGCAGATTCTATGTGACCCCCCGTACCGCTTGCAGAGCCATCCCCACCCTTCACACTGGGGTGCTCTCCAACCCTGACACTGCTACCAGAGGTCTTTGGGTGCTTCCTCTGGGAGCGGCCGTCACTGCCATCACTGCCATCACTCTCGTCTCTATCAGCAATGGGGTCTGAGCTGAGGCTTCTCTGCCACTTCTTCGCCCAGTGAGCGTCTTCCAACATTCCTGGGATGTAGTCCGTTTCATGCGGGTAGCAGAAATCACAGAAGCCTAGCTCACCGGCTAACAACTTGAGATGGAGGGATCGGCAGTCGAGCTGGGCTTTTTGGTGGCCGATAACATTGATGGACGTTAGGAGATCAGCGTTGGTCTGGATGTTGCCGTTTGGTCAGCGGGTGGCGCGGATAATGCGTCACACGACGTCAAATGTTGTCTGCTCCTCACAAGGAGGGGTGTCACCCCTACCACTTGCCGGATCATGACAGAGGATCACCAAGACCCAGAGGGGTGTGTACATCAACAGCGAGAAGAATTTCCACACCGAGTTGTTGCTCCACAGCTACATCGTGTCCTGTGGTGACAGCTTGTACATGCCTCCAGACGTTCTTGCTGTCTGTTCCACTTCAGCCAGTGCTGTTTAGTCTCTTGCAGTGGAATACTGCTGTGGTTCCAGAAGGCTACCGTACATTGCACGCGGCTCGCACTTCGCGCAGAATCTCTTCACTGTATCGAAGAGAGCCCGGATGCTGAGGGCAGGGATGTTGGTAAGGTGCTTCCGCACATTGGTGCCGAAAACGTCGTATTCGTGATGGATGCCGCTCCTAGAGCTGTTGTCCGTGCAGTCAGAATCGATGATGACAGCCCGGAACACACAGAGAAACGTCATATTCGTGATGGATTCCGCTCTGAGAGCTGTTGTCCGTGCAGTCAGGATCGATGATGACGACCCGGAACACACAGGTGTGAGAGTCGCCACCAGACTCCCTAGGCTGTCGCCCAAGGAACTCCACCCTTCCCTTCCCTCCGCCAGCCAGTGGCAGGACGAGAGACGGTTGTAGCGGGAACCATCTTGTCGGTTCCTCCTTCCCCACTCCCTTCTCCATGCCTTTCCTGCAGTCGCCCCGCTCCCCACGTCCTTCACCGCCATCCCAGATGGCTCCGCCGCTTGGTGTACACGGGCTCATTGGTGGCAGTTCGTCACCATCCTCGTCAACGATAGTCATGGGTGCCTGCGCAGCGACGGCATTTAGCTGCGCATGGGACTTATCGAAACAATCCCATAGGAACGCTAGGAAGGTGTCCTACCACTCGTGGTATTCCACTTCCCGATCGTTGCGATATGTCCACATCCCCTGGAACTGCGCGAAGTGCTTCATAGTTGTCTCATCCACGAAAAGAATGTAGTATTGAAGGCACAGACTGTTCGAATCCTTGACACTGGTTAGTCCGCTGGGGCGGATCAGTGCCCGGATCTGCTCCGCATAGAGTGACCTCGCCCTCGTGTTGACGAAGCGAAGCTGCTCGAATATCCAGTGGGTTTTGGTCGGAGTGTTGGCGTCACTGGTCGGCTTGGAGCCCATCTTAGCATTTGACTGTGGGTCGCTCGGTTTAGAGTGGAAGGCACTGCTGGAGTGTTTGTGCGTTGGTAGTCGGTTGCAGCGTCTGGTAGCGGTGGAAGGCTTTGAATTGGTTCTGAGGTTGATGCGCTTATAATGGCAGTGGGAAGGGGCTATATAGTATCCAAAGATATCAGTAAGTATTGACACTGGAGAACGTGGTAGAATCTTGGTGTTTGTGTCTTCGACGTTCCAGAAGCGTGGAAGGGAACAAACAATACAATAGCACTTTCATTCAGACTTGTTCAAGACGCTGACATTATGTCCCAGAATAGCAGGCTTTTGTTCGAGCCAATATCATGTATGTAGCAAACTTCGGCTTCATCACGCGTGAGATCCCTGTCGGTGTTCTAACAACACGTGACCGAATGATGGCACATGATGTGGATGTCAGCCGGTCGTTGCGGGCTTACATTCAACTGGATACTCGAATTTTGGATTCGAACCACCAGTGTCGATATAGTCACCACATTTGGGGAGCATAAAAATGCTTGCGAATAGAGTTGACACCACTCTGAGAAAGGCATCGTCTGGAAGAAATATGCCTTGACACTCTGCATCTGGAATGCATATGCCCCGACACTCGTCATCTGGAAGGCATATGCTGTGGTGGGGGTCTTCTGGACACTATTTGCCTTGACACTCGTCGTCTGGAAGAAATACGCCCTGACACTCTGTGTCTGGAAGGCACATGCCATGGCAGGCATCATCCGAACACCACATGCCTTGACACTTGTCGTCTAGAAGAAATATGCCTTGACATTCTGCATCTGGAAGGAATATGCCTTAACCCTCTGTGTCTGGAATGTATATGCCCCGGCACTCGTCGTCCGGAAAGTATATGCCATGGCAGGCGTCATCCAAACACCACATGCCTTGACACTCGTCGTCTGGAAGAAATATGCCCTGACACTCTGCGTCCGGAAGGCATATGCCCAGAAACTCGTCGTCCGGACGCCACATGCCTTGACACTCATCGTCTGGAAGAAAAGGCTATGCTTTGATAACTCGTAGTCCGGAAGACTAATGCAGTGCCCATCTTCGTTTAGTAGGCATACGCACGGTCGCTTCGCGTTGGGAGTGGCATGAGCACTGGGTGTGTGGTGTGTCCAGCCATGGCAGAGCAGGCAGAGCGGGCAGAGGTCGGGGACGTGGCCATGGCAAGAACCAAGCACCCACTAACCTAACAGCTTCCACCACTCCGGCCATAGGTGGCGACTCACTCAGAGATCCATGTCACCCATCTGCACCTCAATCCACTGCACCAGCCCCATGCCGCATTGCACTGGCCACACGCCACCCCGTAGCATCGGCTACACGTCGCGACGCAGTACCAGCCGCAGAACCTGCAGCTGTACTGGCCAACTTGCCAGTTGGACCCCCAGACGCAGGCACCAATTCGTTCTCAGTGTTCCTCTCGGCGGCTGCACATAAAGCTTGCGACTCCCTTTCGGCATCGATATCGGCGCGCTCGACATCAAAGCGTACAGCCCCGCCAGCAGTAGGAACTCGGCGAAGTGTCAGGCTAGTAGGGAAACCTCAACGCAGTCATGTCATATCTTTCCCACAGATTACCTACACGGAGGGTGATGAGGATAACAATAAGGATGGTCTTGAGTACGACTTTCGTTGGCATGCAGATGAGTTTTAGTCACATTTATAGATCTGTATGTAGTCAATTTGATGCAGAGCGCTGTGCTCCTGAAAATTCAAACTTTGTACACAAGCACGTTTTTATATCGCGCTAGTCCTTAAGCGCACTAGCGCGCGCTAGTACCTATAATAGTGGCGGTTATAGGGGTACCTCTTATGTGAGATAATACGGTATCCCAGGCATGGTTTTTATCTTTCTTGCTGACCTCAACACAATTTAGCAAATAGATATATTGTGGCCACGAGTATGCGCAGATACGGGTACACATGTCAAGTTCAACGTTAACCAAAAATCGAACATTGCAGTGGTAATGACTTCCTTCCCCAAAGTACAGTTTGCAGCTTTTAACGCCATGCTACACATTGTGTATCCAGCTCAAGAATGCCCTGACTAGTACACAATCAGCCATGATTGACAAGGCACATTCGAGCATTAGCGAGCTTTATCACTTACACGTGTTTCCCAACAATGCCGAACGATTAGTGGCCATCAATGATTTGCTTGAGTGCAACACCTTCGCTGAGAGAGATTCTGATCGTGAGCTAGCACTCGGGGTAAGTAGTTCCTATCATCCCTGGCGAGTTCGCACAGTCCTCAGCAGGGCTTACTGGTTACCTAGCGACGGGCAAGCTACTTTCTTGCAGGTCAAATCTCCCAGTTTCTCTACATCAAGTACTTCAAGAGAACCCAGGAGCGCAACCCTGGGCTTTACAATTGGATAGTTGAGAGCCCTCCCCCTTCGTTGATCGTTTTCGCAACCACAGCATTGCATCACATGCTGCACGAATGCCAGAACAACAATGGTGAGGCAACAGTCAGGACCACCAGTGCCAAAAAACCACATTGGATGTACTCATTCAACATGACAAATGATGGCTGTAAGTTAGCATTGGACACTTGGGGAATGGTGCTAACAACATTTCAAGCGGTATATACAAAGTTGATGAATACATTGAACACACTGCCAGCTGCATACCGAGAAAAAGTGACCACAACGATCACCGCGGAGCTGTGCAAGCACATCATCGACGTAAAACCCGTGAACGGCACTCTGCCAGTGCTGGACGACATGTCTCCCAAGGAAATCGATGCTGACATGATGTCAGCACTGATCGCGGAGCCCTTACTGGTGGTGCTTCCGTATCAGCAGATGCAGATTCCACTGGCAGTCAACAAAAATTTAACCGACACCAAGGATGGCATTATTCCTGACGATGTCACTATTGGAGAGGATACTGGTGATGTGTCGTTTAACGGTTATGGCACCGATGAGATTAGGGAGGGTACGGAGGATGAAGATGTGGGGGAGGATGAGGAGTCTGGAGATGCGGGGCAGGATGAAGAGTCTGGAGATGCGGGGCAGAATGGGTCTGGGGATGAGAGCGATACATAGCAAGTATCAAATCAACTATGACACCACTGGAGCTGTGTATGCGTGCGTAAAACTGGTTAAACAGACACCTGCATGGCCGCATCGCCAACATGAGGTGTTCTGGCCAGCTGCGTGCGAACATACATCGCTATGGCAGCCGTTTCTGGATGATGCCACTTGGGTAGCTGCGTCATCAATGCCTGGTACTGTGGCTGGCCCTGATGCCATTCTCACCACGCCGGTTGCCGGATCGCTGGTTTGTTCCACTTGTCAGCAGTTTACCCTTCGGGTCAGTCACCGCTTCACTCGCTTATTCCGCTCATCGACGCCTTGCTCGCTGCGCTTCTCGACAGCTTGCACCTTTCTTTGGCTTGCCAATGCCTTGCGCGCCGGACCGCTCGTCAGGTCGCTCCTTTCTTTCGCACGTCAACAGGTTGCTGGACAGCTCCCTTGCCGGATGGCTCATAGGATCGTTTGAATGGACGACTAATTGTTCTCTGTAAAAACCGGGATTCTCAGTGCCAAGTTGTAGAATCAAGACCTAAGCATGGTGATTGTGCAAAGCAGTAGTTAGTCAGTAGGCTGAAACTTTCGGACAGGCAGGACCGATACCATGGAGACCAATTGTGTGGCTAAAAACAACAGGTTCCATAGTATCTACAACTTGCATGCGACCCTATTGGATCATGGCGAGATGATATACAGTCTGACCCTGTTCGCGGTCCGCCCCGACCTCGAGCAGTCCGCAAGCGATACATGGCACCTCCCCCTGCCCAAGGAAAGAAACGAAAGAACGAAATCCCTCTTACACTTGACTCTCCACTGGATCCCCACCCCTTCCTGTCAGACCCTGCCTGCAGGCCCATTTCTCTCACCTACTCTGCCTCCTAATTCTTCGGGCCTGTTGTCCTCCCCACCTCAGTAGTACGAAAGAACCGCAATCCACCTTCTAGCTTGGATGGTATAGTATTTACAATTGTGGGAGTGGTTCTCACAGGTTTTGCATTGCGAGTGATCCCTCATGCACGAATTACTAGTGGCAGCATGCGCGTCGGCTCGCTTAATATGAGTGCGGGCCTAATTCAATGTCCACAAGATAACCTACGTGTTGTCGTTCTACGCGTCGCCATCATACCCACCGCCATCGTACTCCTCACATCGTATTGCACACCTTCCGGCTGTTTCTGATACACTCAGGCCCTACCCTAATGACATCAGAAAGATCGCCAGCATACTCGTCGCGTCTTACATGCCACTGTACTCCTCACATGGTACTCACCATTCTACTTGACGCGTCTTACTCCCTATCGTACTCGACACCTGCATCCTGACCGCCATCCTCCTCATCGACATCGTACCCGTCACGTCTTACTCCTCATCGTACTTGACGCCAGAGTCCTGACCGCCATTCTCCTCATCGTACTCGTCATATCATACTTGTCATCATACTCGTCTTGTCGCAGGTCCTCCTGTTTCTGGCAGTCTGAGAGCTGCGCTAACAACATCAAGAAGATCGCCAACATACTCCTCATCGCATCTTACTCGCTATCGTAGTCACCGCGATGGTGCTGCCCGCCATCCCCTCATTGACATCATACACATCGTGTCTTACTCACCATCGTACTCGCCGCCAGGGTACCATTCTCCTTATCATCACCCTGCTCGCCGTATCTTGTCATCATACTCGTCTCGTCGTATGTCCTTCTGTTTCTGACACTATGAGAGCTCCTCTAACAATGTCACAAAGCTTGCCAACATACTCATCGCATGTTACTCACTGTCGTAGTCGCCGCCAGAATCCTGACTGCCATGCTCCTCATCGACATCATACCCGTCGCATCTTACTCACCATCGTACTTGCCGCCAGGGTCCTGACGATCCTCCTCAATGACATCGTACTCGCCGTAACTTACTTGTCATCATACGCATCTCGTCATATGGCACAACTTTCCGCTGTTTCTGACAAACTCAGAGCTACACTTACAACATCATGAAGCTCGCCAACATACTAGGCGCATTGTACTCGCTGTCATACTCGCCGCCAGTGTCCTTCCCACCATCCTTCTCATTGACATCATACCCATCGCGTCTTACTCGCGATCGTACTCGCCGCCAGGGTATGACCACCATTCTCCTTATTGACACCCTGCTCACCGTATCTTGTCATCATACTCGTCTCGTCCTATGTCCTGCTGATTCTGACACTTTGAGAGCTGCACTAAAAATGTCACAAAGCTTGCCCACATACTCGTCGTATCTTACTCGCTGTTGTACTCGCCGCCGGCATCCTGCCCGCCATCCTCCTCATCTACATCATACCCGTCACGTCTTACTCGCGATCGTACTTGCCGCCAGGTTACGACTACCATTCTCCTCATCTACATCCTGCTTGCTGTATCTTGTCATCATACTTCTCTCGTTACATGTCCTGCTGTTTCTGACACTCTGAGAGCTGCGCTAACAATGTCACGAAGCTCGCCCACATACTTATGGCATCTTTCATGCTGTTGTAGTCACCACCAGGATCCTGCCCACCATCCTCCTCATCGATATCATACCTGTCGCATCTTACTCGCGATGGTACTTGCCACCAGGTTACAACTACCATTCTCCTCATCGACACCCTGCTCGCCATATCTTGTCATCATACTCGTGTCGTTGTATATCGTGCTGTTTCTGACACTCTGAGAGCTGCGCTAACAACATCACGAAGATTGCCAACATACTCCTCATCGCAACTTACTCTCTATCGTAGTTGCCGCCAGGGTCCTGCCCACCATCCTCCTCATTGAGGACATACATGTGGTGTCTGACTCGCGATCGTACTTGCTGCCAGGCTATGACCACCATTATCCTCATCGACAGCCTGCACGCCATATCATGTCATCATACTCATCTCGTCGTATGTTCTGCTGTTTCTGACACTTTGAGAGCTGCACTAACAATGTCGCAAAGCTCGCCCACATACTCATGGTATCTTACTCACTGTCGTAGTCGCCACCAGGATCCTACCCGACATCCTCCTCATCAATATCATACCCATCACGTCTTACTCGCGATCGTACTCACTGCCAGGTTATGACTACCATTCTCCTCATCGACATCCTGCTTGCTGTATCTTGTCATTATACTCGTCTTGTCGTTTGTCCTGCTGTTTCTGACACTCTGAGAGCTGCGCTAACAATGTCACAAAGCTCGTCCACATACTCATGGCATCTTACTCACTGTCGTAGTCACCGCCAGGATCCTGCCCGCCATCCTACTCATAGACATCATACCCATCACATCTTTTTTGCGATTGTACCCGCCATCAGGGTACGACCACCATTCTCCTTGTCGACACCCTGCTCACCGTATCTTGTCATCATACTCGTCTCGTCGTATGTCCTGCTGTTTCTGACACTTTGAGAGCTGCGCTAACAATGTCACAAAGCTCGCCCACATTCTCGTCGCCTCTTACTCGCTGTCGTACTCACCGCCAGGATCCTGCCCGCCATCCTCCTCATCGACATCATACCAGTCGCGTCTTACTCGCGATCGTGCTGGCTGCCAGCGTACGATCACCATTCTGCTCATTGACACCCTGCTCACCTGATCTTGTCATCATACTTGTCTCGTTGTATGTCCTGCTGTTTCTGGCAGTCTGAGAGCTGCGCTAACAATGTCACAAAGCTCGCGCACATACACGTCGCCTCTTACTCGCTGTCGTACTCGCAGCCGGGATCTTGCCCGCCATCCTCCTCATCGACATCATACCAGTCACGTCTTACTTGTGATCGTACTCGCCACCAGCCTATGAGCACCATTCTCCTCATCGACACCCTGCTCGCTGTATCTCGTCATCATACTTGTCTTGCCATATGTCCTGCTGTTTCTAACACTCTAAGAGCTACGCTATCAATGTCACAAAGCTCTCCCACATACTCATGGTATCTTACTTGCTGTTGTATGCACTGCCAGGGTCCTGCCCGCCATCCTCCTCATCGACATCATACCCATCGCATCTGACTCACGATCATACTCGCTGCCAGCATACGACCACCATTCTCCTCATCGACACCCTGCTCGCCGCATCTTGTCATCATACTCATCTTGTCATATGTCCTGCTGTTTCTGACAGTCTGAGGGCTGCGCTAACAATGTCACAAAGCTTGCGAACATACTCATTGCGTCTTACTCGCCATCGTACTCGCCGCCAGGTTACTACCACCATTCTCCTCATCGATATCCTGCTCGCCATATCTTGTCATCATGCTCATCTCGTTGTATGTCCTCCTGTTTCTGGCAGTCTGAGAGCTACGCTAACAACATCATGAAGCTCGCCAACATACTCGTTGCATCTTACTCGCTGTCGTACTCGCCGCCAGGATCCTGCCCGCCATCGTCCTCATCGACATCATACCCGTCGCGTCTTACTCACCATCGTACTCGCTGCCAGGGTAAGACCACCATTCTCCTCATCGACACCCTGCTCGCAGCGTCTTGTCATCATACTCATCTTGTCGTATGTCCTGCTGTTTCTTACACTCTGACAGATGCGCTAACGCCATGAATATCACCAACATACTCATCGACATCATACTCCTCGTGTCATTGCACAATTTCCCGCTGTTTCTGCTATATTGAGAGCTGCGGTAACCATGTCACGATAGTCGCCAACATACTCATCGCATCTTACTCCCTATCATACTCAACACCAGCATCCTGACTGCCATCCTCCTCAATAATATCGTGCTCGTTGCCTATTATTCGCTGCAGTACACCTCACGTCTTACTCACCATCATACTTGTTGCTTCTTACTAGCCATTGTACTCGTTGGGTCGCGTTGCACAATTTCTCGCTGTTTCTGACACTGTGAACTGTGCTACCGTCACAAAACTTGGCAACATACTCCTCGCGCCCTACTCATGATCGTACTCAATGCCAGCATCCTGACCGCCATCCTCATCAATGTAGTACCCATCGTATCTTACTTGTCTTTATACTCGTCACGTCGTATGGAACAACTTACAGCAGTTTTTGACAAAGTGAGAGCTGCGCTAACAACCTCATGAAGCTTGCAAACGTACTTGTTGCATCTTACTCTCGGTCGTAGTTGCCGCCAGGCTCTGACCACCATCGTCCCTATCGACGTTGTACTCACCTTATCTTGTCATTATACTCCTTGCGTCGTATGGCACAACTTCCCGCGGTTTATGACAAACTGAGAGCTGCGCTAACAACCTCACGAAGCTTGCTAACGTACTTGTTGCAGCTTACTCTCAGTCGTACTCGCCGCCAGGTCCTGACTGCCATCGTCCTCATTGACATCGTTCCCATAGGGTCTTACTCGCCATCGTACTTGTCTGGTCATATTGCACAACTTCCCACTGTTTCTGACACTCTGAGAGCTGCGATAACATCGTCATGATGCATGCCAATGTACTCTTTGCGTCTTACTCACCAGCTTCCAACTGTTGACACTTGTAGAGCTGTGGTAAGCACATTAGGAACAGTGTACGCAGGTGGTGATACTTGCAGTCGATAAACGCAATGATGAATGTAGCATTGGACACGATGATGGATACGACGCTATGTGCTCGCGCTGGGTGCTCTGTGAGGTAGCGTATATAGCTGTAGGTTAGATATAATGAATACAACTGGATTGATTCGCTAGCCCTAGACCCACCAGCCACTTGTGTCCGAGAATGCGGATGTGATGGAAGGCTCCGTACGATTTTCAGTGCCATGACTGCTGCGTCTGGATGCTTGCTGCCGTGGCTGGCGTTGTCCGGACGCCATTCTCCATTACATTTTGCGTCCGTAAGGCATACGCTGCGCCCAGAAGTAAAATGCCCTGACACTCTTCATCCGGAATGCATATGCCGTGTTGCGTGACGTCCGAATAACATTTGCGATGACATTTGTCATTCTTAGCATACGCATTGCGTCCGTAAGAAATATGCCGTAACAGTCATCGTCCGAGAGCATATACTGTGGTTCGCATCGTCGGCACGATATTTACGTTCTCTGGCTGTGCCAGGAAGCCAGATACCCTGACACTCGTCGTCCGGAAGGCATTTGCTGTGGCAAATGTCGTCTGGACGCCATTTGCTATGACATTCTGCATCCGAAAGGCAAATGCCCCGACACTCATCATCCGGAAGTTAGATGCCAGGGCATGCGTCGTCCGGACGACATCTGCACTGACACTCTGCGTCTGTAAGACTGGCGCTGCGTCCAGAAGGCAAATACCCTGACACTCCACGTCCGGACGATATCTGCCTTGATGCTCTTCGTCTGTAATACACGCGCTGCATCCAGAAGGCTAATGCCCTGACATTCCTCATCCGGACGACACCTGCCTTGACATTCTGCGTCTGTAAGACACGCGCTGCATTCATAAGGCAAATGCCCTGACACTCCTTGTCCGGATGCCATCTCACTTGACATTCTGCATCTATAAGACAGGCGCTGCATTCAGGAGGCAAGTGCCCTGACACTCCTCGTCCGGACAACATCTGCCTTGAAATTCTGCGTCTGTAAGAAAGGCGCTGCATTCAGAAGTCAAATGCCCTGACACTCCTCGTCCGGACACCATCTGTCTTGACATTCTGCGTCTGTAAGACATGCGCTGCGTTCAGAAGGCAAATGCCCTGACACACCTCATCCAGACACCATCTGCCTATACATTCTGTGTCTGTAAGACAGGCACTGCAATAAGAATGCAAGTGCCCTGACACTCCTCGTCCGTATGACATCTGCCTTGAAATTCTGAGTCTGTAAGATATGCGCTGCGTTCAGAAGGCAAATGCCCTGACACACCTCATCCAGATGCCATCTGCCTTGACATTCTGCGTCTGTAAGACATGCGCTGCTTTCAGAACGCAAATGCCCTGACACTTCTTGTCCGGGTGACATCTGCCTTGACACTCTGCATCTGTAACAAACACACTGCGTTCTGAAGGCAAATGCGCTGACACTCCTCGTCCGGACAACATCTGCCTTGACATTCTGGGTCTGTAAGACACGCGCTGCGTCCAGAAGGCAAATGCCCTGACACTCCTCATCCGGACGACATCTGGCTTGACACTCTGCATCCGGAAGACACGCGCTGCCTTCTGAAGGCAAATGCCCTAGCACTCCTCGACCGGATGACATCTGTCTTGACACTCTGCATCCGGAAGACACGCAGTATGTTGAGAAGGCAAATGCACTGACACTCCTCATCTGGAAGGTAGATGCCGTGGTGTGCCTCGTCCGGAAGACATTTGCCTTGATATTCTGTACCTGCAAATACGCGCTGCGTCTAGAAGGTAAATGCCCTGACACTCCTCGTCTGGATGACATCTGTCTTGGCACTCTGCGTCCGGAAGTCATGCGCTGCGTTCAGAAGGCAAATGAGCTGACACTACTCGTCTGGGAGGCAGATGCTGTGGCGTGCATCGTCCGGAAGACATTTGCCTTGACATTCTGTGTCTGTAAGACATACGCTACGTTCTGAAGGCAAATGCCCTGACACTCCGCGTCCGGACACCATCTGCCTTGACTTTCGGCGACTGTAAGACACGCGCTGCATTCAGAAGGCAAATGCCCTGACACTCCTCATCCAGACGATATCTGCCTTGATACTCTGTGTCTGTAAGATACACGCTGCGTTCAGAAGGCAAATGCCCTGACACTCCTCGTCCGGATGACATCTGCCTTGACATTCTGCATCTGTAAGACACGCACTGCGTCCAGAAGGCAAATGCCCTGACACTCCTCATCTGGATGACATCTGACTTGACACTCTGCATTTGGAAGACACGCGCTGCATTCAGAAGGTAAATGCCCTGACACTCCTCGTCTGTAAGGCAGATACCGTGGCGTGCATCGTCCGGAAGACATTTGCCCAGACATTCTGGGTCTGTAAGACATACGCTGTGTTCTGAAGGCAAATGCCCTGATACTCCTCATCCGGACGACATCTGCCTTGACATTCTGCATCTGTAAGACACGCACTGCATCCAGAAGGCAAATGTGCTGACACTCCTCATCCGGACGACATCTTCCTTGACACTCTGCGTCTGTAATACACGCACTGTGTCCAGAAGGCAAATGCCCTGACACTCCTCATCGGGAAGGCGGATGCTGTGGCACGCGTCGTCTGGTCTACATTTAACTTGACATTCTGCGTCCGCAAGATACCCACTTCATTCAGAAGGTAAATGCCCTGACAATCCCCGTCTGGAAGGCAGATGCTGTGGCGTGCGTCATCCAGAAAACATTTGCCTTGACATTCTGCGTCAAGAGACATGCGCTGGCTCCAGAAGGCAAATGCCCTGACACTCCTTGTCCGGACGACATCTGCCATGACATTCTGTATCTGTAAAACATGCGCTGCGTTCAGAAGGCAAATGCACTGACACTCCTCGTCCGGACGACATCTGCCTTGACACTGGGCGTCTGTAAGACACGTGCTGCGTTCTGAAGGCAAATGCCCTGACACCCCTTGTCCGGACGACATCTGCCTTGGCATTCTGTGTCTGTAAGACATGTGCTGCGTCCAGAAGGCAAATACCTTGATACTCCTCGTCCAGACGACATCTGTGTTGACTCTCTGCATCTGGAAGACACGCGCTGCATTCAGAAGGCAAATGCCCTGACACTCCTTGTCCGGAAGGCAGATGCCGTGGCGTGCGTCATCTGGAAGACATTTGCCTTGACATTCTGGGTCGGGAGACACGCGCTGCATCCAGAAGGCAAATGCCCTGACACTCCTCATCTGGACGACATCTGTCTTGACACTCTGTGTCCGGAAGACATGCACTGCGTTCAGAAGGCAAATGCCCTGACACTCCTCGTCTGCAAGGCAAATGCGGTGGTGTGCATCGTCTGGAAGACATTTGCCTTGACATTCTGCGTTTGTCAGAAATGCACTGCATTCTGAAGGCAAATGCCCTGACAGTCCTCGTCCGGACGCCATCTGTCTTGACATTTTGCATCTGTAAGATATGCACTGCATTCAAGAGGTAAGTGCCCTGACACTCCTCCTCCGGACGACATCTGCCTTGAAATTCTGCGTCTGTAAGACACGCGCTGCGTTCAGAAGGCAAATACCCTGACACTCCTCGTCCGGACGCCATCTTCCTTGACATTCTGCGCCTGTAAGATATGCGCTGCACCCAGAAGGCAAATGCTCTGACACTCCTTGTCCGGACAACATCTGCCTTGACACTCTGCGTCTGTAAGACACGCGCTGCGTTCAGAAGGCAAATGCTCTGGCACTCCTTGTCCGGACGACATCTGCCTTGACATTCTGCATCTGTAAGACACGCACTGCGTCCAGAAGGCAAATGCCCTGACACTCCTCATCCGGACGACATCTGTCTTGACACTCTGCGTCCGGAAGATACACGCTGCGTTCAGAAGGCAAATGCCCTGACACTCCTTGTCTGGAAGGCAGATGCCATGGCATACATCGTCTGGAAGACATTTGCCTTGACATTCTGCATCTGTAAGAAACGCACTGCGTTCTGAAGGCAAATGCCCTGACACTCCTCATCCGGACGACATCTTCCTTGACACTCTGCGTCTGTACTACACGCACTGCATCCCGAAGGCAAATGCCCTCACACTCCTTGTCCGGAAGGTGGATGCAGTGGCAGGCATCGACCTGTCTACATTTGCCTTGACATTCTGTATCTGGAGACACGCACTGCATCCAGAAGGCAAATGCCGTATCACTCCTCGTCCAGTCGACATCTGCCTTGACATTCTGTGTCTGTAAGACATGCACTGTGTTCAGAAGGCAAATGCCCTGACACTGCTTGTCTGAACGACATCTGCCTTGACACTCTTCGTTTGTAAGACACGCGCTGCGTTCTGAAGGCAAATCCCCTGACACTGCTCGTCCGGACGACATCTGCCTTGACTTTCTGCGTCTGTAAGACATGCGCTGCGTTCAGAAGGCAAATGCCTTGACACTCCTCATCTGGAAGGCAGAGTCGTCCGGAAGGCCAATGTGCAGCCCACTTCTGTTTAGTACGCATGTGCCTGGGCGGGTCGCGTTCGGGGCGTCATGTGCACTGACATGCATTGTCTGAACGGAGAATACCTTGCCGGGTTGGGTCCTGAGCATCTCGACGTTTCCGACACATATACAGTGTCCGGACACAGAATTTTTTTCCTGATGTTGTTTTCACAGTATCCATCACACATGGCGTGGTCTTGTCACGGTCTTTTCTCACACCCTTGCGTGGGCTCCTTGTTCTCGCGGTATCCGTCACACCCGTGGTGGTCTCATCGCGGTCTTCTCGCACACCTTTGCATGGGCTCGTTCTTCTTGTGGGGTTTTGGTGGTCGTAGCGCCGGTCACGGGTAGAGAGGTAGGTCTGTGGAGAGAGACAATATTCACTGTATTTCTATTGCGTTTGGGACTACAGCCCATATATGCTCCTCCACACCATACCACCCCCATGGAGTTCCCATCTTTCTCTACCACCGAAAGCAAGACACACAAGAAGCAAATTGTTACACAAGACACATGGGAGAAACTCAGTCAAATAAAATGGTGAGCAGAAGAAGAACCTCACCCTCCACCCCTTCCTTTCCTGGACCATTGCGGTCATGATGTGATTTTGAAGGCTGAAAGACACCGAAATCGGGCTCAGGTGCATACAAGTGGTCGCTTTCGTTGTCGTCCGTGGTGGGGGTCTGATCAAAGCAGAGGTGTTTCGTGTGCCCCAGGCTGGTCTCCTTCAGGAACCGGTGGAGGGGGGGTAGGTTGTTGGGATTTATAATGAATTCGGAGGCCTGGATGTCTCCTACCATGGAGGCAAGCAATCTGGCTTGATGTGTTGCATGCAGTGTGCAGTTGCGCAAGAGGTGGTGTGAAGAGTTAATGTTCTTCCCGCAGGGGCACGGGTCATCAGGTTGATTCGGGTGTGGGTCAGAGGGGCAGCGGTTTGAAAAGACACACCATACTGCACGTGTCTCTTCCCATTCGACATCGCGGAGGTGGTCTGGGAATTTGAACGGACGGGGTGGCGAGGGGGAGTTCCACTTTCCACCGGCAGAGGAGCTGGGATCTTGCTTAGGCCTGGAGCCAAGTCTTTGTAGTGGTTGCGTATTGGCACAGGGTGTGGCCGGATGCACCTTGCTTTGCCAGAGCATCAGCACGGTCATTGCCCGGGATCTCACAGTGTGAGGGAGACCATACTGTTCGAATCCTCCATCCGAGCAAGCAGAGTTGCTCAATGTTGGCGAGTGCTCGTCTGGCATATTCGTGGTTCGATTTGTTGAAGCTGAGGGTGTTAATTGCTGCCTTGTTATCAATGCAGATATAAACATCTGCATGGGGTGGGACGGTAGCGAGTAGTGCGGAGGTGGCTTCTTGTACAGCGTGGAGTTCAGCATCAAACACTGCTGCTCTCTTCCCGAGATGGCAGTAGCCTTCGTTGAGTTGGAGGAGTCCGGGATTTTTACGGAAAATGGCCCAACCACAACCAGTCCCTCCATCATCAAGTTGGGAGCCATCGGTGTAGATGATAATGGTGTGTTTGGGGAGGGCGTGAAGCCATTGCTCGTGTAGCTGTCGTGGTGTGGTGATCTTGTCAGGGTTTGGGGAGGTGGCTGGCTGGACGCCATATATCGGAAGGTGTGTAGTATGATCTTCTAGCTTTCCCATGACAAGGTGCTTGCTGAGATTGTACAGGCGGTGAAGGCCCAGTAAATCCGGTCATGTATCAGGATGGTGGCGAGGGGGTCCTGTTGCATGGCATGCTGGTAGGAAGTGAAGACGGATGGCGAAGCACAGGGAGAGGTAGTCGAGGTATGCTTCCATGGGAGGGAGGTAGGCTAGTGTGATGAGGTTTGTGATTCTGGTGTTGAGGGGCAGACCAGTGATCCATCGTGCAACTGCATTGTATGTGGTTTTCAGAGTATTGGTTGTGGATGGGCATCCAGTCCACCACACCGGGGAAGCCCAGAACATAGCTGGAAAGATTGCTGTCAGTGCCAGGTAGTGCGCCACTTGAGCAGGAATACCGCATGACCTGTGCCGAAGGAACTTGAAGCTGCCAAGTACTTGGCTGCCATGGGCGGCAGCCATTGCTGCGTGGTGCAGAAAAGTAAGGGACTCGTCAATATGAACACCCAAGTACTTGATATGGCGTTTTGGCAGGATGGTGGTATTCATGATTCGAAGTGGTGGGTGAGACGAGAGGCTGATGTTTTTGTTCTTACTGGTAGCAGGAAGGCAGTAGAGATGCTCGGTTTTGGCAGGTGAGAAGGTGAGAACCAGATGGACTCCTCGAAGGAGGTGTTGCTCCGTTCGGTCTTCTAGTAGTGTATTTGCTCTGGTAATGGTCCGAGAGGTCTGTACCATGCTAACATCATCGATATATGATGTATCCACAGCATCTGAAGGGTAGTGTGGCTTTTCCAGCATGGCATTGCTAAAAATGAGGAAGAGGATGGGGGAGACCGGAGAGCCCTGGGGCAAGCCACAGCGGTATGGCTGTGGTTCTTCTGTTTGCTGATCGAAACCAAAGGAGATTTGCCTGTCAGTATTGAATGCCTCTATCCACCTGACAAGATAGATTGGCATTCGGCGCTGCGTTATAACCTGTTGTAGGGTTGTGGGGTGCACTTGGTTGAAGGCGCCTTCAATATCATGCGTGAGGACAGCTGGTCTCTGGGCAGCATTCATTGCGGAGGAAGATTTCTTCTTTATGCTAATGGCATTTGCAATCGGGGTGATGGTGCGGAGGAGGGCATCGACAACTGAGTCGTCTGGCTGGCCACCCATCTGGGATGGGTGAGTGGCACCGCACAATATCGCTGCATGGGTGAGTCATTTGGCAACTATCGCTTCCAGCAGCTTGCCGAAGCATGACTGGAGGGAGATAGGGTGGTAGGACTTGGGGTCGGAGTAGGTGGTCTTGCCGGGTTTGGGTATGATGATGCAGTTAGCAGTCTTCCACTCCGGAGGGTGGACTGCATGTCTGAAGCATGCATCGAAAAGAAGTGGAAGAAGTCCTGGGACTGCTTTGTGCACATGGCAGAGGATGGTATAGCTGATGCCATCGGGGGCCGACTGAGATACCATATTTCAGGTGGGAGATAGCCAGCTGCACCTCGTGGGTGGTAACGGACTGGGTATGGTGCTGCATATCTCGTTTTGAGGTAAGGAAACTGTCTGGTAGTGGTGGTCATGGTTGGTCATTGACTGCTGGGAAGATTGCATCACGAAGTGACTTGCATTTATCCCTAAAGTCAGTATGGCCCTCAAGTGGCAGGATGGATTTTTGGTGTGCATTGTGACAGCGGATTGTTCTCCAGACAGTCGTGGTTGAAGTTGACTGCAATTGCTTGATCCTGTAGATGTTTTTGGCTTGCCTGACCATTGTTGACCAGTGGCTGCATTTCTGATGAGCATCTTTCCTATTGGTATCGGTCGGGTTCTGGCGCGCACATCTGTCTGCCTGTTTGACTCCTCACTTGGCCAAGTTGAGACTGTGGTTCCACCAGGGTGCGTCCGGCTTGCCGGATTCCCTGAAAGGGACCACAATGTCGGTGGACTGGTGAATAAGGTCGGTAATGTTGGCGATGGCACAGAGTGTTTCTTCTTTTCTGCTGAGGTTGGTGAGGTCTGTGCTGGCAGATTGGATGTGGGAGGGAAAGGCATTCCAGTCCGCCTTGTACCAGGCACGTTGTGGGGGGGTGGTTGG
>Ga0307516_10001766_pt1 | contig 29729 bp, 31 predicted proteins | sample 19_EM_MG_FD_203310 | JGI IMG/M metagenome (GOLD analysis project Ga0307516, IMG submission 203310) | Populus trichocarpa ectomycorrhiza microbial communities from riparian zone in the Pacific Northwest, United States - 19_EM | ecosystem: Host-associated > Plants > Roots > Unclassified | place... | reverse complement strand
GCTGATTCAATTGATTCCCGCGGTCCAAATAAGGGTGACGCCAAACAACCACAAACAGCGGTTCCTTGATGGTGACTTGACCCACGAGTCGGGTCCATCCTGCTATATGCTTACCATGTGTAAATATCGGTGATGATAGAATATTAATGTACAGTACGCCCACCCGTAGTCGAGACCATCTACAAGCTGTTCATAAGTTCCACCAACGCATCGACATCCTTCTTCATCCCGTTCGAACTTCCTCCGCCGCCCGCAGCAGAAGTCCGACTCTCGATGCCGGCTCCATCGTCAGCGATCTGACGTCCGTCGTCGGCTTGTAACCAATTGTTCAGCTGTTTCGTGATCGAACGAGCTTTGAGCCGGAAGTGGGTACGAATCACATCTTCCCAGGGCTCTGGCGGATTTCGTAGGTTTCCGAGCATCTATCACACCATCAGCACAAAGCCGCGAAGTGCCTTCGACATGAGCTTACCGCTGTCCTGACAGCCATCCGTCGGACGTTGGCCGAATCTACCCAAAGTGAGAAACGGATCGGTGATCATAGAGTGAGGTCTTACAAGCTTTCGAAGGTGGAGTGCCTCCAGACTGCGACCAGGCGGGTTCATTGAGGTAAGGTTCTTCACAAAGGATCATCGACTGAATGGAAATCAAGACCTGAAACAGCCCGGGACGTCATTACGTGTTTTAAGCTCGTATGACGCTCAATCCTCACTTGGAGGAGTGTGGATTTGCCGGAAACCCAACCTGATCGATTGATTGGATATTTGCCGTAGGATGGTAGAGACAGCACGCACCAGGGCCAGACCATGTGCCCAGTAAAGACAAGCAAACTTTGCCTTCCTACGAGATAGACTCAGCGGGTGAAGGGGCCCACCACAAGGGATATCTCACAGCATAAAGGTTGGGGTTGAAGCGATACTTCCCCCCATTTGTCTACGGACGCTGGTCAATGTATGGTTAAAGGAGACAACCAAGGGAAACCCACCGTCATGTACTTGACATGCGGAGGGGAGTGATTGTATCCAGCGGGCAGGAATATGTCAAACAGGAAACTGGGTGGCGTATGAACTAATTATACTCCGCCTGGGAGGAGTGGCTTACCAGCCATTCTCGTAGGGCGTCCCCTCTGGGCCTACAATCAGCGCCTTGATAACATCGACGCGCGTTTCGTCAACCCTCAGGAAGATCGAAGAGTTCCAGGCGATGGGCAAGTTCGTCGTTAAGACGGCTAGCTCCTTTGCAATTGCCAATGATCGTTTCGGAATGTCCTGATTCGCCATAATCCTAGCCTCCGCGTCGTAGTGGAACTTGTAGTGCACCTGCGCTTCCTTCCCTTCTTGCTCCGACGGGGGGATGGTCAAGTCGCAGTACTCAAACCGTACCTTTGTCGCCCAGTCAAGGTATGCTTGTTGTGTCTCGGCTTCGGTTTCCGGCGTGGCGACGTACTCGTGACCCGTTGAAGAGTTGGGGATACTGGGGAGTGAAGCACGGAGTCGGTCCATGAACGGCTTACCCTTGGCCTCTTCTAGCGCCCGGTCAATCGCCTGCGCGGTTCCTTGGATACTCCTACAGAAGGATAACAGCTGGGCGTTCTCGGGTGACATGGCAGCTGGATCAGCTGCCTTAGCTTTTCCCTTATCCCCGCTCGTCATTCGCTTCTCCTCCTCCGTCATTTCCATAACTGTAGTCTCAACTGGGACGTTCGTCTCGAGGCCTTTCAACGCAGCCTGAGCTTGAATAAAGATCGACTCCAGAAGTTCTCTAGGGCCAGAACTACCCTCGTAGGTCAACGTTCGCTCCTTGGCCTTCGAGGTCCCCTTGGACCCCCCAGATTTCTTCACAACGGGTTTTGATGACACCAGCACCATGATCGGCATGCCCATCATGCTGGCCAAAGCCTCGTGACGTGATATTGTCTGCGAAGGGGTGAGCTGGTAGCCGGGGAAACGATACCAATATCGTCTCACTTGGAGCCATTCAAAGAGCTCAAAATACAAGACCGATCGATCAGACATATCCGCGAGCGAGTCGTTCCTGAGGAGTGAGCTGCAGACGTAATTGAACCGCCGACGAAGGTGCGCGAGCGTCGTCGGGTGCACGAGATAATCTGATGTCCGACCACGGCTTATCGACGGAAGGTAAACCCTTATAGCCTTCATCAGGTTAGCAATCCGTTCATCCGCTGCTTTCTGAGCTTTAGCGGCTTGTTCTTGTCCGGTTGTCTGTAACGCGAGGGTTAATGGGGGTCAACAAAGAGTCAGTCAAACCATACGTCTTCTTTCTGTGAACCAGCATAACCAGTTCCGCCTTTTGCCTTCTTCCCGACATGACCAGGAATCCCGTAATCGTAATCGTCGACTTCTGAACCGGGAGAGGAATTCCCTGTTCCCGTCTTCCGTCGCTTGGGGTTTCGGCTCTTGGGTTGTGACGTATCGCCAGGTCCAGATGGCGAATACTGTTCAGCGTACTTGTTCTCAAGCGTAAAAAGTCCGACACCGAGTAGAACCCCCTGGAGGTTGGGACAATGGAACAGGACGTCTCCCTCCTTGGATCGGGCCTCGGTAATAGGCTCGCCACAAGCAAGGCAGAACCGTTTCTGGCACGTTGGGCACAGTTTAAGGATTAGACCCTTCAATCGCTGCACATAGACGGAGAAATCGCTCTGGGATAGAAATTAAGAAAACAAACCGTCAGGAGCCTAGGAGTTGGCTTACGAGGACCGGAAAGAAATCGCCTTTATTCCGAGCGACAGAATAACCGCACTTGTTGGGACATTGGCATGGATCACGAGAGAGTTCGTTATACAGCGAGAAGAGGAAACCCTGTTCGCCTCCCTCGGGGCACCCCTTCATCCACTGGGATTGGGTCATTAATTTCACGGGTCCATCCTGTCCGGGTATGACGATAGTCTCGGGGTCTTCCTCCACTTCGATAACTTCCTCGCGTCTGTCCTTTGAAAAGAATATACCTAGGCAGCTGATTTGAGCATGCCTCCGGACCAGGGTCTGTGTGGAGGTATACCAGCATATGGATCTGCGGCGCCCGCATGTCCATCCACGTGGATATCCATCTCTGGACCGGAGTCGTAGTCGTAATCTGCGGATAGTCGCTGTTATTCGACTCCGGAGATTGGCTAGAATCTGATGGAGCGTACCATCGAAGTCTTCATCATCCCCGTCACCCTCTGCGTCATCATCGTCGCTATCATCAAGGGCCTTCATTTCACCCTACCCATGAGGAATGCGTGCAAGGTGGAAATGAACGCCGCAACTCACGGTGTTCGTCGCTTTCCTCTTCGAGCCGCTACCGGTACTAGATCCAGCCGTGGCATCGTCCATACTGGCATCTCCGTCGTCATCGGTGACGTGGGCGAACTTGCCCTCAAATATCTGAGAAGCAGCTTCCATTACATCTGGGTACTTCTTCAACGCCGCACGGGCCTGGGCTACGGTGGCGCCCTATTATAGCACAGTAGATCCGTCAATCTGACCGCCAGCATTGTTGGTCGGGATGTAGACAGACAAACCATTTCCACAAGCTGAGCGATATCGTTATCCATAGTTCGTGCCGGGGGATGACGGAGAGGAACAGTGCGAGGATTGGTGGCGGTTAAGCCTTAAAGCCAGTGTTGTGTGGCAGGTCACATGTCTCTCCTGAAGCTCAACACCCATGGTCGCGGCGGCCGAGGTTATCGACCTCACCGGTCCTTCTCCCACTCCTCCTGTCCGCCACTACAATGGGGACCGAACCCATGACGTGGGCCGGACGGCAGAGCAACTAAAAATCCCCGCGATTAGCACGGACGCGGGTGTTCCGCTCGAAGAAGGAGAACTTCCTCCGACCGTGAAGCAGGCAAACGCCAAGCCGCGAAAGCAACGGAAACGCAAAGTATCCCAGCCAGACCCTGCGTCCACCAAGGGGGAGAACAAAGAGAGTGGCGACAAACGGCGGAGGCGGGGTGACGAGCGAGACGAACCATCCCGAGCAAATTCTCCTTCTCCTCCTGATCGTGCTGCCCGAAGACGTGCTCTGCGTGAAAAGCCACCGGATTCCTTGTTCTTCGTCGACGACAAACCTGGGGACATCAGGGACCCTTACGTCTCTTCTACATTGGCTGGACCGTCCAGAACGCAACAGAATGATGGACTTGTGCTCCCTCATCACGTCAAGCTCTCCAAGGGATCCTCCGAGGCACAAGAACCCTCGCTCGATGTTTTCTCGGACGCGGAGGAAGGCGAGGACTTCATTGATTATCTAGACATCGATGGTGATCGTAGTGTGTGTATATCTCTCACCAAACCCCTGCTACTATGTACACTAATTCAGAAAATGAAAGATCGGAATTTCTCGTTACTTCCATGATACCCGCGAAACTGATACCAAGACTCGATTTGCCTGTAAAAACTGTGGCGAGGAAGGTGACCACAAAGCCAGGGACTGTCCCCATCAAATCGTCTGTACCCCGCCCTGTCCTCCTCGTAGAAACGAGCCCTGACCAACTACAGTGCCTGACTTGCGGTGCGAGAGATGAGCACTCCACTCGCAGTTGCCCGATCAGCAAAACCTGCTACACTTGTGGTATGAAAGGGCACATCAACAAAACTTGTCCAAACCGATACGCGTCCCGCGATGACCCTTCACGTACGTTCGATGACTGCGACCGCTGTGGCTCGAGGTCGCATTACGAGAAGGTTTGGACGCGACACTTCCCGCTGAAGAACGTCCTGACCAACTCTGCAGGAGTGCCCAACCCTTTGGCGGATATACGACTACTTATCTGACAACGGGAGGGATTCGACGCTCAACGACAGAGAGACGAAGAGAGATCTTCCGTTGGGTGTGGGAGGTGAAGGTTATATCGGTACGGAATATTGGTGCTTTAACTGCGGAGACGCAGGTCATTTAGGAGATGTAAGCCATGAAGCCTTGGTTTCGTCGAGCCAACGCTGACGTTGGGGACTAGGACTGCATCGAGGCCCCCCACCAACATGACATCCCAAGAGAACCCTCAGCGTTCAGCGAATACAACATCCGCACTGGGCCCTTCTTTGACCCGCGCGCCGGACCTTCCAAGAAGTCAGGCAAGAAACCACAACGCGAGTGGGAAGACGGAGACCGTTGGGGAGACGGACATGGGTCTTCACTTCCCATCAACGTCGGGAAACAAGGGAAGAGGAAGGAACAACAGAGGATGGAGACCCTGGATGCGAGAGCGAGAGCAGAAGAGGAAGACGATGACTTCTTCTCCAGGAATGTCAAGAACAGGGCGATACCGAAGCACGAACGGAACGATCACAAAGTCAAACACACTGGGATCGTGATCAAGGGTGCTGCTGAAAGGTTTTCTAGAGATCCTCCCCGGGACAAACCTCTTTCCCTGAGCGAACGGATGGGACCCCCCACTGGAGAGCGAAGCCACAATAACTACCCTCGCGGCCGAGAAAACGGATCGAGAGACAACAACCGAAATAGAGACGGGAACCGGGGAAGGGACAGGAATTGGAATCGGGACAGGAGTAGAGGCGGAGACAGATCTCGAGACGGGGGTCGTGATAGTAGAGGGCCCAGCTATCATGGCGGATACAGGAGGCCATGACGATCTGAACATATATTCGACATTGTGCACTCTAATCCACCTCACACTTCTGAAGCGGCTCTCCTTCTAGTTCGGAGGGACGACTTTCTTCAACCAGTTGGCCCAATCGTTTATCTCCCGCATGTCGGTAGAATGGCCCAACCCGGGGTATGTGTTAAAGGAAATTCCGGGTTCGCCAGACTCCTTGGCTCCTTTTACTCCAGCCTTCTCAAGCTCTTCCACGGACAGCTTTCCGACCGACAGCGGGACCAATGGATCATCCTCACCGTGTCCCCAGAAGATGGGAACAGTTGTTGCAGGCGATCCGAGAATCTACCAACGACGTGTCAAAACTCTTGACCACCAGAACGGGGCCACCCACTCGCACCTCTTTAACCTTGTACCTGATTGGGAACCACCCACTAAGAACAGCGAGGCCAGCGAGCTTGTGCTCGGTTGTAAGTCCGGTGGCCAAGCTCATGGCCCCGCCTTGACTGAACCCGCCAACAACGATTCTATTCTGGGGAACAGCATCGCTGATCTCTTGTGTGATGAGCTTGTTTATCTCGTCCCTGGACTGAAGGATCCCGGATTCGTCCTCTGGACCTTTGAACCCAAAACTGAAGATATCAAACCTGAACACGCAGAGTTAGTCCCAAAGGTGTAATCCATACCGGAGTAACGTACCATCCCGGCATCGGCATGCCTCCGTTGGCTGTGCACGACACGGTTGGTCTATTACGAGTTTGGTGAACACTCGAATGAGTTCATGGACATGGGTCATTTACGCGTGGGGGAGGACCCATTTAACGTGTTGGAAACTCGGGTCGCGCGAGAGTTGATCAGCAACTGGCTTCCAACCGTAGCCAGAATCACCCAACCCCTGTGCAAAAGGTGGGGGTCGGAAGAGGGAACAGGTAGGACGCGATGACGACGAACGTGCATAAAGATTACGGTTGCGGTATGAGCTCCCTTGGGGGGAACGATGACCGTTTTCAGTGAGCCTGCCATGGTTTCTCCTCGAGTCTGTTGGTATCTTATGCCAGAGGGGTAATGTCCAGAGATCGCAAAGATGGAGAGAAGAACGAGTGCGGCGGAGATGGCGGCTCGGGGTAAAGATACGCCAAGCATATCAACTTCACTATGGGCGCGCCTGATATCTAAATCTACGCTCTCGACTCCACGTAAAAACAAGGATATGTCTCTGCGGTCGCGAAACGGTTCGCAAATCTACCCCACCCCCACCGACCGTACAAGCTCGGGACATCGAACGGATGGAGGTCCAAGTCGATCATGCGCAGTGGATGGCCTCTGTTCTCCCACCACCATGAATCGTATCTTCGGCTCGTCCTCGGGGGGGAAACCTAAGCCATCCCTACAAGATGCCATAGCCTCTGTGAGCAATTTGCAGGTTCTTAGTTCGCGGCCTGAGGCTGATCAAGAGGCTTAGACCGACACAAGGATCGGGACCATCGAGGTCAAGATTAAGAAACTCGATGGCGAGCTCGTCCACTACAAGGAACAGATGGCCAAACTTCGCAACGGACCTGGAAAGGTTGCTCCCTCCTCGGTTTCGTCAACTCCGCCGCTTGGCTCACTCGCCGGATGACACAGAATGCCGTACAACAGCGCGCTCTGCGGACGTTGAAGCAGAAGCGCATGTACGAGTCCCAGCTCGCGCAGCTGGTCCAACAGACGTTCAACATGGAGTCTGCTGCTCTTGCAACCGATAACCTCCGTAACACGATGGCCACCGTTGATGCTATGCAACAAGCTAGTAAGGAGATGAAGAAACAGTACGGGAAGATTGACATCGACAAGATCGAGGTTCGTGCATCAAACACCGCCGAATTTAATCCGTATACTCAACAAGGAGTCTTGTAGAACATTCACTATGAGATGGAGGATCTACTGGAACAGGCGAACGAGATTCAGGAGTCACTCGGAAGATCCTATGCCGTTCCTGACGAGTTGGATGAAGCAGACCTCGAAGCCGGTAAATCCAAGATACTCTCCGCGTTGTCCTCGTCCGCTGAGTTAGTTCAGAACTCGACGCTCTCGCCCTCGAAGAAGAAGAAGAGGGCCCATCGTACCTGGCGGATCTCAACAAAGCTCCAGACTTCATCGACGAGCCCCCAGTTGAAGTTACAGAGGTATGTTCCTGGTGTACCCGACCACAGTCATCCTGATATCGATACCCTGTTCCTCAGCCAGCGCAACCAGAGGCGATCAAGACCGCTTGAGAGACGATTTGGATTACGACTGCACTCTAGCTGTTTGAGTTACGGTTTTTTGACTCGTTGTGTAATCGTTGCATGTAGTTTGTTCCTACAATACCAAGGTCCTCTGTCAACCCCGCCGGTTCGTGATCGGTGCGGAATCGGACACGCGATCGTATCGCCTCCGTCTTCCCGCTCGCCACGATGCTATCCCGACCAAGCATTCACCAGGCGTCCACCCTCGCCCGAGCGGGTCTACTGAGGCAGAATTCGTGCCTCTGCGCGACCCTCAAGTCGTTTTCTTGTCGAGAGGCGACGGCCGCGTACTCGACCTCCACCGGACGTGGAGACAGTTCCTCGTGAGTGAACGTGCCCCCCTTCATGTACTTGGATCCATTCCTAAACATCTCCCGGAAGACCTACCCCCAAAGGTTCACTCTTTTCACCGCACAATTCGCCATGGGAGAAGGTCTTCGAGGGCATCGAGGAGTCTCCACCACTATACACCAGCAACCGAAGGGACAACCCCTTCTCCCACTACCCTCCGAACGCGCAACGAAAACCAGTTCGGAGCCAGTCCATAACAGCACGAGAGAAAAACGCTTTCCAGGACATGTTTGATATGGTCTTCGACGCCGCCATAGACATCAAGGACGGCAAACTCCCATCCGAGACCCCGATGTTTACTCCCGTCGTCGGGCCGATTACCCAGCACAGAGAGATGTCAGATCTCTTTGGCCGTCTCCGGAAGAACATCAAGAAGATGCGCTGGACGTCGGACATCGACGAGGAGCTGGACAGGAAGAAAGAGGAGATCGAGTTGTGCGACACGGACGTACAACTGTTGGAATGGGCGATGAACGAGGCGTTCAAACCCCAACCCACGGCTACCCCAGTTCAAGGGCAACTCACCCCCGTGCAGCATAACCAGATCTATCCACATATCATCGCAGCACTCATGAGGACTCTCCGGGACAAGTTCCACGACCCCCACCTCGCACTCGCCATCTTCGACCACGCCAAGAACCTATCCATTCTTTCCTACGTGTTTGGTTGTACCGCTCCGGTATATAACGAACTCATCGAGACCCGGTGGTTTTGTTTCCACGACCTCAAGAGCATCCTGGACGCGTTGGAAGAGATGAAAGTGAACGGAGTGGAGGCTGACAGTCGGACGAGGAGGATCGTTGAAACCATTCGAAGGGACGCACCGACGATGCGACTGCTGCAAGAGGAGGATTACTTCGGGAAGGGCCAGGATCTTGTGATGCACACCTTGACCCGGATCGAAACCATGGTCGGGAGGCCTCCCGGTCCGTCTCGTGCTACGACAGTCAAAAGGACGCCAAGGCCTGAGAAGTCCTGGTGGGAGGGTTGGAAAGGTGGTGTGGACGAGAACTTGAGGAGGTCTAGGGATCACGAGGACTGGTCGTGGGGCAACTGGGGATCACCCAGGTTTCCTTGAAAACGCAGTTGGGCCACCGGCAGTGGGGGGAGCGTTTCCGCGGGCGAAAAATCTACCTTAGCTTTTCGATATTATGTAAGTAAATGCGAGCACTAACGTACTTCACATAAGTCCACCCCAAACTACAAGAACGAGATCATTATGCAAGGGTGGAAGGTCATTAGTTCGGAACATAGATCAACGAGCGAGGGTCCAGGGTGAAAGAGGAGGGAAACTAGAGGGCCCGAAAAGCCGACGAAGGGAATGCTGGGGGGGAGGGGTATTTTACATTTACACTTGAGAAGGGCACGCGTTACAAGGCCGTCGGCAGGGAAAACGATTACGGTTGGGGTTCAAGCACTGTGTGAAGGTGGGAATATGCTTGGAGAAGGAGTGTGTGGGAGCAGATATAGCCCAATGGTAGCGGAAGTTAGCAGATTGACAATGAGGGTGTTGTGTGGATTGGTTTCAGCCACTAACGGCGGTTGCGGGATTTCGAGACCCTAGGCTGCACTTGATTCGGGGCGGTTATAGCTCCTTGGCCGTGAATCGGCACATAGTCGGGGTCTATCTCGTTGCACTTGAGGTGGAGAAGCAGGTGGTATACAAACTCTTGTTCATACCTGCAGTAAAGGAGGAACGTGAGCCAAGGGTCGGAGTCTGAATGTCATTTCATCTGGGTAATACTCACTGTGCGTTGTTGAAGACAACAGCCATGGACTCCGAATTGCACCTCAGCAGGTTCGGGGCCATCACCAACGCCAAATTCGCGGGGGTCATTTTCGTGGTGGCCTGTATCTTATCCTCCAGGAACAGCTGCAAAAAACTAATCACGAACAGGACTACTCTCCTATTGATCGTCGGCAGCCGTTTCACGTGTTCAACGCAAGCCTCGGGAAGCCTGGAGCTCGACACACAGACGTTGTACATCTCCTCAGGAACCAACGGATCACAAAGCTCTCGAAGCCAAAGCTTCATCAAAGATGCGAGGACATTCGGATCACCAACACCCTCGAGGGTGTAATAACCCTTGTCGATCCGGAGTTTAAGGTCTGAAACCCCATCTCCGTCTCCGGGGACGCGGAAGATGCCTTCAGATTTGGTCCCACCGAGGGCGAGGATACCGTCGGCGAGGAACCGTAGGATGATGGGGACCTTCTGTTGAGGGTATGTCCGCTGCTGTAGTCGGTAGATGATAGCTAGAGTCTCCCCGAATATTGATGGGTTGAAAGCGGCGTCCTGTGAACAAAATGTTAGATCCCAAGTAAACCCGTTACTAGAAGGTTTTACCGATGCGGTTTCAATTTCCGCTGTTGTGGGGGCCTTCCCCCTCGGTCCTTTCTTCGAGATGAATGCCAACCTCCGAAGACAATACTTGGCCATGACGTCCACGCGTCCCTCGGAGTGGGACGTTCGTTGTGTCATAAATGACCGTAGATACGTTTCAAAGTTCTTGGATGGCGGGAAGGTGACGAGGAAAACGCAGAGGAGCTGCCATCCCTTAAACACGCTTTCGCTGGATCACCGGAAAGCCTTAACATCCAAACACCCCAAGGGTTGAACTGCTGGTAATTACTCACGTGCTCGGATTTCCTATCAGTTGCTTCACCACCTGGCAATAGATCTCGTCCCTGAGTTCACCATGGGTTAGGGCTTCAGTCAACAGCCAACGTTCCTCTTCGAGAACCCCGAGGGAGCTGACCAACGAAGACGTCGATCCGTTCAGGTTGGCGTTACCAGATGGACCGAGGGAATCAGCTCTGGTCGCCGTCCGTTCGCGGTCACGGTCACCCATAATCCGTTGGACGACTTTGAACGCTCGGACCGCGTTCTTGTGAAGGTCCTTGTTCAGTGAAAGTAAGGGAGAGCCCAGGAGTGTCTACGAGCGCGCGGTCAGTGAGGGAGGATCAGGGTTTCAGCGTTGTCGACACCTTTTGCCACGACATCATTTCGGTGACGGGTACCGTGCGCCGGAAAATGAAACCTGTGCGGTGAGTTGAGAAGTACCGCTTCGCGAAATCAGACTCGACAAATTGTTGGATGTCTGATCGGAGGTCCTGAGGGAGGATGGGTATCGCGGTGCTTCCAACGAATTAGCACAGGATCAGGGTTTGTGCAAGGGCAGCTTACCCATTGGTGCGTTCAGTGGGTATCCTCGACTTCTCCTCTCGTTCGACCAGGATGGGCTGTGCGTTCGCGCGTTCCTTCGCGGGTCCCATATTCATCGTTGCATCTGAACCACGGGTCAGCAGCGGAGCTTCGTCGGGCCAGTTTCACGCTTACCCTGGTTTAGTACTGGTGCGCTGATTTCTTTACCGTGAAGGTTTACTGGGGATGGCACGCCCCGAGCTGGCTGGGTGGGCGTAGTGGGGACGGACTGCGACGGACGGAGGTGAGCAGGTTTCGGGGGAATGGTTAGGTGAGTAGGAGACTGTTTCTTTCCTGTGGTGATTTAGTGGTGAGGGCTGGAACTCGAGGGGCCATCATGTGACGTACCAGGTGATTCTGGTTTGACCTTGGTGTTACCTCGCGTTGACGTCGAAATTACGGGCCCCGGGGGTGAAGAAAGGAGCTCCACGGCAGCATTCAGGCTCTGAGGTTGAGGTGGGTGGTGGGTAGAGTATCCCTTGTGTTTGGATCGGGTGCTGCCAGCCCTATTGTTAGGCGGACTGTCCTTTTCGTACGACGCACTCCTGAGAGTCGATGTAGATTTTCTTCGGGCCGAAGCATGTGCAGACAGGACAGATGACGCGTCCGAAGCGGGTATCGTAGGTAGATGATTCACGTGCTGGCTAAAACCTCCATACTGATCGCTGGAGAATGATCGACGGACTATGTGTCTGCTCTTCTTGGGTATGGGGGAGCCGTTCGAAGGGGTAATCCTACCACCTGAGCTCTGGGTGGACGATTGCGAGCGCCTTTTTGGGTCGCGTGGTTCGGGAGAACCGTCCCCCACGGGAAGGTGTGGAGAACGCATCTTTCGGTTGGAGGGTCGTTCGCTCGAAGTCGAAGGTCGATTTAGTTTGCGGTCTTCCCTATCTTGTGGGGACGGAAGATACCCGTTATTTTGACCGTTTATGCTGTACCGTGCAGAGAGCCGACGAGCAAGCGAGGTGTTCTGTGGGTGAGGCCTGTTAGGTTCGGTACCACCGGAAACACTGGAAACCAGCTCCTCACCTGTAAGATTCCGAGGGGAATTACAAAGGCATCTGGACGTTCCCAAACCGTTTCTCCCGTCTTCGTTTGGTAATAATAGGGAATGCCACCACGGGAGTCGTCGGTCAACTCCCACCATTCGCCGTCCTCGTTTGGTGGTAGACTGTCGCGTACAGCGTGAGTGTGTTTCGGGCTGACACGCCTCAGAGGTACTCACAGGAAGCTACCAACTGGAGGATCCCAACTAACTTGACCAGTCGCAGGGCACGCATAGAATTGGGTTTGGGTCTAAGCGGTGATGTTTGATCTGATTGAGTATACGTTCCATTCAACCTGGGCCACGGAGGGTACTGACTTGTGGATCGATGAGAGTCACCCAGAAGTTAGAGCCCCATTCATCGTTTGCGGAGTTGTGACTGCTGGCGGATGATTTGGGGCGCCGTTGAGGAGCAGCGGAAGCGTTCTGTTTTCTTCCGTTGACCACCACGTCTGGGATTGCGATCGGCGCGTCCGAGGTGGGTGTAAGGGTGGGTTGTGAGGCGTCGGGTGGGGCGGTAGGGTGTTCAGAAAGGACAGGCATAATTTGTGGGTGACAAGGCGGAGGAAGTAGAAGGAGAAGCGGGGATATGAACGGCGGTGGCTTTTGAACGCAGTGGATGTCAGCGGAACTCGGAGCACCAGACGCGAGGCTGCGACATACGTTGTGGATACGGCCCTCTCTTGTGTATGTACGGTGCCCAGCGCAAGCACACCTGCTGGCAGGCGTCGGCGCACTCGGTGACGATAAGGAAAAGGTCGCGGTCGGTTAAACAATCCTGATGACATCTCAATTTCGTTGCGACCCATTTCTGTCCCTTACGACGACGACCCGCACCCGCCCTGGCGGTTCTACTTGACGGGATGACCTCGAGTTATCGGGCTATAGTCACTGCGGCACCCCGTCTACTAGTGACCCAACTATCCCCGGCGGTAATTGTGTGGGGATACAATTAAGGCTACGCCACCACCAGTGGCAGCAGCTTGACGGAGCCCACCATGAGCATTGCTCCCCCACCCAGGCATGACAGCGACAGCGAAATCTACTCAGATTCAGGTTCCAGCTCCCGTGAGTCTTCCAAAAAGCCCGCGGTCGTGAATCCAGCTCGCTCACCCTTACATCTCGGCTCGCTCAGGTCGGTACGAGGCTATCGCCGGCCAGCGCCCATCAATATGGTCGACCTATGTTCGGCTTGCAGATAGGCACGATAAAAATATGTTCAAACGTTGGAATTCTAGCATGAATACCCTGCTCGTTTTTGTTCGTGTTCTTGTTCTGAAGTCAATCCTTCCTTGGCTGACGAGGCGCTCGGATACAGGCAGCCTTGTTCACATCGATCGTCACCTCGTTTGCGCTCGATTCCATGGCCGAACTCCAGGAGGGGCCGACCACTCAGATCTTGCGTCTCATCGTTGCTCGTTACAATCTCACGGACCAAGAGTTACCGCCCCCGAATCCACCATCCTCAATCGTCTACGTCAACGCCTTGTGGTTCCTGAGCATCACCCTCAGCTTGGGCGCAAGCACGTGGGCCATGCTTTGCCAGGAGTGGTGTGCGCTTCACCTGCAGGGAAGGAAGCCCGAGGATTATACAGAAATGGCAACGAAGCGGCAGCGCTCATTCCAGGCAATTAAGAAGTGGAAGATGGAGGCATTTGTCATCTCCATCCCCTTCATCCTCCATCTCTCACTATTCCTCTTCTTGATTGGACTATGGCTCCGATTGGATGGCAAGAATCGAGTCCTGGGACTTGTTGTTGGAGTTCCTGCCTCAATTATTGCCGCAACGTATGTGGCATTCACGCTGCTTCCCGTGTTTACGGATGCACCATTCTACACCTCCGCCTCAGAGTTGGTTGAGTTGGCACTCAAGCACTTCAGGCGCCCTCCACAACTCCCACGAATTCTCTGGCCCCCTGTGTTTACCCCACTCACAAACGTGCTTGGTTCGGTGTTCCCTCCCAAGAACCAGCCCAACTCGAACACCACCACCCAATCCGGTATCTCGTTCTTCCTTCGGAGGGGATATCAGAACGGGAAACGGACATTGAAGCGCTTCACCTTCCTCACCATCTCGGCACTGAAACGCATCTACATACACTCCGCTCCCCCTGTCTTCCCCCTTTGGCGAGGAATCCTTGCGTTTCTTCCCCGGTTCGAGTTTGCAGAGGATGGTCCATTGGAGGAGCTTAATTGGCTGACCATCGACCCTCCGGAACAAAACTTGGAGTGGCGCGCAAGGGCATTATTTTGGCTCCTCCAAATGCCCTTGAATCAGAGGGAGGTGGGGGAGGTCCTCCAGGAACTCGACAACATCACCCGTGGGGGTGACAGTCACATCATTGGCCGTCAGTTTGTCGGGCTTCTCGTCCTCTGTCTATCGTCTGTCTTGGCAGATGGTTATATAAGCTCCGATGAGGAGCTTGTAACAGTTCACTGTATGCGGGTCCTAGCGAGGGCGTTGGATCATGCGTTTTTTGTCTCTGAGAGCAAGGAGCTCATCATTCTCAAGAACGATGCCGTCTCCGCTACGTTGGACCCGTTATTTGTCCGCGAGGCACCATCATCCGTTGATGATCGGCTCAAGTGGGAAGATATGGTCGCTTCGTTGTGGTTCTGTCCAACACAAGCGAGGATTGAGATGGTTGTCAAAAGGCTTGACAGAGGGGTTCATGGCATCGAGGGGGATCTTCTTATGTCGACGGTCCACGGTTTGCACGCGGCAATGCTCAACTGGTTCAGATCTCAAAGCTCCGTCATGAAACTTCCCATCCCAGACATCCTGTCCTGGGATCGCACGGACACATCGGAGGATCTAGATGGCGAAATATTGGCATATCTTCATGATCTCTTCGGCGGATTGTGCGAGTCATTCGGTTCTCGGAAAAAGACAGCACTTCTACCCACCCTGATGATAGAATCCCTTCGACTCTTAGACGAAAACGAGGATCACCCCCCAATCCTGTTGAACGCTTTTTGTTCGTTCGTCATCGTTGGATGGAGGGTTAATCCTGGTTCCTTGGACACTGACCCTTCGATTGCCGATGCGTTGTTGCGATCAGTCGAGAAGGAGTCACGTTCGACCCCCATCACTGAAGATATGCTGATACGGTTGGCAGACAAGCTTGACGCCATCGCTTACGGACCTGGGGTCAGGATTGGGAGGGGTTACCTGCCATTGACGAAACTCGAGTCAGTCTTCAACCGGGTCACCCATAATTGGGGTGGAAGTGCAGAAGGATTGACACGTTTCGTTCAACGGTTCTTGGATGCCTACGCCTCCACAATGGAGAACATGTTCTCCCTGGACGGATACGCGTGGAACGTGTACTGGTACTCGGATACGGACGTGATGTCTTCGATGAACGTCATCTTGGATCAGCACATCTTCACACTCGCCCAAGCGGACCCCAAGTACCGCCTACCGTTCCTCTACTCCCTTACCATCGCGCTTTCTTACGAAAAGGAAGCACGGCCAATCGTGGAGACAGTTTCCCGGATCGGTGAACTCTTCATCACGACGGACGGCGACCCCGATCACATCGACCGAGCGATGGACACCAATTTCTTCGCCGCTGCGGTTCTTGGGCGGGTTATGAGGCACCAGTGCTTGGGTGATCCGGAGGCAGAGGTGCTGTTAGGTTGGTTGCAGAGGAACCTATTCACGAGGACCAACGTGATACGGTGGAAAGGGATCTATCTCCTGGCGGAGTTGGCCAGCATCGTTAACAACATTCAGTCGCGGCCGGCGTGCATTGCGATCAGGCAGTCGCTGGAGATTTTCAGAAACGAACGGAAGGCGCTTGGGAAACCTTTTGCCGACCCGGACTGGGATCAGAAGAGGGAAGGGCTCAGGTCATGTGGGCTTGAGCCGGTGATGAAATCTATCCCAGGTTCGCTCCTACTCGATCGCGGGGTGTACGATTGGAAGGACGGGATACCCTTACTTCTACTATACCCCCAATTTTCGTCGCTGGACCCTGAGGATCAAGCACTGTATAGGTTCCTGACGAACTTGCAAAGGTTCGGCTTCTTCCGTTGGTACTCTCTTAACCTTTTCGTTAAATAACGATCCACCCTGTTTTTCAGAGTCGCTGTGGAGGACCCTTCTGATCAGGCGAATGACACACCTTCCGGAAGTGTGTCGTAAACAGGGACAAAGCATTTGTATCCCCCTAGGTCTCGGCAATTTGGAGCGGGGATGGCCCGGCTGCCACTCCCCTACAGGCTTACGACATCCGGAATGTCTCAACTCGCAGAAAGGCATCTAAATTCTTGGTGGAGGTTACCCAGCTCATTGTGACTTGTTGTCCCCATGTGTATATGTAGTTTTGAGATCGGAAATGGTTTCGCCGGAACTCCCGGAGTTCGGCGGCCGAGGTTTTCACCTTTCGCCAGGCGCAAAGTGGAAGCAAATGCAATGAAAGTCGATCAGCTTCTCACTGACGCCTACCAATGACTGTGGGCGCCGCTCGTGCATAATGTGCACAATTTGTCGTAAAGATATGCAACGTACCGCGTGTCTTCCATAAAGGGTGGGAGAACGAACGGTGATGCCTCCAGTTTTCGTTCTCAACCTCCCATCTTCCGCCACAATGTCTTCACAAACAATGAAGGGGTAGGTCCCGTTCCTTCTAGTACGCGTCTCGGGTCAAGAACTCACTTCTCTGCAGTCCAGGCTATCCACTCGGTGTCTTTTCCGACTATTCCAACCACGGGACCGAGGTCACCGTCAAAATTAGGGAGAAGGAGCAGAACTGGCTCGAGATCCTATCCTCCGATGGTCAGATCTCAATGTCCTTAGTCGGGCGGGACAATAAGTTCCTGTTCAACGGTCAGGGCACCCCGATCCTGAACGTCCGCAACAAGGCTCTCAACTTTGGAGGAGAGTACCGCGTCAGTCAACGTCACAACGCGTTCGGCCGGCCACTGATTTCTGACCATTGAACTACGCGTAGGTGTTCGAAGGTGACGCTGATACAATACCGTTGTTCACCGTACGGAATAAATTCTCTCTCGGCGGGCCGAAGATGGCCGTCAGCTTTACAAACTTTGACGACCAGCCTGTTAAGCTCCGAGTCCGGGGCAAGCTGCTGGACAGCAATGGGAAGATCACACTAAATGACCAGCCCGTTGCGAGGTTCGAGGGTGGAGTTTTGCAGCCGATGGCCGGCCAGCCAGACAGATTAGAGACTGTCAGCAAGATAACAGTCGCACCCTTTGGTACGTCGTCCATCCTGTCAGCACGCTCCAACATCAGTACTTACCTCCGACGTGTGATCAGTCGATGTTGTCATGGTCGCGACCATCTTTATGTGCCTGCACGATATTTCTAACAATGATTGAATGTTGAAGCCTGAGGGCGCAACAGTGGGCATGGAACGGCCACATGGGGTTTTTATAGAATTATTGTACACTTGCCGACATTTTGCTCGCATAATGATAATGTTGCACGCACTGCCGAGTCCTTTGACCCATCGGGCCTCTAAGAGGTTGCTTTGCGAGACTGAGACTGATCGGCACCGCTGACGCAGTCGGACCCGGGAGAGACCTGCTAAGTCCGCGTGTGGCAATAAGTTCTCACAATCGCAACCTCCTCCGAACTACCTTAGATCCCCGTAACCGCCTCCGTCCAGAGCCGTCGTCGTGACGATGAGCGACGACTTTGTACGCCTCGTATCCCAGGCGAACCCGGCGAACAACCAATACCAACAAACGAGCAATGGATATCCACCGAAGCCCTCCCACGACCAACAGCTCGATCCCTTCTTCGACGATGAAGATGACTATGCTCCTGACAGCGCGTTCGGTGGACCTCCTCCTATGCCAGCACAGTCCCAGGCCTCTGGAATCCATCTGACCAAAAACGCTGCTCACCCCGCTGGCGCTCCCGAACCTTGGTCGTTCGATGATGAAGACCCGCACCAGACCTACCCCGGATCGGCGTTGCCTACATCCTCACGCTCGACACTAAGCGAGAAGAAGAAGAGACGACGAATACCGCAGATCAAGTGGGAGTGGCCATGGAAGAAGAAAGAACAAGTATTGGCTGGGGAGAGGACGGTAACTCTCAATAACCCGGCCGCGAACGACGAGTACTGTTCCAACTATGTCACCACCAGCAAGTACAATATGGCCACTTTTTTGCCAAAGTTCCTGCTAGGTGTGTGCCCTCGGTTCTCTCTCCGCTAGTTTGTTTCCTAACATGAAACCACCTCCAGAACAATTCTCAAAATACGCCAACTTGTTCTTCCTGTTTACTGCTTGCATTCAACAAATCCCCGGAGTCTCACCCACAAACCCATACACTACCATTGCACCGCTTCTCGTTGTATTACTTGCATCTGCATTTAAGGAGGTTCAAGAGGATTTGGTAAGCATACACCTGCCCTGCACATGATCGTTGCGCAGTTCCTAATCTTTCGATCTCAGAAACGCCACCAATCTGACGCCGAGCTTAACTCGCGGAAAGTTAAAGTCCTCAACGCTGGGAACACATTTGATGAGAAGAAGTGGGAAGATATTAGAGTTGGGGACTTCGTCCGTCTGGAGAGTGATGATTTCATTCCAGCGGATTTAGTGCTGATCGCCTCGAGCGAACCTGAAAGCTTGTGTTATATCGAGACTTCGAATCTGGATGGGTACGTCCGTTCGAGACAGCTCTCCTGCAACCTAAACGAAACCCCACGCAGAGAGACCAACTTGAAGATCAAGCAGGCTTCCCCGCAAACCTCACAGATGACCGCGCCACACCTGGTTACCGTCCTCAACGGATCCATGCGTTGCGAACACCCTAATAACTCATTGTATACCTTCGAGGGTACGTTAGATCTGACCTCCAGTATGGGCGTCCCAAAGCAAGTGCCCCTGGGACCGGACCAGGTGTTGTTGCGTGGTGCGCAGATCCGAAACACTCCGTGGTTGTATGGCCTGGCGGTGTATACTGGACACGAAACGAAGCTTATGAGAAACGCGACGTGAGCCGCTAACGCTCTCTTTGCCCACCTCAATCTCAACCTTCGCCCAGAGCTGCCCCCATCAAACGAACCGCTGTCGAGCGCCAAGTCAACACTCAAATTGTGTTCTTGTTCGTTCTTTTGCTCGCACTGTCTGTCGGTTCCACGATAGGTAGCAGCATTCGGACGTGGTTCTTCTCATCGCAACAGTGGTACTTAATCGAGACTAACAATATTGGTGACCGAGGTACGCCGTTTTGTATTTGTAGCGCTCTCTGACCGGGTGCTGAATTTCCGATAGCCAGGGGATTTGTTGAAGGTCGTGTGACATCCGTGCCTGCCCAGGAATTTACTAACAACGCATTGCATAAACAGATATATTGACATTCATCATTCTGTACAACAACCTGATCCCGATCTCGCTCATTGTCACGATGGAAGTTGTCAAGTTCCAACAGGCCCAACTCATCAACTCGGACCTGGACATGTATTACCCCAAGACAGACACGCCAGCACTCTGTCGGACATCATCACTCGTCGAGGAACTCGGTCAAATCGAATACGTCTTCAGTGACAAGACCGGGACGCTCACTTGCAACGAGATGGAGTTCAAATGCTGTAGCATTGCGGGTGTAGCATACGCCGAAACCGTGGACGATAGTAAGCGAGCCGATAATGATTTGGTGGGGTCAAGCAACGAGGGCGAACAAGACGGATGGAGGACCTTTAAGGAGATGGCCAGCATCCTAGACGGTAGCGCCAACCCCTTTTCCGATCCCGCTACCCATGGTCAGAATATGGAGAGGGGTGTGATCCATGAGTTCCTCACTCTACTCGCCGTCTGTCATACGGTTATCCCGGAGATGAAGGACGGGAAGCTTCGTTATCAGGCCAGTAGTCCGGACGAGGCCGCACTAGTCGCTGGGGCAGAGCTGCTAGGATTCCAGTTCCACGTACGTCTCTAGGGAGCTCCACCTTTACTTTGTGGGCGCTGACCCGCAAACTTCAGACTCGGAAGCCCAAGTCGGTCTTCGTCAATATCGAGGGAACGACCCAGGAATTCGAGATCCTCAACGTTTGCGAGTTCAACTCCACGAGGAAACGGATGTCCACTGTGATTCGTGGGTCAGATGGCAAAATCAAGTTGTATTGCAAGGGCGCCGACACCGTCATCCTGGAACGTTTGGGTCCAAATCAACCGTACACAGACCGAACTTTGGCTCACCTTGAGGTGAGTGAACGATCGGGAATGCCGCGCGTTCTGACGTCTTCCGCAGGAATACGCAACTGAGGGACTCCGAACCTTATGTGTCGCCTGTCGCGATATTTCCGACGCGGAATACCGACAGTGGTCTGCCATTTATGACCAAGCCGCTCAGACCATTAACGGTCGTGGTGAAGCATTGGACAAGGCCGCTGAACTCATTGAGAAGGACATGTTTTTGCTCGGGGCCACCGCGATTGAGGATAAGCTCCAGGACGGCGTTCCGGACGCGATTCATACCTTGCAAATGGCTGGTATCAAGGTATGGGTGTTGACGGGAGACAGGCAGGAAACCGCCATCAACATTGGGATGTCATGCCGCTTGATCTCGGAGTCTATGAACTTGGTGCGGAATACTCCCTCTGGTTTCGAGTGTCGTGTTTACCCCACCGGCAGGTTATTGTGAACGAGGAAACCGCGCTTGGGACGAAGGATTTCCTCGAAAGGCGGTTGACCGCGATCAAGAATCAAAGGAGCACTGGAGAGCTGGAAGATCTCGCTCTTATTATCGGTCAGTCGCTGGTGTGAGCACCCAAGCTCTTGCTGGACGCTCATATCAACGCTTAGATGGCAAGAGTTTGACATTTGCCCTCGAAAAGGAGATATCCAAGGTCTTTTTGGAATTGGCCATGTTGTGCAAGGCTGTCGTCTGCTGTACGTCACCGGCACCGCTAACTCACCCTTCCCTCGCATAATGCCGCTTGTAGGTCGCGTATCACCGCTACAGAAAGCTTTAGTCGTAAAGTTGGTCAAGAAGAACACGAGCTCGATTTTGCTGGCTATAGGTGATGGTGCCAATGATGTCAGCATGATTCAAGCTGCACACGTAGGAATCGGAATTTCCGGTGTCGAAGGTCTCCAAGCTGCTCGTGCTTCGGATGTCGCCATTTCACAGTTCCGGTTCCTGAAGAAGTTACTCCTCGTCCACGGCGCTTGGAGTTACCAGCGGCTGTCCAAACTGATTCTCTGTGAGTGTTCTGTTACCCTGCATTACACATCTTTCCTAACAACCACGCCCTAGATTCATTCTACAAGAATATCGTGCTCTACATGACACAGTTCTGGGTTCGTTGAGTGGAAGGTGGTCAAAAATCGTACCAACTGACACCGCGATGTAGTACTCGTTCTTCAACAACTTCTCCGGGCAAATCGCATACGAGTCATGGACGTTGTCTCTATACAACGTCGTCTTCACCGTCCTGCCTCCTTTCGTCATTGGCGTCTTTGATCAATTCGTCTCCGCCCGTATCCTGGATCGGTATCCTCAACTTTACACTCTGGGGCAGGAGAATGCGTTTTTCACAAAGACCGCTTTCTGGCTCTGGGTCGTGAACGCATTATACCACAGTTTGGTCTGTTATTGTCAACTTCGTGATTTGGTGCGTTCTAACATCTCGATATTACGAAGGTCACGTTTGGCTTCTCGGTCATCATGTTCTGGGGAGACCTCAAGCAGCCCAACGGCCTGGATTCTGGTCATTGGTTCTGGGGAACCGATCTATACCTTATCGTGCTGCTTACGGTTCTGGGAAAGGCCGCCTTGGTTTCGGAGTGAGCTTTTGCCAGCACCGGTTGTCGAATTTCTCTGAAACTTGCACCCATTTAGCCTGTGGACAAAGTATACGGTAGCTGGTGTGTATCCGTGGCTCCGACATTCTGCTGCCACATTCCCGCTTACCTCTGTGTTCGTAGCTATCCCGGGATCCTTCGTATTCGCCATGGTTTTTATGCCCATCTATGCGTTGGTTACACCGGAAATCGGTTTCTCGACGGAGTATCGCGGCCTGGTACCGAGGTTATGGGGGAATTCGGTGTTCTACTTCTCCCTTCTGCTCGTTCCTATCGTATGCCTGGCGCGTGACTACGTGTGGAAGTAGTAAGTGCTTCCACATCTGCTCCGATATACCGGGGGGGTTGACCACGATCTTCAGCTATCGCCGAACCTACATGCCAGCATCGTATCATATTGCTCAGGAACTCCAGAAGTACAACATCCCGGATTACCGACCGCGGCAAGAGCAGTGCGTATATTGGGGACTAATCCTAGCCATGCGTGCTCACGCGATACTCCCTGCAGGTTCCAAAAAGCTATCAAGAAAGTACGTGCTGTGCAGAGGATGCGACGAAATCGCGGGTTCGCTTTCAGTCAGACCGAGAACGGCGCGAAACAAGACCAGGCGAGGCTAATTCGAGCCTACGACACATCCAAGAGTGCTGCTCGGCCCTCCGGGTATTGATGATTATACGCTGCTACTGGACGTTAGGATACGGATTCACTTTTTCATGTAACCTATTAGCTATCATAGGCATATTATTCCATGTTTTTATATGTCCCGGACCTTAGACCATATACCCCGCTCACCATCGTTCCATCCCCTCCGGCCCATTTTGCACGCATACATCGCAATAAAAACTTTCTAGACCACGCCTGGACGTCTCACGTCGCCGTCGGGGCCTTCAGCGGAACGCGTCTACGCGATCGTACCACTTTCAGCCCAGACCTAAAATCCACCTTTTCCGTTCTCTGTGCGCTCCTGGGGCGCTCTCCACCGCTTCAGGAAATCAGCCCACCACCGGTTTCTCCCTACAGTCCACATGTCACCCCCTTCGTTCAACTACGACGTCGTCGTCGTCGGTGCCGGCATCGCCGGCTGTTCTTTCGCTCATTCTCTGGCCACACGCTCTGAGAAGCCCCTAAAGATATGCCTTCTGGAACGCTCTCTCGCCGAACCGGACCGTATCGTCGGGGAACTGCTGCAGCCCCGGGGAGTCGAGGCTTTGAAGAGTATGGGGATGGGGGAGTGTCTTGAAGGGATCGACGCTGTGCCCGCGCTCGGGTATTGCGTCGTTAATGAGGGGAAGAACGTGCGCATACCCTACCCTGAGGGGTACCAGGGCAGGTCATTCCACCACGGAAAGTTCATCATGGCGTTACGAAACAAGGCCAAGGTCGCGCCCGGCGTGGACGTGCTCGAACGCACGGTGACGAAATTGATCGATTGTCCCCGCACCGGAAAGGTCCTCGGTGTTCGAGCTCTCAACAAAACGGACGGCTCGGAGGAAGGAGTCGGTGAAGAGTTTTATGGTGAATTGACCGTCGTCGCCGATGGCTGTTTTTCGAACTTTAGAGCCAAGGTTATGGGAGGTGCGGCGGCCAAGACGGTGTTGGGAAGTCATTTTGTGGGTTTGATTTTGGAGAATGCGAGGTTGCCGTACGATGAACATGGGACGGTCGTTCTCATCAAGGGACATGGTCCGGTCTTGCTTTATCGTATCTCAAGAACCGAGACGAGGATGCTCGTCGCAGTGCGGGTACCGCTACCACCAGACCTCAAGGTACGAACGTTCACTTCATCTTTCACACCCTCGATCCACTGACTTCTCGTCCTATAGGAGTATATCACACACGAGGTCGTCCCCGGACTCCCCTCACAACTTCGACTACCCGCTCTCCAAGCTCTCGATAAACAGAGGTTACGCAGGATGCCAAATACGTTCCTTCCCCCAGCGAAACAAGGCACGAAGGATACCAAGGAAGGCGTCATTTTGCTCGGAGACTCGTGGAATATGCGTCACCCGCTCACTGGAGGTGGTATGACCGTCGCTTTTGATGACGTCGTGGTGCTTTCTGGGTCGTTGGCCGGGATCGTCAACAGGGGGGACAGCTTGAGTAACTGGGAGGCCGTGTCCAATGTGCTGCACCAGTGGTTCTGGGAACGCAAGGCTCTCGCGCCCACGATTAACGTGCTCAGCGTCGCTCTCTATGAACTATTCGGGGCCAGCAGTAAGCCCGGTTCGTTAGTCGGATCTATTGCCTCTGCTAACGTCCTACTTCTCACAGACGAATCGTTGGATGCTTTGAAGGTCGGTTGCTTCAAATACTTTGAACGCGGTGGTGACTGCGTCGCCGGACCCGTCGGTCTCCTATCCGGGTACGCCATCTCTCTCCCTATACACTTGGTCATCCTCTAACCCAGGTCCTCAGTATCTCGCCGCGTTTCTTCACCCTATTCCGACACTTCTTCACCGTCGCCTTTTACTCGATCTGGATCCTCTTCACCCACCCACGACTGGTCCCCGGTCGAGTGGACGCTCGCGGAAAGCCGCTGTACGCCGCACCGGGCATCGACGAATATCCAATGCTCTTCATTATGAGCATCCAGACTGTGAGTCATTCCTAAACTTCCTGTTCGAGCGCTTTCTTCGTTACCGATGGTGGGCCTGATGGCTGACTTTTGGTCTGTGTGGCCCGACAGATGTGGACCGCCTCGCTCATTTTCCTGCCCCTGATGTGGACGGAGTGTTCCTGGTAGAAATTGGAGCTGTGTCATACATACACCTCGTACTATTTATGCTTTCTCCTAACTTACCTTATTGTTTAGATATAGAATATAGAGGATGGATTTCTGACTTAAGATTTACACCACGGTCGTGAACCGCGTTTGCAATTACAACAAAATGCCCACGTGCATTGTCGTTGGGCGCGATATGATGCAGCATTTAAATCTTCTCATCTCTCTCGGACACATCAACCTCCGAGTCGTTCTTCCTTTGACTATCAGCCCAAGCGATAGCGTCTTTCCTTCCTTTCTCAACATCCACTCCGAACCAGATGATCAGACTGGCGGCGAGGCAGAGGGCGAAGAGGAATGGGAACCCTTTCCAATTGTTTCCAGAGCTATCGATGATTGCCTGGATGACGTTCGGGCCGATCATGCTAGACGCCCTATTTGAGAGGCCAAACAAGCCAAAGAACTGGAAGCACAACCACTGATCACCTCGACGGGATCGACGCTGTGTGAAATACACTTACCATGTTGTCGAAACCGGGAGGACTCAGTTCAGCCATCATCGTCTGGGAGAAGGCGTAGTATGGGGCTTGGAACAGCCCAAACACGATGTTATATCCCCTGTGTAGCCATGTGGGTCAGAAGGGTACACCCCCCTATCGATCCGAATCGCTTACCAGAATTCCCAAGCATTGTGGAAGCCAATCTTGTGAGTCCATATACCAATCATCCCCCAAAAGGGGATCAGGATGGTAAATGCGTTCGTGACCACGAACTGAAAGCATCATGCTCGTGAACGTATTATTCACATAGCCGCGGACGTAACTCACCATCTTCTTCGTGGGGATTTTCCAGTACCTTTGGATATACCAAAAGCCAAGCGTGCTGTCCAACCCGGTTAGCTCTTGGCAGGATCGGCTCTATCACGGGAATATCTCACCTGGCCGTGGACGTGATTGCCTGCGCGAGACCGAGATAGGTATTCTGGAGGAACGAGAATTGGAACCGGTCGTTTTGGCAGATAGACACCAGCGTGCCTGTGGTATTGAGACCCTGGAAACGAATGAAAGGGTCAACGCCGCCGACAACAAATCGAGTTGGTGGCCATACATCCGCGAGGAGGAAGAAGGCAATGAGGTAAATGAAAGTGTACGGAAGTCGTCTGTATTGCTTCAGGGCCGCCCAAATCTAGGATTGTTTGAGCGAGCACCATGGACACCATCTGGGCAGGATAACTTACCTGCTTCCAACCGATAGTCAAATACGAGGAGCCCTTTGGCATCGGTGGGCCGGGGCGTGGTTGTTGGAAGATAACTAGACAGCGGTTTAGCTCGTTCAATACCGTGCCAGTTAGTGGTGAACTCACACCACCAGATGCCGACGAGAACCCAGTACGAGTTGACCCTAGCAGAGACGAGGTCAGGGGTGGGGTGGGGGAGTCCTGGCGAAAACTCTCGCTCTCACATCATCAAAGTGTAATTGTTGACCTTGGGGTTTCCTGCCAAAGGCAATAACAGAGCCAAGCCTAGGCAAAGCGTAACGATGTACCCAATGTTGCTGTGGGTCTTCAAAGAATAAACAGGTGAGGGTGGGGAGGTTTTGGACCTGGAACATACTGTGCTAATGTTACTGATGCGGTTCTTCTCTAGGCTCTCCTCGACTTCGTATTCTTCGGCGGATATCTCCCCCGCCTGGTACTTGCCCCGAAGTTTACGGGCGTGAGGGGTGTTACGAGCCAATCGCGGAAACACGGCCGCATAGAACACAAGGGTCGCGCCATATGTGACGAAACCAATCATGTAAAGAGCCATGGCGAGACCCCATCGTGAGGGTACTAAGAGGGGGAGGGTGTCAGGGCAGAAACGAAAACACCGGTCAGCACCCACTGGTCAAAGTGATGCTCGCATATTGAGCACCCCAACAAATCGCCGTGAGAACGAGAAGTAACCACCGTCCGAGCGTTCCGTAATCGGCAGCAGAACCGATTGTCGTGAAAATCATAGTCATGATCTGTGTGGAGGCCACTCAATTCCTAGGTTGGGAGGAACTGTGGGTGGGGATGGCCGTACCGCGAAACTAACGCCGGTCGCGACCAGAATTACAGAACTGACACTCTTCGTGCCGCCAGCCCAGGGCACGACACACTGCCCTGAAGAGCCCGTTGCAGAACAGTCGGATCCTGGTCCCGCGATTGGGTCGTAACCAGCGGCGGTGGCCAGCGATTGGAAGAGGGTCATTGAGAAACCCTATCGGCAAGGGCGGCACGTTATTATCAATCCTTCTACAGTAAGAAACAAGGAACGACTTACCATAGGCCCCACACCGTTATCGCCATTATAGTACACTAGAGAGTCGTTCGATCCCTTCACACAGACGGGGGGGAGTCGCGAAGAGACATACTGTAGTAAGACCAGAGCTCTTTCCGCGTAACCACCGGCTCTGACGCTTCATCCACAGCAGACATCGGCGCGACAGCCTGAACAGACGCGTTGTTCGAGGATTTGTCGTCCGGACCAGATGCTACGGCCCCACGCTCGCGCTCGAGTGCAGTCACATTCTCCTCGGCCCGTAGTTGAGGCATAGCCAGAGAGCAAGTCGGAAGACTGGGAGGCAGTAACTGGGAAACCTGGGGCTAGGGGTCGTGTGCGTCAACGTTCAACCACCAAGCGATTCAAACGCATCAACATGGTATTGGAGAAGTTCCCCCGGCTAGCCCGTGCCGGTAGATTGATATATCTGGACGGGAAGGAGCTTTGAAACGGACACGGGTCGAAGCACATGGCTGGAGAATGCAATCAAGAAACAGTGGATCGTTTGGTCGACGCCGTCCAGAGTGTCTCGACTCGGAATGTCCACGCAGGACATCCCCGTGCTGAGAGAGTTGTTTCTGCTGCTGTGCTAACACATCCCAAGTTTTTGGTCGCCGTCAGTGGGTTGACCAGAGACGGCCGACTGAGCATGTGCTATCAGTATCAGATCGTTCATGCGCAAGATAAGCTTGGACAGTCAGTTGACGAGCCACACCCACGCAGCCAGTCAGGCACGGCGTTCGGTCCTCGTGGGGCGAGAGATTGGGAGGTTCCCCTGGACATTCAATCGACACCATGTGGTCGTGCTCCCCCCGGTTGGCGCGTGACCCAAAGTCCCGCCAGTTAACAAGACAAGACGGTGAGCGAGAACAGAAACGGGGAATGTATACAAGGTTTCCCAATCCTACAGCTTATTAGTTCATACCGCTACTATTAGTTCTCCCAATAAAGCACCCAGTGTAGTAAATAATGCGATAAGTAATGAGCAAATCCGTTCCATGGCATTCGTTCCATAGTTTTGACCCAATCCAATCCGTTGTTCCATCCCTTCAATCCGGTTTCCATTCCCTCACTCTATCATCTTGTCCACCAATTGCGTAACCCACATGAGTATGCTCCCTCGGTCTCCGGATGGCTGGATGAACGAGAAAGTGTACGCCAATCCAGACATCCCCATGTCTTCCAGCTCCCCGATCGTCCTTCTGTGGTCCTCGCCCTCGCCTACTGTACTCAACGTAGAAGACGACCCCCGCAGGTGAATGTTCCGTGCGCTTTCTTGGTGCATCGCGATCTTGAACACGTTGGAAACCGAGGTCATGATGTCAGGATGCGTGCAGTTCGCGAAGATGTACTTGATCCTCTCGTGCAGGTTCTCGTATCTATTGGCACCATGGTTAGCCTTTGCGGGTTCGCCAAAGAGGTAATGCACTCACGCCAGGGCGATAACTTCAGGGTGCTTGTCACCAATGTCCGACAATATGCGGTAGAGAATCTCCGTTTCGACATCATCGATTTGCGCGGTAGTAAGAACGGAGCTGATGAACGCGGTCGAGAGGAGGGCCGTGGTAGGATCAGAAATCCCCAACAACGTGAGGGGAACCTGGGGAAGATCTCTCCCTTCGACGGGATTAGGCTCCTTCGACAACTCCGGATTTGTATTTGCGTCTTCGAGTAGCCTCCTGAAACTTTGGTTTGTGGTGGAAAGCGGGATCAAGGCCAAGAAATAGCCCAGGGAATCGAAATAGACCGTATCGTTGGGTGGCTTCTCCCCCTCGCCGCCTTTGCACTGGGTCGTAGCCCTCAACAACGAACGGAGAGCTTCGCCTGCCGCGTCCTTCAGACCTTGATGTCGCATCCCCTTGAAGAGGATGGCAGCCAACGAGAACGAGAAGCTCGAGTCGAACGAAAGCGAAAGCATGTGGTCGAGTTGAACAGAGATTTCCTCCATCGGTGCGCGCTCTTGTAACAGCGTCAATGACACACCCCGCTCGTTGAACATCCCTTGGGACATCATGTTCTCCAACGCGACCTTCAACAACTCCGCAGCCTCAATGAACAGGCCCATGATCCCTGTCTGCAAGAGTGCAACACCAAGCCAAAACAGTTGGGGGAAGAAGCGGCTTCCGGCGGTTAGGCTAGGAACGAGCTTGGCGAAGCATCTTAGCATGCTCAAGATCATGGACAAGTCTGTGTCCGATGGTCTCGTCTCGGATAATACCTTCTTGAGCGCGACGATCATTTGGTAGAACAGGTCATCGTCGACGTCCGAAACGGCCAATGTCCCAAGGGTGATGAAAGCTCGGGCTTGTACGGCGGGAGAGTACTGGAAGGCGGTGGATGACACGAGACTCATCCAACGTGCACGCCAAACGTTCAACAACCCTGATGTTTCATTCGTTCAGCGCCGTGTAAGGGGACCCATAACTACTACTCACCCTTAGACCCGGCGATACCTTCAAGTATACGAGCCAGCAGTTGAG
>Ga0307516_10001765_pt1 | contig 29731 bp, 41 predicted proteins | sample 19_EM_MG_FD_203310 | JGI IMG/M metagenome (GOLD analysis project Ga0307516, IMG submission 203310) | Populus trichocarpa ectomycorrhiza microbial communities from riparian zone in the Pacific Northwest, United States - 19_EM | ecosystem: Host-associated > Plants > Roots > Unclassified | place... | reverse complement strand
GTCCTACCACTGTGCGATGATGGTGATGGAGTTGGGCGGAGGGCCGCGTTTGAAGACGGGCGGAACCTCTTGCTCCAGGGGGACCAGAAGATGGTTGAATGGAGATTTCAGTCGTTGGGCGACGGCAGGTTCATATACCTGGTGAGTCGTCCCCGCCGTCAAACAGTGTAAAACGCTGACGTTCTGTTAAGGACAGTTCGTTTGGTTCTGGGAGCGTGTTGCACGTTTGGGAGTTGGTCTGAGTACTGCCCGAGGTAGCCAGGACCAGGTATCATACGGCGGGTTGATAGCCCTCCTGTATAATTAGCCGCGGGACTTGTGGTGTGACATGTGATGGGTTTCCAACCGTCATTCCATATCGACGTTCGAACAACAAGTTCATGACTATTACCCTGGCATTTCTGAATTGGCTTTTTCTCGGGGTGGGATCGCGTACTGGGCGTCTGTTCTTTGACGCCGCAAGCTGGCAGCGCAGCGGCGCTGATTTGGCCCTCGACCCAACACAACTATGGCTCGCTTGATTGAGCTTCCTACCGAAATCCTGGAAAACATACTTCTATACCTGCCTAGTCAGGACTTCGTCAAGACGGAAGCGGTACGGCGTATTCAACTCCCCAACACGATTCAGCGTTGACTTTCCGACACGCGATCTAGATCAGTCGACGATTTGAGGGCCTGACTCGCAATTCTCCAGCACTTCGGCACCACCGCAAACTCTTCTCTACCGGGTTGGTCGAAACCTCTCGTAACCCCTGCGACCTTTCTCGACGTCGAAAACTATGCGAAGAATACGAACGCAAGTGGTCCAATACGGGAACGGTGACGAAGGCGATTCACAAGGTGCCCGAGAGGTTATCCGTTGAACAACATTCCACCACGACTCTCGGCTGGGGTCTCGTCGCTTTCTGCAACACGGAGGGTGGCATTTTCAGTTTCTGTCGTCTCCCCCCAGTCGCGAGTCAAAGGCCGGCCAAGTGGTGGCGTCTTCCTCGATTCCCTTTCAACTTCAGTGCTTTTGCTATATACCCGCCCGACGATATCCTCGCTGTCGCCGAAGAAAAGGAACGGTAGGCTCCCCGTCCCGTACGAGCGCCCAGCGACTGACCATCAATAGATTTATTTGCATCCACTTCTTCAACCTCTTGGACGGTTCCCCCCACTTCGCACCCCCTTCAAACATCACGTGGGAACTCCCCCGAGAAATTGGTAGGGCACACGTTGAAAACTTGGTCATCACTGGCTCCAGGATCATGATGCACGTTCGCTGCTGGGAGGTGGGTCTGTGGATGCAGAGAATCTTTGTGTGGGACTGGAAAACTGGAGATTTGGTGAGGCCGCTGTGGTTTGAGTGGTCATACTTTGCTCACTCATCCTCAGGTGCTTGACCTTCCGTCCACGGATAGGAGCTCCCAGATTGCAACGGGGTCCAGTGTCACCTTCCTCGATGAATACCGAATGATGGTTTTCACTCCCAAAAGCGTCTCTGAATTCACCTTATTCGACACGCTCGTCCCACGAGGCCATTCAGTGAGTTCAAGACGATTCGTCGTACCGCTGAGATACTACGATTGGACACCTTTCGTGTTTGCCGACGACAATCGGCGTTCTGGGACACTGGACAGAGACAGCCCCCTAACCACCGACCCAACCCAGGCTATCTTTGTCATGAGGCTGGTGAGCGCCGAGGGGTTATGCAATTTGCTCATCGTGCGGATACAACCTTTGATCGAACATGTGCATTCGGGGAACACGGGTGTTTACGTGCCCTGGGACATGTGGGGGAGAAGCACTGTGGTTATGGATGTCTCTCGGCGGGGTGACTCTATTTGTGGTCCATACCCGTTAGTTCATGTTCATGGGACCCAGGTGGTTATGGTGAAGAGGTTCACTAGCCCTGGTATCGGCAGGTGCCGCCACTATCTCTACGCCTTCGATTTTTGTCGGCGGAGCCCGAGTCTCCTACCATTGTGTGACGAAGGTGATGGGGTTGGGCGGAGGGCCGCGTTTGAAGACGGGCGGTACATCTTACTCCAGGAGGGCGGGGAGATGGATAAATGGAGATTTCACTCGTTGGACGATGGTAGGTTCATGTATCTGGTGAGTCGTCCCCGTTGTCAAACAGTGTGAAATGCTGAGGTTCCATTAAGGGCCATTCTGGTTCTGGGAGGGTGTTGCACGTTTGGGAGTTGGTCTGAGTATTACCTGAGCTAGCCAGGACCAGGTATTGTACGGCAAGTTGATAACCCTCCTGTATCGTTGGCACGTGGAATTTGTGGTACAACGGATCCCCAACCGCCATCGCGTGTCTATTGAAATGCGAACGACAAGCCCCACCCGAGCGCCTCTAGGACTACTCTCATATATCTCCACGGTTCCGAAATGCTTTTTTCTTGGACGGTGAGGAGGGTGGGATCGCGTTAACGTTGTATCATTTTGTCGATTTCCAACGCGAGCCGCCCCTCGATGAGGCCTTTTATCCTATTTTTTATTTTTCATTTCCGCGTTGCGGGTGCTCTGTCGCGCTGGACTCCCGCCCGATGAATAGATGTGAGGGTGGAACCACTGGAGCCAGTGCCAACCCCTGTCACCGAAGACCCGCACTGTGGGCGCTGGTTGGCCCTCAACCCAACACGACCATGCCTCACTTGGCTGACCTTCCTACCGAAATCCTGGAAAACGTAATTCTACACCTGCCTAGTCAGGACATCGTCAAGATGGAAGTGGTACGGCGTATTCACTACCAAACACGATTCAGCGTTGACTTTCCGATACGCGATCTAGATCAGTCGACGATTTGAGGGTCTGACTCGCAATTCTCCAGCACTTCGGCATCACCGCAAACTCTTTTCTAACGGCTTGGTTGAAACCTCTCATAACCCCTGCGCCTTTTCTCGACGTCGAAGGTTATGCGAAGAACACGAACACAAATGGTACAATACGGGAACAGCGGCGAAGGCGATTCACGAGTTGCCTGAGAGGTTCCGGTTATCCGTTGAACGACATTCCACCACGGCTCTCGGCTGGGGCCTCGTCGCTTTCTCCAGCATGGAGGGTGGCACTCTCAGTTTCTGTCGTCTCCCCCCGGTTGCGAGTCAAGAGCCGGCCGAGTGGTGGAGTATCCCTCGATTCCCTTTCGACCTCAATGCTTTTGCTGTATACCCGCCTGAGAGTATCCTCGCTATCGCCGAAGAAAGGGAACGGTGGGTTCCCGTCCCGTAGCGAACACCCAGCGACTGACCATGAATAGATCTGTTTGCATCCACTTTCTCGACCTCTTGGACGGTTCCCCCCGCTCTGTACCTCCTTCGAATCTCACGTGGGAATCCCCCCGAGAAATCGACGGGACACACGTCAGAACCTTGGTTATTACTGGCTCCAGGATTATGATGCACGTTTACTGCCTGGAGGTGGTCGGGGATGGTGATGTGTGGGTACAGAAAATCTTTGTGTGGGACTGGAAAACCGGAAATTTGGTGAGGCCGCCGTGGTTTTAGCAGCCACGCTTTACTCACTCATCCTCAGGTGCTCGATCTTCCATCCACGGATGGGAGCACCCCGGTTACACAGGACACCAATGTCACCTTCCTCGATGAATACATAATGGTGGTTTCAACTCCCGGAAGCGACCCTGGATTCACCTTATTCGACACGCTTGTTCCACAGAGCCATTCCTTGAGTTCAAGACGATTCCTCGCACCGCTGCGATACTACAATTGGCTTCCTTTGGTGGTTGCTGACTGTAATCGGCATCCTGGGAAACTGGAGAGAGATAGTCCCCTAACCACCGACCCAACCCAGGCAATCTTTGTCATGAGGCTGGTCAGCGCCGAGGGGCTACGTGATTTGCTCATCGTGCGGATACAACCTTTGATTGAACATGTGCGTTCGGCGAATACGGGCGCTTGCGTGCCCTGGAACGTGTGGGGGAGAGGCGCTGTGGTTATGGATGTCTCTCTGCGAGATCGGGCCATCGGCGGTCCATACCTGTTAGTTCATGGGACCCGTGTGGTTTTGGTGAAGAGGTCCACTACCCCCGGTATCAGTGGGTGGCGCCATCATTTCCGCGCCTTCGATTTCAGTCGGCGGGGTTGGAGTCTTCTACCATTGTGTAAGGAAGGTGATGGGGTTGAGCAGAGGGTCGCGTTTGAAGACGGGCGGAACGTCTTACTCCAGGGGGACCAGGAGATATATGGTTGGGGGTTTTACTACTCGTTGGACGATGGCAGGTTCGTGTATCTGGTGAGTCGTCCCGCTTTCGGAAGTTGGACAGTGGCGAAATGCTGAGGTTCTGTTAAGGATGATTCCTCTGATTCTGGGAGTGTGTTACACGTTTGGGAGTTGGTCTGAGGTATCCCTCCTCGTACCGCCCAAGGTGGCCAGAACCAGGTCTTGTACAGCAAGTAGATAGTCCTCGAAGAGGGTCCGTGGTACGACGGATCCGCGAGTCCATTGGGAACGATAAATTCTATTCCAAATCTTTTGGGGCCGCTCTTTCGTATCTTGGTGTTCTGAGCCCTTTGTTTTCCTTGAACCTGTCCATGTTAGCTGGACTTACCTCGTTTTGTCGGCCCCATTCTCGCACCTCGAATGCTTCGTGGTTCTCGAACCGGAATCAGGGTTGAGAGGGATGGCAAAGACACGGAAAGATCGCGGTGTATCACTCAATGCTCTCCGGACGAGCCTCATGTGCGAAATTTCAGAGTTGGGAGGATTTGCGGTGACGTACACGGTACAGGTCGAGGCGCTCGACGGTCCCCTGAGTTGGATGTGGTGGACGAACGAGATCTTGCACACTTACGTGCCTCCACCGTCCTGTGGGTTGACCCGTATTGCGGATCAAACTGTACAACGGAGTCCCATGGGTAGCACGCGCAGTGGGTATTGGTGTACAAACTTAGCTTATTGGTTCAACGAGGGTAAACCAAGGGGAAAGAGCAGCAAGTAAATCGAGAAGGCGAGGCTCAGGAAAACCGTGGAAGATATGCCCTTGCAGTCCTGAGAAAGTAGATTGAAACCGCCTCGTACCGCTCGGAACACAGATTAGCCTCGTTGTGTAGGCCTTTCAAGGAGTTGGCTCGCGAATGCGTATATGCGCCAACCGTAAGGGAAGTCGGATGTCGATGATCGCCACGTGACCATCGGTGACGTTGTAGGCGACTCCCTCCACAACCTCAATGGGCGACATTCGTACAACCGACGGACTGACAGTCAGGCAACTGCTACATACCTTGCGAGAGCGATTCGCATCTCTCGTGTTCGTCGACTCTTCGCCTACATCTACTACGCCAACTGACCCCCCACCAGCCAACACAAACCCTCCAATTTGACTCTCGAAGAGGTGCGTCGTTGGTTGGTTTCCCGCTCTTCATAGCTCACTCATCTCCAGGCTCGAGAGTACGGGGAATGGATCGACGATCTGCTTATCCACACAAGAAACCTCGTGAACTCATTCCACTTCACCCTTCGGTTACCACCAGAGATCCTCAACATGGTCTGCTCCCATTTCACCACTGAGGAGGACAGGTTTTCGGCATCCCAGGTCTGCCGCCACTGGCGCGGCGCCCTGATTTCATCCCCATTTCTATGGACCCGACTTTCTTGTCACTACATCTCCCGGACAATTGTCAGTCTCGAGCGATGCAAATCCATCCCAATTCAGTTGGAGCTTGACCAACAATCGTCAAATGTAGCCCTGGAGAGCGTCCTACTTTCCAAGAACAAGATCTCCTCGTTGGCCATACACCACGGCTTCGACGGAATGGAATCGTTACCCCGGTTACTCACATTTTCTAGAATGTCCGTGGAGCGATTGCACATATACTCCAATAACCTGAGAGGGTGGAGAGATGAAGACCAAACACCACATGGGATATGGCAGAACTTTCCATCTCTTCGCGAACTGTTTGTTTGCCGATACTCGATCCCCATCGATCAGGTTACTGCCCCAAACCTCACACACCTGGCTCTGGAACAGGCGGCCTACCACCGGAATGTCACAGTCCAACTTATTTTGGACATGGTCCGCGGGTATCCTTTGCTGGAGACCCTCCTCATCACCAACTTGGGCGTTCGCCAGAACCCAACCCACGACCATTCCCCCGTTCCCCTCCCGCGCCTCCGCAGCATCGAGTTGGGTGCGCACGAAGTTGGCTCCGGGTTGATAACCCACCTCCAATTTCCTGCAAATGCCGCAGTGGGCTTCCGGATGCTACCCTCAAGTGATGTGTGCGGTGATATCCCACTCGAAATTGCGGCCGCAATGCAACACGTCCTAAGAAGGGTCGACATCCACAGCATTACGCTCGCAGTTCCCCCGTATTTCCAGAGGGTCGAGGGGCTTCTCGTTCGTTTCGAGGGGCTGGAAGGCTCTCTCGAACTGACCATCCATGGTCTACACACCGATGCCCGACTCTGGGATGTTTTCTTCGGCCCAAGTGGGGTGCTATTTTCCCATTCACCTTGCATCGAGAACGTGAGGGAGCTACACATCGCAGGTTGCCCCTTCGAGGACAGACGCGGGATGGATCACGTCAACGCGGCCATGCCAAACCTCGTTTCCGTTTCCTTCTTCGATTGTGAGGGACCTCACCTCTTCGAACTGCTTGCCCCTGCCGGCCCTTGGTCACCTCCATTCCCGTACCTCGAACGTGTCATGTTTCTCGGATGGGGATCGGACTTGAGAGGGATGGCGAAGATGAGGAGAGATCACGGCGTACCCCTCAAAACTCTCGTGGTTGGGCGACCGCCTAGAGGGATCGAGCACGATCTGAAGGACTTTACCGCGCTAGAAGAGTTCAATTATGACCACCCGGAGGAGTACACCGTACTAGAAGAGTTCGTGCAGGACCTTCGCGTCGGGTGTCCCACCGAGATCTTGGAGTGGGGAACCGAGAGCGAGGTTTTGAATGTCTGGTCTGCGGGTGGGATCCCTGGTCCGGTGAGTCCAAACGTGGAGTTGGGGTAGTACTAGGCTAACTTCATTCTGTAGCGTGTTCTCGCTGGAATGCGCGAGGCCTTCAAGTTTTGTCGATTCAAACTTTCTGAGTAAAGTTGGAATTGGAGGATGCATGGGCGACGAGGTACTTACAATAATCACCACCTTGAATCAAAGCGACGAGTTCTGTGAGGGACTGCGATCCCGTGCACTTGCGCCCCCCACCGCCCCGGTGGACTTGACCTGGCCGCGAATCAAACGGTGTGACGGAGTCCCATGGGTAGCACACGCAACAGGTATTAATTTACAGGCTTAGTTTCTTGATTGGATGAGGGAGAAATTGGAAAAAAGACAGGAGCAGCTGGTATGAGGTGGAAAACAGTTGGAGATATCGACGGGCTGGGGAAGGTGGCCTTGGAAGGGCGGCTTCGGCCCGACTGCGGCCCCGGGACCGACACGTCACGTTGGCGGCGATTCTCTCCACGACCTCGATGGGCAGCGTCCGTAGAGCCGACGGATTCATGATCAGGCAACTGCTGGATACCTTGGGGGAGCAACTTACATCTCTCGCGTTCGTCATCTCTTTACCTATGTTGACTCCATCGACCGATATCCCACTAGCCAACACAAACCTCCCGATCTAACTCTCGAAGAGGTGCGTAGTTGATTAGTTTCCCGCTCTTCACAACTCACTCGTTTCCAGGCTCGAGAGTACGAGAATGGGATCAACGATCTGCTCATCCATTCAAGATACCTCGTGAACTCATTCCATGTCACCGTTCGGATACCACCAGAGATCCTTACCATGATCTGTTCTCATCTCACCACCGAGGAGGACACATTTTCGGCATCCCAGGTCTGCCGTCACTGGCGCGGCGTCCTGACCTCATCCCAATCTCTCTGGACCCAACTCCCATGTTATTCCATCTCCCGGACGATTGTCAGCCTCGAGCGGTGCAAATCCGCGCCAATTCAGTTAGAGCTTGACCTATCATCTTCAAATGTAGCCCTGGAGAGTGTCCTACTCTGCGAGAATAAGATATCCTCGTTGGCCATACACTACGCCTTCGACGGAATGGAATCGCTACCTCGGCTAGTCAAGTCTTCTAGACTATCCGTGGAGCAGTTGCACATATTCGCCAATAGCCCAAGGGGGTGGGTAGATGGTGGCCAAACAGTGCGTGAGGATTGGCAGGACTTTCCGTCTCTTCGCAAACTGTGTGTTTGCACATATTCCATCCCCATCAATCGGCTTACTGCCCCAAACCTCACACACCTGGCTCTGGAACAGGCGTCCTACTTCCAGACCGTCACAGTCCAGCTTATTTTGGACTTGCTCCGCGGCTATCCTCTGCTGGAAACGCTCCTCATCATCAGCTCGGGTATTCGCCAGGACGCGACCCGCAACCGTTCCCCCATTTCCCTTCCACACCTCCGCAGCATCGAGTTGGGTGCATTCGAAGTCAGCTCCGGGTTGATAACCCACCTCCAATTTCCTCCGAATGCCGCAGTGGGCTTCCGGATGCTACCCTCAAGTGATGTGTGCGGTGATATCCCACCCGAAATCGTGGCCGCAATGCAACACGTGCTAAGGAGGGTCGACATCCACACCATTACTCTCGCAGCTCCCCCATATCTCCAGAGGGATGTGGAGCTCCTTGTCCGCTTTGAGGGGGCGCAGGGCTCTCTCGAAGTGGTCATCTACGGTGCAGACACCCTTGAACAAATCTGGGATGTTTTCTCCAGCCCAAGAGGAGCGCTATTCTCCCATTCACCTCGCATCGGGAATGTGAGGGAGCTACACATTGCATGGTGTTCCTTCGAGGACAGTCGCGGGATCGACCACGTGAATGCAGCCATGCCAAACCTCGTTTCCGTTTCCTTCTTCTATTGCAAGGGACCTCACCTCTTCGGACTGCTTGTCCCGACCAACCATTCGTCGCCTCCATTCCCACACCTCGAACGTGTCATGTTTCTCGGACGGGGATCGGAGTTGAGAGGGATGGCAAAGATGAGGAGAGATCACGGCATACCCCTCAAAACTCTCGTGGTCGGACGACCACCCGGAGGGATCGAGCACGTACTGGAATGTTCCACCGCGGTAGATGAACTCAAGGACAACCACCCGGAAGATTACACCGCGCTAAAAGAACTCAAGTACTACCACCCGGAGGATTACACCGGGCTAGGAGAGTTTGTGGAGGACCTTCGGGTTGGGTGTCCCGCCAAGATCTTGGGGTGGGGAACTGAGAATGATATTTTTAATGTCTGGTCCACGGTTGGGACCCCTGGTCCTGTGAGTCCAAATGTGAAGTCGGTGTTGCTGGGCTAACTTCATTCTGCAGCGCACTTTCGCTCAAATGCGCGAGGCCTTCAAATTCGGTCGGTTTAGCCTCTCTGAGTAGGTAACTTGAATGGACAATAGTCATCACCCTGAATTAACGCGACGAAGCCGAAGTCAACCTCTGTGCCGACATGAGTGAAATCATGCCCAGCCGTGTTTCAACCCGATCGCGATAATTCGCGAGCCACCCATGCAAAGAGAAATTGTGATCCTGGGCAATTCCGTGCCTCCACCGTCCCGTTGGGCTTAACCTGTATTACGGATCAAACGACATGGCGGGTTCCCATGGGTAGCACCAGCACCGTCCGAGTGGGCATTAATTTACAGGCTTAATTTCTTGGCTCGATGGAAAGAAGATAGAAGGAAGTAATACAAGGAGGAAAACGGTGGAATACGGCCTGGTACTCGACCTAGGACCTGTTAGAACCCGGGCTAGCCTCGGGCTTTCAATGGGTTGGCTTGCGAACGTGTACGAGTTGTTGATACACATCTACGATTTCGTTCACGCGATCCGACCGGGACAAACTGCCAAATGTCGGAACGCAAGTACTGCGCTGACGGGACAAGGAGATAAGAGAGAAGATAGGAGATGGGTGCTGTGTACATACAAGTATCTGTGGCGAAGAGGTGAGATGCACGTGCTGTCCCGACGCGTCGATCATCCACCGCGTCACTAGCCGGCGACTCTCCTCACGACCTCAAGGCCACAATGGGCGACGTTCATACGGCCAACGGATTGACCATCAGGCAACTGCTACATAGCTTGCGGAAACGATTCGCATCTCTCGTGTTCGTCGACTCGTTGCCTACGTTTACTACGCCGACTGATATCCCAGCAGCCAACACAAACCTCCCGATTTGACTCTCGAAGAGGTGCGTCGTTGGTTGGTTTCCCGCTCTTCAAGCTTCATAGCTCACTCATTTCCAGGCTCGAGAGTACGGGAATGGGATCAACGATCTGCTTACCCATGCAAGATACCTCATGAATTCATTCCACGTCACCGTCCGGGTTCCACCAGAGATCCTCAACATGATCTGCTCTCATCTCACCACCGAAGACGACGTGTTTTCGGCGTCCCAGGTCTGCCACCACTGGCGCCGCGTCCTCATTTCACCCCCATCTCTATGGACCCGACTTTCCTGTCATCGTGTCTCCCGGACGATCGTTAGTCTCGAGCGGTGCAAATCCATGCCGATTCAGCTAGAGTTTGACCAACAGTCGTCGAACGTAGCACTGGAAAGCGTCATCCTCTGCAAAAACAAGATATCCTCGTTGGCCGTACATCCCCGCTTCGATACAATCCCATTGTTGCGTCCACTATTTGTGTTATCAGGGCCGTCCGTGGAGCGGTTACACGTATACTCCGATACCCAAAAGTCGTGGGGAGCTGGAGAGCAAAAAGCACACGAAATTTGGCCAGATTTGCCGTCCCTCCGCGAACTGTTCGTCTCCCGATATTCCACCCCCATCGGTCAACTTTCTGCTCCAAACCTCGCACACCTGGCTCTGGAACAGGCAGGGTATCGCCAAAACTTCACGACCCGGTCCCTTTTGGATATGCTCCGTGCATGTCCTCTTCTGGAAACCCTCCTCCTCGCCGAGTCAAGTTTCTACGACCCGGATCGCGATCACACCCCCGTTCCCCTCCCATATCTCCGCAGCATCGAGTTGGGCGTGCAAGAAGTCCGCTCTGGGCTCATAACCCACCTTCTCTTTCCCTCTACTGTTGCGGCAGGCTTCCGGGAGCTGCCCTATTCCGATGTGTGCAGTGATATCCCGCCCGCAGTTGTGGCCAGCATGAATCACGCACTAAGAAGGGTTGGCATTGACCGCATCACGCTTGCACTTCCCCCGGTTACCCGGCATGTAATACTCTTCGTTCGATTTGAGGGGCTGCAGGGCTCTCTCGAACTGACCATCGGCGATATGCGTACCGATTCCCGAGCCTGGGATGTTTTATTCGGCCCGAGAGGGGTGCTCTTTTCCCATTCGCCTCGTATCGAGAACGTTAGGGAGCTGCACATCGTAGGTATTTATTGTTCCTTCGTGGATAGTCGCCGTTTGGATCATATCAATGCGGCCATGCCCAACATCGTTTCCATCTCCTTCTTCCATTGCGAGGGCCACATTTTTACACTACTGGCCCCAACCAACCCTCCGTCACCTCCGTTCCCGCGCCTCGAACGCCTCATGTTTCTCGGATGGGAATCGGAGTTGAGAAGGATAGTAGAGACAAGGAGGGATCATGGGGTACCCCTCAAAACTCTCGTAGTCGGACGACTGCCTGAAGGGTTCGAGTACGGCCTGGAGAGCTGCGCCGAGATAGCGGAATTCGAGTATCGCCACTTGGAAGATTACACCGAACTAGAAGAGTTTGTGGAGGACCTTCGTCTTGGGTGCCCCACCGAGATCTTGGAGTGGGGAACCGAGAACGAGATCCTGAACACCTTGTCCACTGTTGGGGTTCCTGATCCCGTAAGTCCAAATGTGCAGTTGGTGGTGGTATCTGATTAACGTCATTCGGCAGCGCATCTTCCCCGAAATGCACGAGGGCTTCAAGTTTTGCCGGTTCAATGTTTCTGGGTAAAGCGGGGGGAGGTATAATGGATGGGTGGCGATGTACAATATACTCAAGGCGACGAAGTCGGACTCGACATCTGCACCGATGTGGGGGGAACTGCCCATCCTTGTTTCAACCTGTTTTACGACTGTAACAATCCGGTTGTGTCCATGCGAGAAATTGCAGAGCTGGGAGGGTTCGCAGGCGACGTGCAGTTTGAGGGTCTCAATGATTTCTTGGGGTGGGAGGCCGAAACGAGATCGTGCGTACTTGCGGACCCCCACCTTTTGGCGGATTGTATTGGGAATCAAACGCTTAGATGGGCTCCCGTGGGCAACACACACAGCGGATGCTAACCTACAAGTTCAATTCATCGTCCAAGGTTGCTACGAGACCATGAAGGTTGAGTCAGAACGTGATGAGGCGATTTCGTTCACCGCGATCCGACCAGTAAGAACTGCCAGACATCAGAACAACATATTATTTTCAAGCACCACGCCGACCGACTGGGGTGGAAGTGAGGGATAAGAAAATAAGGTGGAAGATGCGTAGATGGGCTGCAGTCGAACCGCGATACAATTGCCTGGCAAAAAGGAATGTCCGCGAGATCTGTCGCCGGTGCCCGGCCCGGCTGCACTTGGAGCCCGCGACCGGCAAGCGGGAATCGTTGGACCAACACCACGTCGACCACTCCCCTCACGACCTCCCGACCTCAATGGGCGACGTTCACACAGCCGACCATCAGTAATCCGACCAGCCCCGCTTAGAACTTGCCGAGTGTTTGAGGTTTCGGACCTTTTCTCGATCACGAAAGCGGCAATTTCGAAAAATTAGATAGCATATTCTGAGGTTTTTGAGCCCTTGAACAACATATTTAAGTTTTCAGCAATGTGTTTCGGTCGTGAAAAGCAACCCCTCGTACCTAACGAGGCCAGAAACGGGCGGGGAAAATCCACTACTTCGTCCGAGGGGGTCTTTGCCGTTCAAAAACCCCCAAACGCGAAGATGAGCTCGCTTAGTTCTACTGAGTGATCGGTGAGTTTGCTGATGACGGGTTGACCATCGGGCAACTTCTGCATACATTGCGGGAGCGATTCACGTCTCTCGTGTTCGTCAACCCCCTGCACACGTTGACTATGTCGACTGATATCCCACCAACCAGCAAAAATCCCCCGATTTGACTCTCGAAGAGGTCCGCGTTTGATTGGTTCCTCACTCCTCCCAAGCGTGACATTAGGTTGTGTCTGTTTTGTAGTCTAACAATAAATTCGTAGTCTCGATTACAAAAGTCACTCGCGTGAGCCGATCCCTACCAAAAGTAGTACTTTCCCTTGAGACCCTCACGCGGAGCGTGAGGTGGGCTGGATCCGGGCTTGCGCCGAGACTATTTCCTCTCCGAGGAGAGACCCGATCATCTTCGATCGGCCGGAGGAAGCTTGATCGGGATGCCGGTGGACCCTATCGATTTGGTCCCGTGGTCGCAGCGACCTCCTGAACGCCAGACGGCCAGCAAAACCAAACGACTCCATCGCAGATGTTCAGTCTCCTTAAGGTCAAGGTCCGGGTAAGCTCACGCTTTGCCTTGGGCGGAAACAGGGAATCTAATATCTCACCGCCCGACCAGTCGGGGACTCGGACATTCGCAGAGGCAGTAGCCGGTAGAGACCCCCCCATAGAGCTAGACCCGGTGCAGGTACTCAGGGTATGGCCATCTGTCGTGCGTTTCAAGTCTTTCGATGACACCTGGGGTGGATGTTAGACGACTGTCAAGCTCGGGAAACTCTTGGGAGATGGGCAGCGACTTGAAAATCTGAGCTGGAGGCTCACGTTTCCCGGCTTGGTTTTTCCCAGGGTTGGAGATTCAGGCTCGAAACAAACAGCCAATCGGGCCATAACTCTTACACCTCAGTTCGAGGATGGAGTCCTCTTACGTACAACAGTGACCCTGGGCGACGCGGGAAAAGGTGCGTTTGTAGAAAAAAACGGTAACCGTCCCTTTGATGGTACAACCTTCATAGGAATGAGGGTCGCCCGCCCGCTCGTTGAGGTCGAAGCATTCGACTCGCTTGGAAGCGGGAGTCAAATACCCAATTCCCCACTTCCGGAGCCATTGGAGGGTGGAGTCCCGGGCGGACCTCCTCGTACACAGCCAGGAGAACCAGGACCTGTAACGATGTACGTTTTTCCTTGGACTCCCCCATTCCTTATAATGACCTTGTGGGACAGTAAAGTGCGGTCGCCGGGACGCCAGCTCGGAGAGGCGACGAGTGCTGAGCGTCGTGAGGATTACGGTTGGGATCATGTAGAATCACGCGAGATATCGACGTCTCACGCTAACGATGGTTCCGCTTCAGGATTGCGTAGAAGAGCGTGTAAGACTTGCCGGTGAGCTGACTAGATTCCCGTCTCCTTTCCACCCTGCTCATGACCCTCTCCGTGCCAGTCAAAGGAGAGTGGTTCGTACCTGGTCATGACTGGAAATTTTGGGCATTTGATCAATTCAGTTGCGTCAGAAATGCAGTGGGACACAGCCGATTTGTGATCAATGCTTTGGGAAAGGGATCAAATGTGTCTATCGTCTTCCGACTCGGCGTACAGATTCCAGGGTCGGAACACCTCAGGGTTCTCATCAATCGACCATTACCGGGTCGGGGCGCGAGGAGTACAACTCTGAGTCTGAGGGTGGGACTACAGAAAACCAAAGGGTTCGTCGACTGTTTAGAGCTCGGTCTTGGGATCGAAGTTCTAGGAGCAGTTCTGTCTCCGAGGGTCACCAATCACCTGAGGATGAAGAAGAGAGCAAGAAGAAGGTTGACTGGTGTGATGCTGACCAGGAGCGACCACGGGTGTGGACCCCTGATCATCCTATTTTGACGCCGGGGGATCCCATAACCATGCGTGGGACGCCGATCAGGCGATCTACGCTCCCACATGATATGCCAGGCGGTTCCTCACCACCACCAACCTTTTTGGGAAACACGCCTTCGCCATCCACCGCAGCCCGACCATCCTCCTCTCAGCTGCCGAATCCCATCACGCCGTCGTCAAACTCGATCAGGTTAGCGCCACAGTTTCCGTCCATTGAGGAAGCGATCGGCGCCAATCCGACTTCACCGGAAGGAGTGGCCGTAAGAGAGGTGTGGGGATGGTTTGTCGATTATCTCGACTCCTTGTTGGAATCAATCAGGAGTTGGAGATGTGATCAATTCGAGATGCACCTCAGGCAATTTTGGAGTTCTTTGAGTTGGAAGCATAAGGAAGTTGTTCATGCCCCTGCGGTCGCTGGATTGATGGTGAAGGCCAATGCCATCCTCTACGATGTGAGTTGGGGGATTTCAAGTTGGAGGTTGAACCATTCGTGCTCATCCACCCAATAGGAAATTCTTGAGATTCTACGATCTCAAATGTTGTCGCCTATCCCCACCAAGACCTTGACTGCTGTCAGGCAATTGGCCGACAAGATGGAAAAAATCCTCCTCGTTTCCCTTGAGCACTACGGTAACATGTTCGTTGAGCACAAGGTTGAGCTGGGAGCCCGATTCAGTCACCTTGTTTGTAAGTGGTACCGGATTACCCGTTCGTTTCCGGCTCGCTGACAGGTTTGCATTTTAGTGCGTTTCATAGACATTTACCAGGTCACACAAGCGCTGAATACCGTTCTCACAAATCCAAAACAACTCGCCGGGATGCGCCGTTCATGGGCCAAGATTGACTTCGAGTCCATCAGGAACCAGTCCGCCCTCGTTTGCAATTGCCGCCATGAAGATCTCGTCCAACTTCTCGAAGTGGAATTCCTGGCCATCCTCGAAGGGCTCGGAAAGAGCGTGGAACCCGTGAGAGATGTGATGAGCTGGGCAGACAAGTGTTGCGAGAGATTGATGAGGGTGAGGGGTGGACAGAACGGTGGAATGGGCTTTGCCGACGAGGAGCGTGGCAGACTGAGCTCGAGGAGTGTGCTGATCCGGTGGGGGCATGTGACAAGTCAGATCATGAGGGATCTCACGATTCGGAGTGACCCTGCGTTTGGTGCTTTCCAAATCCTGAAGCTATTCCTGGAGTAAGTGAAACGCCTCATATCTGATCGAGTGAGAGCTCACGGACTCCTAGCGACTGGATTGCCCTGAATGTTCTGAGGAGCGTCGCACTGTCAATAAATTCGGTTGCCGCTTCCGTGGAACCTGTAATGCAGCAACAGTTCTTCTCGCTCTCTCCTATGGCGGGACAGGAGAGCTTTGGTCCTACGGGGCACGTCCTCACTCATACCCCCACCACCTCATCCATGCTAGCCGCACTGGAGCAGGATTATTTCCATGCCGGTGGCGGTCTTGACCACAACGCTACCTCTCAGTTTGGTGGCGACGCGCACAGCGGCATGGGTGAATTTATCGACAACATGGACACTGCTGGCTCCACAAGCGTGGTGGTCGACGATGGTGCCACTGGGGGCTTGTTTGGCGATTACTCGAGCTCAGGGTTCAGCGCCTCTGGCCCTGGCGAGCCCTCGGCCATTGCTGCTGCCACACTGGAAGTCAATACCAACGAGGAGTCTGGGGTGAAAGTTGAGCCCGCTCCCTGAGGCAGCCGAGAATGCGTTCTGAATCTACCCAACCTTCGCATTTGTCCGTTAGATCTGTCAGTGGCCGTCACCAACGTTATCTACGGGGTAATCTTTCCTTTCTTCGCACTTCTCTCTTGTCCCCCGTGCTTTCGCTGCCAGCTCCGTTCTCCGTTCTCCCCTTCCCCTCTCGGTGGTTTGCAGTCTCGCAGTGCTCAATTATATGCTCGTTCATCGCTGGTTGTATCGGAAGTGTATCTATCCCTTTTCTCCCTCTCTCACTCTCCTGTCCAACTTGGTGTCCACTCTCGCTCCGCTTCTTTCAAAATCATCCTCCCTTTTCCCCCGGTCGCTCCTTAGTAGCATCAGTAAAAGGGGTGTTCACTTATTTCTGATTCAATCTTACTCGATCTTATGCGCGCCAGTCCCCTGCCATTTGGACCACGAACTTATACTAGAGAAATGCCGACTTTATGTCGGCAGAAACCTTGCTTACCCGCCGGAACAACACACATCCTCCCTATCAGATATCCATCTGTTATTTTCCTTTCATTCGAGCTCCGACTCACGTTCGAACTCGCGAGTATACGAGACATTTGGTTCGCACTGAACTTCAAGGAAATGCAAGCCTCCGGACATCCGCTGGTGTCTGATCGATCATCCACCGCATCACGTAGCCGGCGACTCTCCTCACGACCTCAAGGCCCCAATGGGCGACGTTCATACGGCCAACGGATTGACCATCAGGCTGCTGCTGCACATCTTACGGGAACGATTCGCATCTCTCATGTTCGTCGACTCTTTGCCTACGTTGACTGTACCAACTGACGGCCCACCAGCCAGCACAAACCTCCCGATTTGACTCTCGAAGAGGTGCGTCGTTGGTTGGTTACCCGCTCTACACAACTCACTCGTTTCCAGGCTCGAGAGTACAGGAATGGGATCAACGATCTGCTTACCCATGCAAGATACCTCATGAACTCATTCCACGTCACCGTTCGGGTTCCACCAGAGATCCTCAACATGATCTGCTCTCATCTCACCACCGAGGACGACGTGTTTTCTGCGTCCCAGGTCTGCCACCACTGGCGCAGCGTCCTCATATCATCCCCACCTCTCTGGACCCGACTTCCCTGCCATCGTGTCTCCCGGACGATCGCCAGTCTCGAGCGGTGCAAATCCATGCCGATTCAGCTAGAGTTTGACCAACAATCGTCAAACGTAGCCCTGGAGAGCATCATACTTTGCAAGAACAAGATATCCTCGTTGGCCATATACCCCCGCTTCAACACAAGCCCATTGCTGCACCCACTGTTCGTGTTATCGGCGCCGTACGTGGAGCGGTTACACGTACATTCCGAAACCCAGAGGGCGTGGGGAGCTGAAGAACAAACAGCACACGAAATTTGGCCAGGTTTACCGTCTCTCCGCAAACTGTTTGTCTCTCGATACTCTACCCCTATTGGTCGACTTTCTGCCCCAAACCTCGCACACCTGGCTTTGGAACAGGCAGGGTATGGACAAAACTTCACAACCCGATCCATTTTGGATATGCTTCGCGCCTGTCCTCTTCTGGAAACCCTTCTCATCGCCGAGTTAAGTTTCCACGACCCGGATCGCGATCACTCCCCCGTTCCCCTCCCATATCTCCGCTGCATCGAGTTGGGCGCGTACGAAGTCCGCTCTGGGCTCATAACCCACCTTCTCTTTCCCTCTACTGTTGCGGTAGGCTTCCGGGTGCTGCCCTTTTCCGACGTGTGCGGTGATATCCCGCCCGCAGTTGTGGCCAGCATGAATCACGCACTAAGAAGGGTTGGCATTGACCGCATCACACTTGCACTCCCCCCGGTTACCCGTGGGGATTTAGAACTCTTCGTTCGATTTGAGGGGCTGCGGAGCTCTCTCGAACTGACCATCCGCGGTATATATACCGGCCCCCGAATCTGGGATGTTTTATTTGGCCCGAGGGGGGTACTGTTTTCCCATTCACCTCATATCGAGAACGTTAGGGAGCTGCACATCGCAGGTTGTTCCTTCGAGGATAGTCGCCGGGTGGATCATATCAATGCGGCCATGCCCAACGTCGTTTCCATCTCCTTCTTCCATTGCGAGGGCCACATCTTCAAACTGCTCGCCCCAACCAACCCTCCGTCACCTCCATTCCCGCACCTCGAACGCCTCATGTTTCTCGGATCGGAATCGGGGTTGAGAGCGATAGTGGAGACAAGGAAGGATCACGACGTACCCCTCAAAACTCTCGTACTCGGACGACTGCCTGAAGGGTTCGAGTATGGCCTGGAGGGCTACACCGAGATGGAGGAATTCGAGTATGACCACCTGGAGGATTACACCGAACTAGAAGAGTTTGTGGAGGACCTTCGTGTTGGGTGTCCCACCGAGATCTTGGAGTGGGGAACCGAGAACGAGATTCTGAACGTCTTGTCCACTGTTGGGATTCCTGGTCCAGTAAGTCTAAACGTGAAGCTGGCGGTATCTGGTTAACTTTATTCTGCAGCACATCCTTGCTGAAATGCATGAGGACTTCAGGTTTTGTCGGTTCGATGTTTCCGGGTAAAGCAGGAGGAGGTATGATGGATGGGTGGCGATGTACAATCAACTCAAGGCGACGAAGTCAGGCTCGACATCTGTGCCGACGTGGGGGAAATCGCCCATCCTCGTTTCAACCTGTTTTACGTCTGTAACAATCCGGTTGTGTCCACGCGAGGAATTGCAGGGTTGAGAGGGTTCGCAGGCAACGTGCAGTTTGAGGTTCTCAATGATTTCTTGGGGTGAGAGACCGAAACAAGATCCTGCGTACTTGCGCACCCCCACCCTTTGGCGGATTGCATTGGGGATCAAATGGTACGATGGGCTCCCGTGGGCAACACACACGGCAGATGCTAACCTACAAGTTTAATTTATCGTCCAAGGTCGCTACGAGGCCACTAGGTTGAATCAGAACGTGATGAGAACCCCCTTCAGCGATTCCGTTCACGCGATCCGACCGGTAAGAACTGCCAGACATCAGAACATATTTTCAGGTACCACGCCGACCGACTGGGGTGGAAGTGAGGGATAAGAAAGGAAGATACGTAGATGGGCTGCAGTCAAACCGCGATACAATTGCCTGGCAAAGAGGAGAGATTTACTGTCCGCGAGATCTGTCGCCGGTGCCCGGCCCGGCTACACTTGGAATCCGCGACCGGCAAGTGGGAATCGTCAACCCGACACCACGTCGACCACTCCCCTCACTACCTCCAGACCTCAATGGGCGACGTTCACACAGCCGACGGGTTGACCATCGGGCAACTTCTGCATACGTTGCGGGAGCGATTCACGTCTCTCGTGTTTGTCAACCCCCTGCATACGTTGACTACATCGACTGATATCCCACCAGCCAGCAAAAATCCCCCGATTTGACTCTCGAAGAGGTCCGTGATTGATTGGTTCCTCACTCCTCGCAACTAACTCATTTCCAGGCTCGGGAGTACGGGGATGAGATCAACGATCTGCTCGTCCATGCAAGATACCTCGTGAACTCATTCCACGTCACCGTTCGGATACCACCAGAGATCCTCAACATGATCTGCTCCCATCTCACCACCGAGGACGATATATTTTCTGCATCCCAGGTCTGCCGCCATTGGCGCGGCGTTTTGATCTCATCCCCACCTCTCTGGACCCGACTTCCCTGTTATCGTGTCTCCCGGACGATTGCCAGTCTCGAGCGGTGCAAATCCATGCCAATTCAGCTAGAGTTTGATCAACAATCGTCGAACGTAGCCCTGGAAAGCGTCATCCTCTACACAAGCAAGGTATCCTCGTTGGCCATATACCTCCGCCTCCACACAGTCCCACTGTTGCACCAACTCCTCACGTTTGCAATGCGGTCTATGGAGCGGTTATTCATATACTTTACCCCGGTGTGGGGAGTTGAAGAACAAGTGGCACACCAAATTTGGCCGGACATGCCGTCTCTTCGCAAACTGTTCATTTCTCGATACCCCATTCCCATCGTTCAACTTTCCGCCCCAAACCTCGCACACCTGGCTATGGAACTGACAGAGTATCAACAAAATGCCACAATCCAATCACTTTTGGACATACTCTGTGCCTGTCCTCTTTTAGAAACCCTTCTCATCGCCGAGTCAAGGGCCCGCGAGGACCCGGATCGCGATCACTCCCCCGTTCCCCTCCCATATCTCCGCAGCATAGAGTTGGGCATGTACGAAGTCTGCTCTGGGCTTATAACCCACCTTCTCTTTCCCTCCACTGTTGCAGTGGGCTTCCGGGCGCTGTCCTTAACCGATGTATTAGGCGATGCCCCGCCCGCAGTTATGGCCGCCATCCATCACGTGCTAGGAAGGGTTGACATCGACTGCGTTACATTTGCAGTTCCACTGCTTGACCGTGGGGACTCGAAACTCTTCGTTCGATTTGAGGGGCTGCAGAGCTCTCTCGAACTGACCATCCATGATTCACACACCGATATCTGGCCGTGGGATGTTTTAGACCCGAGAGGGGTGCTCTTTTCCAATTCATCTCACATCGGGAGCGTGAGGGAGCTACGCTTCACAGGGTGTTCCTTCAGGGGTAGTCGCGGGGTGGATCACATCAACGCATCTATGCCGAACCTCAATTCCATCTCCTTCTTCCATTGCGATGGTCACTTTTCTGCATTACTCACTCCAACCAACCTTCCGTCGCCCCCATTCCCACGCCTCGAACGTGTCATGGCTTTTGGACCGGAGTCGGAGTTGATGGAGATGGTAGAGGCGAGGAGAGACCATGGCGTACCCCTCAAAACTCTCGTACTCGGACGACTGCCTGGAGGGTTAGAGGACTGCACCGATACGGGGGAGTTCGATTATGACAACCTGGAGGACTACACCGAGTTGGAAGAGTTTGTGGAGGACCTTCGTGTTAGGCGTCCTGTCAAGATCTTCAAGTGGGGAAACGAGAACGAAATTCTGAATATCTGGTCCACGGCCAAGTCTGGTCCCGTATGTCCAACTGGAAGCTTACAGTGCTGAGCTAACTACATTCTGCAGGGAATTCTCGAAGCGGCAAGGGCGAACTTTACATTTTGTCGATTCGACGTCTCTGGGTAAAGTGGGAGGTGATGTATGGGTAGCGACGTACAATAAGCACCATCTTGAATCAACGCTACGAAGCCGAAGTTCACCTCGAGACACGAGTGAAGCCGTGCCAAATCTCGTTTCAATCTATTTTTTTGATCGCTCAATAATGGATCGAGACCCCACATGCCATTTGGGACCTGAGCTAATTGACCTCGGGGAGCCGGACCTGCCTCATTGTACCAATCTTTGAAGGAGTTGGCCCACGAGTGAACATCGTTGATGCACGCCAAACCACAAGACAAGTGGACAATCAGTGAACGGGATATCGTTGAACTTGAGGGTATCGATGGACAACAGCCCGAGTTCCAAAACACGCATGGGTGATTCAAGGGGAATAACAAACACGCAGAGGCTACTGGCGGATAATGAACAATGAGTCCAAAAAAGCAAAATCTACGAGATAATGGGTCTCCAGAACGCGACACCGTTGACCGGAGGGGATAGGGCAAGAAACCTGCCTCAGACATATGGGTTTCGAAACAACGTGCAGCTGGAGCGCTCAAAGAACTGTCTGCTCTGATGTCCTCCGAACGGGTTACCTCCGCCAGATATCCGGGAGATGACCTTGGATCTCTCGAAATCTAGAACAGTGCGGAGAGCAAACGATTCGCAATCCCCGTCGTGTACAAGGAGTCGAGAACTAGAAAGGGTCTTTGATTATACCGTTCGAGTCGCGAAGAAAGATACAGATACTCTATCTCAACGTCCGACTCCCTGATTAACGCAAGACAGCTTCAATACAATGGAATAAAATGGTCCGGGTACATGAGGTGGTTAAGAGTAAGTTCGTACAGGTATGTGAAACGGAGAGGTGTGAAAACAAAAGGTATCTCGAGGACACGTCGATTACGCCTTGAGATCTTGAACAGGGGCAGAAGGGGGGATAACTGCGCGAACCTGGAGGCCGCGGTTCCTCCAAATAGGAACGACAAAGTAAGCCAAGATGAAGGCGTATCCAGAAAGTAAGAGGCAAAGGACGAGCTTGAGGAAGAAAACGAGCTCCTCGAGAGTTTGAGCGTTGGCGGAGGAGATGGCGGAAGTGAGGGTAGCGCGATCCTCGGCAGCGTCGGACCTCTTGAAGCTGTACCTCGAGGCGGAGCGAGGAGACGTAATGGAGACACCACGAGGGGCACCGGATTTGACGTTGTCGTTCCAGCTCCAGTGAGGGTAATTGGCGTTCCCATCCTTTCCACCACCAGGCCCGTACCTGACGTTCCCATTCTTTCCACCCGGCCCAACCCTATCATTCCCACTCTTCCCGTCAGGCCCGACCCTGTCGTTGCCGCTCTTCCGGTTAGGGGACCTGTCGTCGCCGTACTTTCCATCTGGCCCCATCCTATCGTCTCCGTTCTTTCGGTCAGGAGTTTTGTCGTTCCCATTCTTCCGATCAGGGGACTTCACGTCAGAGTTTCTGTCGTTTGCGCTCTTCCCATCTGGTCCAACCCTATCGTCCCCGCTCTTCCGGTCAGGGTATCCGTTGTCGTTCTTTCCATCGGGTCCGACCCTGTCGTTTCCGTTCTTGCGATCGGGGGTCTTCATATCGGAGCTCTTGTCGTTCCCGTTCTTCCCATCCGGCCCAACCCTGTTGTCCCCGTTCTTCCGGTCAGGATTCCTGTCGTTGCCGCTCTTCCCGTCGGGCCCTACCCTATCGTTCCCGTTCTTTCGATCGGGGGGCTTGATATCGGAGTTCTTGTCGTTCCCATACTTTCCGTCGGGTCCAACCCTGTTGTCCCCGTTTTTCCGGTCAGGGTTCCTATAGTCGCCGTTCTTGCCGTCGGGTCCCATCCTATCGTCTCCGTTCTTCCGGTCAGGGGATTTGTCGTTTCCATTCTTTCGATCGGGGGGCTTCATATCAGAGTTCCTGTCGTTCCCACTCTTTCCGTCGGGTCCCATCCTGTCGCCTCCATTCTTCCGGTCGGGGGATTTGTCGGTTCGATCGGGGGACTTCATGTTGGAGTTCTTGTCGTTCCCGTTCTTCCCATCAGGTCCAACCCTGTCGTTCCCGCTCTTCCGGTCAGGGGACCTGTCGTCGCCGTTCTTGCCGTCGGGCCCCATCCTATCGTCTCCATTCTTCCGGTCGGGGGACTTGTCGGGTCGATCGGATGACTTCATGTTTGAGTTCTTGTCGTTCCCGCCCTTCCCATCAGGCCCAACCCTGTTGTCTCCGTTCTTCCGGTCAGGATTCCTGTCGTTCCCGTTCTTCTGGTTAGAGGACCTGTCATCGCCGTTCTTGCCGTCGGGCCCCATCCTGTCGTCTCCGTTCTTCCGGTCAGGGGATTTGTTGGTTCGATCGGGGGACTTCATGTTAGAGTTTTTGTCGTTCCCTTTCTTCCCATCAGGCCCAACCCTGTCGTTCCCGCTCTTCCGGTCAGGGGTCCTGTCGTCGCCGTTCTTTCCGTCGGGCCCCATCCTATCGTCTCCATTCTTCCGGTCGGGGGACTTGTCGGTTCGATCGGGGGACTTCATGTTGGAGTATTTGTCGTTTCGGTCAGTGGTCTGATCGTTGCCGCTCTTTTGGTTGGGGTACTTGACGTCGTCTTTGCCGCTCTTTTGTTTGGGGGATTTCTCGACGTCGTCTTTGCCGCTCTTTTGTTTGGGGGATTTCTCGACGTCGTCTTTGTCGCTCTTTTGTTTGGGGGACTTCTTAACGCCAGAATCGTCGTCGTTACCACCGCCGTGTTCGTGGGGGAACTTCCTCACCCCGGAATCGTCATCATCCTCGTCCCACCAATTGTCGTGACTCGGGGAGGAGACGCCGCCGTCCTGGTTGTAGTCATCGTCGCCCCACTCTGGATCGTCCCCAGCCTGATCGTCGTCGTTGTCGTCCCACTTGTTGTCCCACTCGTCATCGTCCCAATCGTTCCCGGATCCATCATCAGGAGGGGGTTGGTCGTCGTCGTCGCCGAAATTTCCGCCTTGGTTATAATGGGGCTGATCTTCGTCGTCACCAGGGGAGTTGGGAGAGTCAGGGGAGTCAGAAGAGCCGGGGGAGTCGGGGGAGTTGTAATCGGAGGTGGGCTGCTGTTGGTACCTCGGCTGGTCACCACGCTTGATCTTGCACTTGTCGAGACAACTTTGGACCCCGAGGGCGAAAGTATCTGGTATCTGCATGGGAATGACGTGTGTCTGAGGAATCAATCAGACTCGGTAGTGAGAAATGGTGCTCACCGACTTGGCGATCCGCACGACCTCGTTGACTCCAATATCAGCGAGCGTGGCATCGACAACCTCAGGTGGGATCCCGAAGACTGCCAGGGGAAGACAATCAATTAATCGGCAAATGAACTTCGGTTGGTGACCACTTACACCTCTGGGCAATGGTAGTAGCACCAGGGTCGGCACTATTCAGACCAGCCACGAAGCTGACGGGGTTGCAGTCTAGGTTCGCTTGGTAGTGGAAGGATCCTTTGGGGAAGATGGCTCCCTGGCCAGGGTTGAGGGTGTTGGTGACGAATCGCGCCCCGTTCTCTTGGATGAAACCGACTTTGAGGTTTGACCCGGATATCATGTAGAGAAATTCAGTGGCACGCGGGTGGTAGTGGGGTGAGGACAACCCGCAAGGCCTGTGTGCGTTAACACGGTTTAGATCGACGGAGACAGATAGAGACAATGAGACGTACGCCATTTTACCGACGGTCAGAGACATGCCCTGACCGACGAGGAAAGGGAAGTCTGCGAGGTTGGCGACGGTGATGTTTCCGCCAGCTCCTTTACCAACGCCTATCCCAGCGTTGAAGTCAAAGACAAACTAAAGAGAATCGTGGGTTAGTGTTGTTCCGTGTGTGATCAGTGGCGTTGAGAACGTACATCACGTCCATTGAGCAGGTTGAAGCGGGCAGCTGAAGTTGGCGCGTCCTCAAGTTGGTTTATGATGGCAGCAGCATGGGCAGGGTCTGCGACCTGAGCTGTGGCTTGCAGAACGGCGCCCAACACGAGCGTCGTCAAGGCGGCGCGCCTCATCTGTGTTTCCGTAGTTGCGCAAATGTAGGAGATGGGGGGGCGAGGTAGGGGAAGGGCGAAGGAAGAGAATGGAATACGACCGAGGATCTCTCTATATCTCGGCTAAGACTGCAAGCATGCCAGAACAAGGACTGGGACTGGGATGACGTTGAACAGCCTCGCGCACCCTCTGTGCCCAACGGCTGCCATTTCGGATAGCCGAAACACGAAAATGCCAAGGCCGGAGAACAGTCAATCACAAAACCCCTGAGCGGGCTGATGAACGAATGGGTGGCGATCTGAACTGTGTCGATCAGGGCCCGTTGCGGTTCTGGCCCGGTCTCGTGAGTGCGTTCCTGATCTTCGATAATTGGAGAGTAGCCAATCAACTTTCTTCAAACGGAGCCAGTACAGCGGGCGTGTTTTCTTATCAAATTTCGAGGCACTCCGGGCTGTGTGCGCACCGTTGGATTGGCCCAACGGAGGGGGTTGTTGAGGCGAGTATTCTACGAGGTTCCCACTTTGTGTCCTTCTTTCTGGACCCATTCTAGCCAAGATCCTTTGTAGTTGTACAGTCTGACGTGGATGAACGTTAGAAGATCGTCGGGACGCAAATACTGACAGACCAACTTTTCGTAGCCGTTTTTCTGGGCAATATCTCCAGCCGTGGCGGCCCTCACACCGCTCCGACAATAGAAGATGATATCTTGCTGCCTCTTCGGTTTCTTGAATCCAAACTTATTTTCGAAGTCTTCCGCGTTCAGATGTAACGAGCTAGGAAGTATAGAGAGGGGGATATTGACGGATGAGGGTATTGAGCCCTGGATGACCTCGTCCGGTTCCCGGACGTCGATCAAATACGAATCCTGATTTGTGGTGTGAGTATCACGCGGCCAAAGCAAAGGGGGGACAGACAGGGGAGGGCTGTTCAGTCATTAATTTCACTTGATCATAAGCGACGACGGGCGGAATCCAGGCATCAAACGACGCTGGGTTGCGGGGTGCCGCTTTTGGTTTCCCATTCCCATCCGAGACAGGTTGGCTGGTCGTCGATGAGTTCAGGCGAACATACCTCGGGAATTGTCGGAACGTGGTAAGGGTACCGGTGGATGCAAGCAAGGAACGTCGCAAAGATTGCGAGGCCAAAGTTCTGGACAACATGGAGGGTGCAGTGAACGGAATGCGCGTTGGCGGTAAGAGTTGACGAAATCGTGCCGTGTGACAGATGTGACCGCATCAGCACCCACGTGGTGAGAAAAGCGGCGGGCCAGACGAGGGAAGCAATAAATTCCAGTTTACGCTTTGTATCCGGGGAATCACCCGCCTTCTCGTTCGTGCGCTCTCTTCACTCGTGTTGGAAACTTTGAGATGTCGAACCCGGATAATTCTCCCTTTCGGATTCGAGTGCGACACCCCGGAACAATTTGATCCCACGATATCGATGTTCCCGAGCCGAAGCCCCCGTCGACCTTTCGAAGGACGGCCATGTCTCCCCGTGGTTTCAAACTACCGGCCCCTGTCGGGAAAGTCGTCCAGAGGCTTTCAAAGTTTTTGTGGGCGAGACCGCAATCTTCCAGCTGTGTTCCTTCCACTTTCCCGTCCTTATTCACCGCTGCACTCCCCGTCGATATTATCGAACAGATCCTGCTCTACCTCCCAGGCCGGGATATTGTCAGGATGAAGCAGGTACGTCAGCAAGGGACTGCGAATACCCAACCGGGCGGCTGATCCGTGTCTCGGGTCAGGTTAGTCGGGTTTTTTCCGATTTAATCTCCACGTCCCCGTTCTTGGAGTATCGACTCGAACTTTTTGCTGCCGGGTTGATCGAGAATCCTCACTTCTTTTGCAGCCTGGAGGAGGGACGAAGGCGGGTCAAGGAGTACGTGGACGTGTGGAAGAATCTGGATGCTATCAGGAAACGCAGTCACGCCCTGGAAATGCGAGACTTTCGCTGGAGGGAGCTGGTTTCTGTAGGTCGGGATCTCCTTGCCAGACGTGCCGACCGCTCTGTTTCGTTCGTTCGTGTGCCCTGCACCACCGTGGATCGGCGGGAGGTCGAGGAGTGGACGGTTGATCCTCCCATCGCTACGTTTTGGCCCTGCGCATTTGCCGTATACTCGCCAGAATATGTACTCGCTCTCGTGGAGTGGAAGCACCGGTAAGTTGGGTATTTTTTCCCAATGAGTGGGGCTCTAACCAATTCACAGTGCTTTCCAAATCCGCCTCCTCAATGCCAAGGACGGGTCGCCTCACCATCTGCCGCTCAATAACATCATCTCGTGGGACACGGGCGGAGATTGTGGGAGCGTGGATGTTTTGTGCGCGAAGATGACTGCCTCCAGATTGATGCTGTTTTTTTCTACGTCCACGGTCAACATCCTTATCGTCTGGGATTGGAGAACTGGGAGTGTTGTAAGAGTGCCCGATTTTTAGTCCACTCTGACCCTCATTTCCCCCACCGTTGCAGGTCCTCAAACGGTCCGACGTACAAGACATTTCTGTGCGTCATAGATACTCCGCGTTCAACTTCCTGGACGAGTTTCGGCTGGTCGCTTCGACGGGAGGGATCACCTTGAAAGATGACGAGCTTGATCTCGTCATATTCGACACGTCCCTTCCCCAGCAATCCCCCGATAGTTGGCGGCGGTTTAACATCGCCCCGGTGCACCACAAGCGGTATGCTATGAACCCATGGTCCTGGGAGGCCCGGATCCATACAGACAGCGAAAGGTCGCAAGGGGAACACTCTTGGGATGGGCCATTCATCGTCGATCAAACTCAATCCGTTGTTGTCATCGTGCTCCATCACCGCGAGCGTGTGGCCCTTCCCGGTGCGGATATGGTTCTCGTCATCCGGGCTGCATCTCTCGTTAGATACCTGTCTTCAACCCCCTCCGGCCAGCCCATACCATGGGATGAGTGGAAGGAAGATGTGATGGTCGTGGAATTCTGGAATAATGGCACCTCATATGTCCGGACTTTCGTATTCGGTACCCGCGTCTTGTTGATGACCTGCGATTTATGGCGAGGGTATGATTTCCAGGTATATGATTTCAGCCGGTCGGGATGTAGGGCCCTGATTCGCGTTGGAGACGGCGAGAAGGAGAGGAGGGTCATGCCTAACCTCGAGAAGGCCTGGTCCCCAATAGGACCTAATATCGGGCTGGAGAAGATGCGAACCTTGGGTGACAGCCTTGTGATGTGCACGGTGGGTGATTCACGGCTCAACTATACGGTGAACTTACGTGCGAGGCGAGAAGACAGCTATTCCCAACGAGATATGTATCTTGGAGTTGGCCTAGTCGTGTACTGTCAAGTCTACACCTCCTGGGCGTTAACAAGTTTGTCTGTGCGACTGGCGGTTTGGTGGCCATTGTATCTCGGCCGGGCCCTAGCCATCTCGAGGGGGTCGTTTACGATAATTTTGTGGACAACATATCTGGGGTGGATCTTGTACAAATAGGTTACACGAGGAATTCATGGGTTGTTCATCCGGTCTGTACCTTCCAAATAAGGAAGGTGGGTGTTTGGCAAGGGCTTGCGAACCAAACAAACTCTGGCGCTTTGATGAACGTCTCCTTACGTCTGGCACATGGTGAAGGTGATATTGCTGCGGCATACGCATTGCACCTTGGTGGGCTCAATATTGTCATGGTTATTCGTATTTATGCAAGAAAAGTCGGGAATTGAATTGAATATCGAGGATGAGGAGCGTGTTGTTGACGCTTTTACGGTAGATTCCCGCACCGTCACTTTAACGGATAGGTAAGCCGTGTATTGTGTTTCCGTGCAAGGGATTAGGAGAGCGTTGGCTTGGACTGCGGCTATTGGTGTCACCCGTCCGTTGGCGTGAGCTTTCCCGAAGCAATAGTTACAGGACCCATAAAGGCGGCCATACGCCCACATTTCCAGCGGCGATCTCGTCCCTGTCCCCCGTCCGAACTACTATCGATTACGCAGAAGTCGTGCCCGGAAGAGTAATCGTGCCCCCCCTGTATCTCACGCACCACATGTCCCCCCTCGTTGAAAATATTTTCCAGTATATTATGGGATGAGTACACAACATGTATCTAGTCAGTTTTTTTTTTCCTCGCGCACCTGAGACTCCCGAGGCGAAAATGTCTCAAAATGCAGTGGTTTTGGCACAGAACCCTACCGGGTTCATCCCACACTCGTCCAAATTGCTTGGGATTTGGGATATAATTAATATTGCATCTATTCTATCTTCCAGAATTTTTCCGCTCAGTTATACGCAAA
>Ga0307516_10001764_pt1 | contig 29732 bp, 21 predicted proteins | sample 19_EM_MG_FD_203310 | JGI IMG/M metagenome (GOLD analysis project Ga0307516, IMG submission 203310) | Populus trichocarpa ectomycorrhiza microbial communities from riparian zone in the Pacific Northwest, United States - 19_EM | ecosystem: Host-associated > Plants > Roots > Unclassified | place... | reverse complement strand
AGCCTGCTGCCGGACTATAGTTCCCTGTTTCTTCCTGCCAATAAGAACAATGCAGAATCTATATTTGAAATTCAATATCTTGGTTCCAAACCCGAATTGGCCAGTAATTTTATGTACCAGTTCGCTCCCTTTAATTCCGGAAGCGTCGTGACCAATGATCCGGGCACCAGTTTATCGGGAACCAGCGGATGGAACATACCTACCCAGGACCTGATAAATGCGTATGAACCGGGAGATGTGCGCAAAGATGCATCTCTTGCCCTCGGATTTACAGACGGATCAGGAGTATTTAAAAATATCCCCTATGTAAAAAAATACAATCATGGGATCATAGACCGCGGAAGGACGAATGATAATTTCCCGATCATGCGCTATGCTGATGTCTTATTGATGATCGCGGAATGTTTGAATGAGCAGGCCTTTGTTGCAAACGGCGAAGCGTTTGATCTGTTGAACCAGGTCAGGGGGCGTGCCCATCTTCCAGCCAAAACATCGGGGAATGCGGACCCTGCGCTGAACATAGCCGGCCAGCAGGCTTTCCGGGATGCTATTTTCCAGGAGCGAAAAATAGAGCTCGCCTTTGAAAATCATCGTTGGTATGACCTGGTCCGGTCCGGGAACGCGATAGCGGTCATGATCGCACATGGTCAAAGGGAAATGACCCAGCATACGACCATTCCGGCAGGGTCTTATGCAGTAACGACCAACAATTTATTATTGCCCATTCCGCAAAGAGAAGTTACACTGGACAATCTGACCCAGAACCCTCTTTGAGTTGAATGGCAAAGGATGCCTCCGGAACCAGTTACGACCTACGCGCCGACCAGGCTTTCCCGGGAAAGCCTGGTCGGCTTTTTCATGCAGAACCTGATATATACAAATTAATTACAATGTTTGATGTTCGCTTTACGCTATTATTTGTATGGATCAACCTATCCGGGCCGGATCCTACTGGAAGTGAAAAATATTGCGCTATTTTCAATGCTGTCACTGGGAAATTCATAAATACTTAATAGCAGTAATATGCAAATTGAATTATGAATTCGGAGAACATTTACAATGTCATAGAAATTAGTGAGCATTCCGTCTCTCCTAAGTATTTGCAGATAATTAATTCAATTATTAAGGGGATTGAACAGGGAAGGATCAGCGAGAATTATTTATTGCCTTCTATAAACGAGTTGGGATACGAACTGGATGTGTCTCGGGACACCTGCGTCAGGGCTTATAGCGGGTTGAAAAAAATGGGCATCGTATGGTCCGTCCCGGGAAAAGGATATTTCGTCACCAATACGGTGTTCACAAGGCGAACAAAGGTATTCCTGATGTTCAATAAACTGAGCACCCACAAAAAGTTGATCTACGATGCTTTTGTGGCCACCCTGGGGGAGAACGCTACCATAGATTTCTATATTTATAATAATGATTATTCTCTTTTTAAGGATATGCTTATCAATAAAAAGGATCAATATGATTATTATGTCATCATACCTCATTTCCTGGAGGGCGGCAGCGATGCGCATGAAATAATAAACTGCCTGCCGAAAGATAAACTTATCCTCATGGATAAGATGCTACCAGGGGCGGAAGGAAATTTTGGGATGGTTTACGAAAATTTTGAAAAGGATATTTATGAGGGTCTGACAAAGGCTTTGGGATTGCTGCATAAATATCATACCATAAAGATTATCTTCCCGGAGTATACCTACTATCCGGAGGAGATAGTAAAGGGATTCCTGAATTTCTGCCAGGAATATGCGTTCAATTACCAGGTGATCAGCAATATCAAAAATGAATCGATAGAAGAGGGGACGGTTTATATCAGTGTCATGGAGGATGACCTGGTCGTGTTAATTGAAAAGATACTGGATAGCGGCCTTGAAGTCGGGAGACAAGTAGGGGTATTGTCTTATAATGAAACGCCCTTAAAAAAGATCATCCTCAACGGCATCACTACCATATCAACGGATTTTCAGATGATGGGTGAGCAGGCCGCCCGGTTGATCCTGGGGAATTCCAAACAGCATATCGCGGTTCCATTTCGCCTGACCATCAGAAATTCTGTCTGATGACTTCGAATGAGAGAGGGCAGGCAGCCTGTTACCGTCCCGAAATATCGTTCCTTCAGGATAGCGGAAACGATATTTCGTTGTATCCGAACCTTAGCAACCTGTAATGGATTGAAAATCAGATCCATGAAGATCTGGCACGCAATTTACCCCATAAATTCTTCATAAATGCATGATTTTTAATCAAATAAATGAGATGGGGAATAGCCAGGAATACCTAATTTTAGACGCAGCGGAAGGTGTTGGATATGCATTTATTCAAAACTTGATAAAAAAGAAGATAGCTTTTTCTCTATTTGAAGGCCGCGCTAAGGATACGGAATTGATCAATGAAGTTTGTGAGGGGAAAAAATTCCTGTTTATGAGCTATGACAGTTTTCATGATATGGACATCCCTGTCAGGCATGAAACATTGGAAGAAGTGATCAAAATTTGTACGGAGAAGAATATAAGGATCATTTATTGCACCGGTATTTTTGATACCTGGTTATATAGCAAATCGCTTATCAGATTGTCAATTGAGGAGATGTTGCTCGACGCTGCTGTCAATAATGGAGCCCGGGTCACCACTGTTCGCTTTTCCAGCTGCTGGGGCCCGAATATGTCTGACCGGGTATTGGAACAGATCTTCCGGGATGCAATAAATGGACGTAAGCTGTGGTATCCTGTAAATTCCGATCTTCCCTGTCAATTTGTATACACGGAAGATGCTGCCGAGGTCATTTACCGGTTGACCCAATTGAATCATAAGCATCCCTGGCAGGTATATCATTATGGAGGAACTACTTATACAACGGCCAAAAGCTTCCTTCACCGGATCTCGGAAATTGCAGGATCTCCCAAAGAGGTTGGAACGATCAGGAACTGGCAAATACTGGTCCGGTCGCTGGTAAGCATCAGGATGAAAGAATTGAATAACAGGGTTCAGTATTACAGGAAAAGCCCCCTGCTTGATAATGCTGTAACCAACACCCTGCTCGCTGATTTTAAACCTGCTCCGATGGATAAAGCTATTGAAGACACACTTGCCTGGTATAAAAATAATTTTTAGCATTGCGAAATCGCTCTATTTATAATTCCTTTTACAGGCTCTTGCCGGCAGGCATTCTTGCCTTACTGTGCATCCATCTGCAGGCACAGCAGCCGGAACGGCAATTATTGCAGGATTCGATAAAGGCAACAAGCCAGAATGAAAAAAGAGTTAAATTATTATTGGCGCTGGCGACCTGCTATTTCGATACTGAATGGAATTACTCCAACAAAGCGAAGGTCGACAGCGCCTTACCCCTTCTTAAGCAAGCCTGCCTGATCAGTGATTCCCTGGGTGAATACCATTTAAAGTACGAGGCCCTGGTTGCAACCGGAAAATATTACTTCAGATGCGACGACACCCCGGCTGCGGGCAGACAGTTTGAAAACGCCATACGGCTGGCCATCCTGAACAGCAATAAGTCGCTGGAGGCGAAGGCCTGGTTCGTTTTTGCGGCCCGAACCCCGGTAATTGGCGGCAATATAGAAGACAAGATCTTCCGATATAAAAAAAGCCTGGCTATTTTTGAATCGATGGGTGAAAAAGACACGCTGATCGATATCCAGCAAAGAATGGGATATGAAATGCTGTATAACGGTAAAAGCGACACTGCTCTTGCCCTGCTCGAAGATCTTCTTGCAAAGCAACAGAAGCTCCGGGCTAAGGAGCTTTATAAAACCTACTACCTGCTTGGCCTCTGTCATGCGAATAACGGAAATTTCAATCTGGCGGTCGCCTGTGGGCTGGAAGCGATAAAGGACCTTCGCCATTACCAAGATCCGTTCTATGCCAGCAGGGTCTATTCCGATCTTGGGACATGGAATACGGAGCTCGATCAACCGGAGAAAAGCATTGAGTATTATCATGCCGCGTTAGAATATGCCCTTCAGATCGATGACCTGGACACTCACCATCAGTTCTATTATTTCACCCTGCTTAGGAGAATGGTGCAATGCATGACCAGGATGGGGAGACCCGGTGAAGCGCTGGCTCTCCTCAAAGAAAAGCATGCCCAGTTTCCGGATAATACGGATTTTGCACGGCAGCTCATTGATGGAGGTATTGCCGACTGCTATAAACAACAAGGCAATTTTTCGGGTGCGGAAGACTTTTATCTCAGATCTCTGAAGCTCGCACTGCATAATCAAAGATCTGAGAATATCCAATTCGAGTATTTTCAAATTTCGGATCTATATATTCGCTGGAAAAAATACGATAAGGCGAAAATTTACCTGGATAAATTCATGAGCTCCCAGTCTGCAACGCGGGATCTCGTCGCCCTCAAACAGGTGCAGCTAATGAACTTTGAGATCGATTCCGCCTCCGGCGATTTTCAGGCAGCTATCCGGCATTACAAGTATTATAAGCAATTGAACGATTCCATTTTTACTGAAAAGAAGAGCAGGCAGATCGAGGAGCTCCAGGTACAATATAAAACCGCGCAAAAAGAGCAGAGTATCCTGCTGCTGCAGGACAAGGAGAAATTACAACAGGCTGAACTCAATAAAGCGAATTTTACGAAAACCCTTATTTTGATCGGATCATTATTCCCGTTGCTCCTGATGGCCTTCCTGTATAGAGGATTTAGGGTTAATCAAAACAAGAACAAAATACTGCAATTGCAACAGGATGCGATACATAAAAAGAATCATTCGCTGGAGCATCTTATCAACGAGAAAGAAGGTCTGTTGAGCGAAAAAAATACTCTTTTGGAAGAAAAGGAGTGGCTGCTGAAGGAAGTTCATCACAGGGTTAAAAACAACCTTCAGATCGTAATGAGCCTGCTATACTCCCAGACAGCGCATTTATCGGATGAAAAAGCCGTGAAAGCTTTCACCGATGCACAACAAAGGATACATTCCATTGCATTAATACACCAGAAACTGTACCAGTCGACCAGCATGCACCGGGTCGCTATGAAAGACTACATCGGAGAGCTGGTCCTTCATTTATTGGAAGGCCTGAATGTCCGGAATGATAAAGTCCGTTTTGAAATGGCGTTGGAAGATATAAGCCTGGATATTTCCCAGGCGGTGCCTATCGGATTGATCATCAATGAGGCTGTTACCAATGCGCTGAAGTATGCATTTCCGGGCGCGGAAGGTATTGTAAATATTAACTTCAGCGAAAACGAGGATCGTTGCATTTTATATATCTCCGATAACGGGATCGGCCTTCCAAAAGACTTTGACATGCGCAAGTCCAGGACGATGGGCCTTAAATTGATCGAAGGGCTGTGCCTGCAGCTGGAAGCCGAATATTATATCGAGTCCATGGGAGGGGTTCACATTACCATCTCCTTCCCCATGGAGCATTCAAAAGTAATCGGCAAGGGAATGAATTACGGTGCACAGAAAAGAGATTATATCTAAGTTTTAAAATGGAAAAGAGCATTTTAATTGTTGAAGATGAGTTTGCTGTTGCTTTCCAGCTTCAGGCCATTATTGAGTCGGCTGGTTACCAGGTGACCGGCATCGCCATTTCCGTGCCCAAAGCGCTCGCAGCGATCGAAGAGAACGAGCCGGGCCTGGTATTACTTGACATTCACCTGAAGGGCCAACTCACCGGCATTGATCTTGCAGAACAGCTGAGGCAAAGGGCCATCCCGTTTATATACCTGTCGGCCAATTCGAGCCAAAGTATCCTGGAGCAAGCCAAGACTACAGAACCTTATGGGTTCCTGGTGAAGCCGTTCCGGGAAAAAGACCTGCTGGTGGCCCTTGATATCGCCCTTTACAGGCATCGGCACAGCATTGAATTGAAGCTGATTGATAATAAAATAACCCTGGACCGCTTGAAAAAACTGGACCCGCTTGCCGGTCAGGAGACGGCTTTTCATGAATTGGCGGATATTATGCAGAACCAGGTCCCTTTCGATTGTTTGGCTTTATTGGCTTTTTCGAATGGCATGTGGAAGATCGGGGCGCGGGTCCTGTTGAGGACCCACTATAAAGAGTACCAGCAGATCGATCTTCAGGGCTTAAGCATTATGTCTGCGGTCCCTTTATCGACGTTACAAGGCCTGCGATTGCAGCATGTGCCCGTGAACGTTCCATCTGTTTATACCAAAAATGATTTCCAGGGTCTATGTTCAGGGAGTCCCCTGGTCAATTTTATCGCTTCCTGTTTTAAACTAAAATCACTGTTATTTCAGCCACTGCTGCTGCCTGACGGCTCTATCATATCGCTGGCTTTTTTCAGCCTGACCCCGGATGCCTATACTGTCGATCATTTGCAATCCTTGGGTAACATCAAAACTTTATTGGAGGCCGCCCTTTACAGTCTTTTGAATCAAACCAAACACATTGCCAGGACGGGTCCCGCTGTACCCACCCGGAATACGGCACCTGGCTTCGGGAACATTGTCGGTGAAAGCCCTGCCTTGCTGCATATCTTCGACCTCGCCAGAAAAGTGGCAGTTCGTGATACCTCGGTGCTTATTCTGGGGGAAAATGGTACGGGCAAGGAGAACCTTGCCAAGGCCATACACCGTCTTTCTGAGAGGGCCAAACGCCCTTTTATTGTCGTGAACTGTGCAGCTATACCATCCGAACTTATAGAATCCGAGCTGTTCGGGCATGAAAAGGGGGCTTTTACCGGGGCGCTTGCGCAACGGATCGGGAAATTCGAACAGGCGTCCGGCGGCACCATTTTTCTGGATGAGATAGGGGAATTGCCGATTGCGTTGCAGGTAAAGCTGCTCCGGGTGCTGCAACAAAGGGAAATCGAAAGGGTCGGCGGCAAAGCACCCGTCTCCATCGATATCAGGATCATTGCCGCAACGAACAGGAACCTGGAAAAAGAAGTTGCAGAGGGGCGGTTCCGGATGGACTTGTATTACCGGCTCAACGTGTTTCCGCTACAACTACCCCCCTTGCGCGAAAGGAAAGAGGACATTCCTTCATTGGTTAATTTTTTCCTGTATCAGCTTAGGGATAAGTCCAACCAGGTCCAACTGGAAATTTCGGCCAATGCCCTTGCCAAATTGGCGCAATATGACTGGCCCGGGAATATCCGGGAACTCGAAAACCTTATCGAACGCGCCGTCGTCCTGACCCCTGACAAGCTCATCGAGGATATTATGATGCCTTCCTCTTTCAATCCTGTAAATGACGGGACCAAAAATGTTAAAACTATCGAGCAAACTGAAAGGGAACATATCATATCAGTGCTAAAAAAATGCAACAGAAAAATTTACGGGCCCGGCGGGGCGGCAGAGCTGTTAAATATTCCCCCTACAACGCTCAGCTCCAAAATAAAAAAGCTTGGCATTATCAAAGATTTCCTGGAATAATAAAATCAACAATGATGAAATATTTAAAAAGCTTCTTTTTTTTATTACCCTTGTTTTTTAGCGCTTTACAATCCGGCGCACAAAGACGAAACCTTAAGCAGGAAGCTGCCAATAAAACATTTGTAGCGGAATTTTTCACTACGCTATATAATGAAAAAAACATAGACAAAGCCAGAACAATGATGCTCCCGGATATGATCAACCACCATCCTCATGGAGGTAATGGCGCTGAATCTACCCTGCAGGCATTGAAGACGCATTTATTCGGCAAGTATCCGGCATTTACGGTAAGCATAAAACGGATAGCCGCCGAAGCAGACCTGGTTTGGATACAGTGCTATACACAAAACGATTCGACAGATCATGGCAAAATGTCTATGGATATCTGGAGAGTAAAGGATGGAAAGATTGCCGAACACTGGGATATCATACAAGACGTTCCTTTGGAAATTGACACTTCTTCTATGTATAATTAATATTAAGTTTATTTTATATGTAGACAACAGAAACGTTGGAAGAATTCTACAAACAAAAGTTTTCAGGCACTCCGGCAAACGCACAGCATGAGATCGGAGACTTTAATGTCTTTGTCATCGAGGATACAGTCTCCCCTTCAGGAGAAGTAACCATAAAATACTCGAGGAGAGACTTCTATAAAATAAGTTTAATCACGGTATAGAATATGTTCTTTCTGAGCAGGATCATAAAAAAGCAAGCCATCTCTTTCTGAGAATTATACATGAGCAGGATTCCTACTACCGATACAAGTTTGATGTAATACGAACTTACCTGACACAAATGTTACATTTGGCCATGAAGATGGGATAAGAGACCGTCTGGAGATCTGGTGCCGGGGATGGAAACCCTGGAATTTACAAAATAGCGATGCATTCAACGGAGAACAATATCCCTCCGGGGAACGGCATTACCTGAGGTCCACTGCGAGCGGGTGCATTCTCAGGAAAAAAACCGCTATAGACTTTGTTGATAATTTTGAAATCAGGGTCACAACCTGTCACCATGAAAACAGTGGTCTTCACAACTTTCTTCATGCTGCTACCCGCCTCTTCGAGGATCGTTCTGACATTTGTGAATGCCTGTATTGCCTGGTCTTCAAATTTGTCACTGATCAGTTTGCCTGTTGACGAATCTATTCCGGTCGTTCCGGAAACAAAAATAAGATTATCGGCTATTACGGCTTGTGGGAATACAAGGTTGGTACGCAGGACTTTGTCAGTATTGAAGTTCTTTCTTTCTTCCATTATTCAGATCATTTAATTGGTCGCACAAAGTAAGATAATTCTTTCAATCCTGTATCAGCCATCCTTTTAAAATCTCTGCCTCCAATATGCCGGGATTTTGCATCGGATGTATAGAGAAGGCCTTACCTTTTTCAGACACCGGATCCACGGCGAGGCCTCCATAGTTAAAGTATTTCGGATAGTCGAGTTCCTGCGTCGTATTTACATAGATAAAGAGTTCTGTCAACGGATCGCCTGCCACCTCCTGGCAGACCTTTTGAAATTCGGTTTCCGTAAATCCCCGCTTCTTCTTTTTGTAATACTCCCTATATAATCTGCGCATGACATCGTCCAGGGATCGCCGGTTGCCGGTATGATGGCGTATCGCAAAATCCAGCATGAGCGCGACCACAGGGCCTTTTTCATAATAAGAGATCGTTTTAACGATCGTGTCCCCCTTCCTTCCAAACGGCCCGTCGCTCCATGTGTCTTCGCTGGCCTGCGCTAAAGACTGATAGTGCCGCCCTGTCTTTGTCTCATACGCATTCATATTATTCTGGAAGGCTATATACAGGTCATTATCCGTAAAAATACCGGCACGTTTCAACAGGATATATTCATAATACACCGTCCAGCCTTCGGAGATCCAAAGCTGCCGCGTCTTGCTCCCGTTGTCGTAATCAAACGGTCCCAGTTCGATAGGCCGGACCCGCTTCACGTTATAATGATGGAAATATTCATGTGCGATAAAACTAAGCACCCTCTTCTTGTTCCTTCCCACCTCTTTACCGGTAAAGCTCAGTGCAGAAGAGGTTAAATGCTCTATTCCCCCATTGCCCGGCCCGATGGCGAGAAAGGTATATTGCTTATAAGGAATATCATCCATTATTTTCACGGCCGCCCCGACGATCTTTTTCAGGTCAGCCATAAATTGCACTTTATCGAAATCGCCTAACTGGTAGCCTATAAACCGATGCGGGATCCCACGTACCGTAAAGGAGGGCAATTCTTCCAGGTTGCCGGCCAGGATCGGGCAATCAAAGAGCAGATCGAAATCCGGCGACCGGTAGGTATACTTCTTTCCGGCAACGGAGTCCAGCCCTACCGCCACACGGCTCCAGTCTTTATAGGGTTCGACGGTCAGCGAAGCCGGAGAAGAAAGGCGATGATCGATGTAGAGAAAAGTAGCCGCGGGGGTGATATAGGCATGTGTCGTATCGATAAAACTATTGGCTACGAACGAGCGGTCTGCGAGCACCGTATACTGAAGGGTCAGGACGCCGGCCCGATCGGGGTACACCCTCCAGGTGAAATCATTGACCTTCTCCCACTTGAGGATCTTGCCCTGGTCGTTGGTGACCTGGAAATCACGCAGATTACGCCAGAAGTTCATGATCTGATAATAGCCAGGGGTCCACTGCGGCATCTTAAAGTCCACAGGGGAGTTATCGGCATGGCATTTCAGGACAACATGGACCTTATGTGCTGCGGGTTCATCCATGGAGAGCACAAAACGGACCGTGTCTTTGTTCTGCGCAAAAATGGTCGGGAAGCTGCAAAAAAAGATCAGTAAAAAGGAAAGCAGGCGGGCTAAAACCATGGGACTAAAATTTACCCCTCCCGGTTATCCGGGCAGGATAACTAAAAATAACCTTATGCCCTGAAAAGGTCTATCCCGAATTTTCCCTATCCTAACCATATCTTAACAAAGGTTGACCCGCCTGTCAAATGGACTTACTTTTTGGAGTCGATGAAGCATCGTTATCGCCCGTATGTACTTCTGCATGGGAGCCGCTGCCATGCGACGTGTAGTACTGCGAATAAATAAACCGGTCGGTGGCTTTCTTTATATATTTTTCTTTGAACCTCACATGAATGTCCACAGGTTGCCGCGTCCCGTTCACGATCAGTTCATCGGAGTTCAAGGTAAAGGATAGCCTGTCGACATGGTCGATGAGCTTGTTCTCCACCAGGTCGGCGGCAATTCCCTTGAGATAGGGGTCGGGATGATTCGTAAAGACAAGGGGATTAGCCATGGTGGGCGCCTCCTCCTTTTGTACCGGCACTACACGGGATTCCCTGGGTTCCACGGGCGCTATGGGTTGTATCGGTTCAACAGATTCCCCATGCTCCCTTGTTCCGGCACGCCTCAGTGTATCCGTATGTTCAGTCATTCCAACCGCTGACAGAGGTCTATGAGGAGCCACCGGGGGCACTGGTGGGATCGGCCTGGGATGTACTTTTCTTTCCGCTTCAATGCTCTCAAAAACATCCGTATACTTGTCATACTCCTCCTTTGCTATGAGTTTCCCATTCACCCTGAATTCAAGTATCCGGTCGTTTAATTTCCGGATCTCATAGCGATTCTCCTTTTCATCGATCGCCAACGCATAATATTTCTTTTGGCCGTCATCTTGATCGGAATGGGACGACAGGGATTTAAAGGCTAATTTTCTCCCTCCGAAGCCATGCGCATGGGCTTCCTGTTGTTGAGGGAGCGTATCTGCCTTTAGCTGCATCGCCCGGGGCTGCAGGGTATCCCTTAAGAGCGTATCCAGGCTCATTGTCCGTGGACGCGCACCGTTGTTAGCGTCGGCAACCGGCGGAACGGATTTACTGATCAGGCTGAACGACACCATCGCCATGAGCCCGAATGATAAGATTGCTTTTTCCATAATTTGTAATTTTTTATTTTCCTGTTCCAGCATTCTTCGGACACGCCATACCAGGTCTGTTTTTCCGCCGCCAAGCTCCAGGGCATAGCTTCTCCCTCCGGCGACGCGGCCATCGATGGCGAATTGGGTAAAAGCCACCAGCGCCTCGAAATAATGCTGTCTGTCAGACGCGCCGGCAAGCACTATATCATCACAGCAGGCTTCCCGCTCCCTCCGCATAAGGGTGGCTATCCATCGCACCCCGGGGTTGAAAAAGAAGATGGCTTCCGTAAGATGCAGCAGCAGGTTGGCAATAGTATCACCCCGCCGGATATGCGCCAATTCATGCAAAAGGATCGTCTCTACCTGGTCAGACGGAAGGTTCGATAACAGCCCCAGCGGCACAAGGATAAAAGGTTTTAAAAACCCAAACACCACCGGCCCTTTGACCAACCTCGATTGCAGCAGCGTTACCCTTCTATTGATCCCCAACTGGCGGACCAGGATCGAAAGCCTTTCATTCCAGTATTCTCCGGGTAGTACAACGCCCTTCCGACGAAGCCGGCCGGCCTGGTAGAACCCGCCTGCCAATCGCAACACCTGCACCGATAGACAGGCCAGCCAGATAAGCGTAATCACAGTGGCCTGCGTATTCAGGTAGTCCCCCATCCGCCGGATGTATTGGATCGTTCTATCCGGCCTGGTAAATTGAAGGGAGACATCCTGCCGAACATGCACAATCGTGCTCTCACTACTCCCGATACCCTGTACGATCCCTCTTGCTTCCTGCGGATGATCTCCCTGCCTGAGCTCATAGAAAAAAGTAGTCCCCGCCACCAGCAGGAACAGCAGCAGATCAGCGGTCAGCAGATTGTAACGGAGCGCTGCCGGCTGTTTGCGCGTGCACAGGATGATGAGCCCGGCCAGCAGGGCTGCCAATACTCCTTCCCATAGGGAATGGAGCAGCGTCCAGCAGATGGCTCTTGCCGTCCCGTCCGAAAGGAAGATATGCAAGTAGGTCGATGGCATGATCAGGATTTATTTTTCTTTGAATTACCCAGGAGCGCCCGGATCTCATCCAGCTCCTTCTGAGTCGCTTTCTTATTGTTCATCAAATGCAGCATCAGGCTGCTGACCGATCCGTCGAACAGGGTATCCACAAACCGGTCCAGTAAATAGCTTTTTGTTTTTGTCTCTTCCGATGCCGCGCTGTAGATATGCTTCACCGCAGTTTCATCCCTGATCAACAACCCCTTTTCTCCCATGATCTGCATCAGCTTGAGCGTTGAGGCGTATTGCACTTCCCGTTTGTGCTCATTCAGCCGGTCGTTGACGAACCGCACCGTATTCGGTCCATGCTGCCATAATACCTGGAGGATCTCCAGTTCCGATTTGGTGGGCTCTATATTGCCTTTATCCTTGTTCTTTCCGATCTTCATACCCCTAAGGTAGGAAACTTTTCCTACTATCCAAATAAATCTAGGAAATATTTCCTACATCCCCACTTTCGGTGACATGTCTATTTCGTTCATTTTCTCAGATGGGTAAAATAAGCGGTGGTCTCTTCCAAAAGGGAATTCATCAGATCGGCGGCTTTTTTATGTTTCAATACAGGAGCGATCTGGCCACCCCAAAACAATACCATCTCCCATTTCTGTTGGTCGATCGCTGCCTTTCTCAAAGAGGACATGAATTGGGTTTGCAATGGAAAGGGTAAAAAACTGTCTTCTTTTCCCTTCGTCTCCACAGAAATGCGGTTTTTCAATCCCCGTCCAAGTCTGCCAGTAAACGCCCTCGTGAGTACGGTATACCTTGACTGATCAGAGAAAAGCATTTGCCGGTGGATGTCCAGGGCGTTGGATTCTTCACAAGCTAAGAAGGCCGTGCCCACCTGTACAGCATCCGCTCCCAAAGCAAGCGCCGCGGCTACCCCCTTTCCCGTAGCGATCCCTCCAGCCGCGATGAGGGGCGTCCTCACCTTTTCCCTGATCTGTTGCAGCAATACAAAAGTCCCGGTCAGGGAGGCCTCCGAAGATGCCAGAAAGGAAGGCCGGTGACCCCCTGCTTCAAAACCCGAAGCAACGATAAGATCTACCTCCGCCGCTTCCAGGGCGATGGCCTCATCCAGGGTAGTAGCCGTACCGATCGTGACGATACCCAACTTCCTGCATTGCTCTAAGATCGTCGGGGAAGGGATGCCGAACATGAAACTAAAGGAAGGCGGTCGTGTATGCAGGATCACTTCTACCTGGTTTTCAAATCTGGATGAAAAAGCCGTGGGTCCCTCCGGTAAAGGGATACCAAGCTCATCGAAATATGGCTTGAAAAGAGCCTTTGCCTGCTGGAGGTCCGCATCCGGGATATTACCGGATGGCGCATCGGTATCCGAGACCCACAGGTTGATATTATAGGGTTTATCCGTCGCCTGCTTTAGTTCTTTATCGAGGCTAAGGATCTCTTCCGGAGTTAAAGTGTATGCTCCATAACCGCCCACCCCTCCCAGGTTAGACACGGCAGCAGCCAATTTCACCGATGAGAGATTACCTCCGAAGGGCCCCTGAAGGATGGGAACCTGTGACCCAAGGATCTTTGCAGCGCTGGTGTGGTACCACATGATCTTAAAATTATAAAGTTAGCTGTGAAGATAGTAAGGATCTTTCTGTCCGTTACGTGACCTACGTCACAAACCGATACAGTCTATCAAATTGATGAAAAAATCACTATTTTACGGCATATTTGAGCTCCCATGCAGATGATCCTGATTGCCCTGAACCTTGGATTGATAGGCGCCCTTATCGGCATGGTTCTTTATTTCACAAAAGAACGAAAAAAGAAGCGGGCCTTGCTCGCGCAAATTGACGATTTCGAGTTCTTAAATCTTGCCACACGGGATTGCGTCTGGAAACTGGATCTAAAGACCATGAAGACCGTAGCGAATTCCTTCCTTCTCCAGACACTTGGGTATAGCAGGGAAGAGGTCGCCAACAATCCCAGTTGGTGGGTCAGCAATATTCATCCCGAAGACAAAAGCCGGATGCTCCTTATCTATGAGCAGACCTTGCTGGACCCTGTCACTACGCATGAGGACGAATACCGGTTCCGATGCGCCGATGGCTCCTATAAGCTCTTTCTCGACAGGGCCTATATTAAACGCGATACAAATGGGAAGCCGATCTATATGATCGGCGCGATGCAGGATATCACCGAGACCAGGGCCTTGCAGGCTGAGATCCACAACCAGCGTTTGCAGCTCGAACAGTTAAAGACGAGGGCCGTGATCGAGGCCCAGGAAGAAGAGCGTGAAAAAGTCGGCTATGAGCTACACGAGAACATCAACCAATTGCTGGCCGGCGCCAAGTTGTACCTGGGTCAGGCAAGAGACAACGCGCCGCGGGACGATGAATCCCTGCAGGAAGCCTGTATCCTGATCTCCATGGCTATTACCGAAATTAAGAACCTGACCAACGGGATCTCGCCGCCCTGGTTCGACCAGATCTCTCTTGTCAATGCGATCTCCAATCATTGTACGGCCATGGAAGAACAAAAAGGGATCACCCTGCAAATAGAACACGAAGATTTTAATGAAAGCCGGCTGAACAACGAACAAAAGCTCGCCCTTTACCGGATCATCCAGGAGCAGTTCTCCAATGTCCTAAAACATTCCGGGTGTAAGACGATGATCGTTGAATTATCCACCGGCAGCTCCATAACAATGAACATTATCGATGATGGCATCGGCTTCGATCCAAATGCCTTTGAAAAAGGCCTGGGCCTCTTAAGGATCACGAAAAGAGCCGAACTTTACAATGGAAAGGTCGAATTGCATTCCAGCCCCGAAAAAGGATGCAGGCTCACCGTCGAGATCCCTTTGTAATCCACCATATTCACATACCTGCATGCTTTGTACAAACTCTGAAAATCATCAAATCCGCTATACCGTAACCCATTGATAAAAAAGGTAGGCGTACTGTCTACCCCGCTCCGAACTCCGCTCTCATAATCACTGATCACTTTTTGAAACAATTGCTTTCTCCTTCCCGAGCGGTCGAATTCGGCAATGTCCAGCCCAATCTCTTCAGCCATCAAATACAAAGAAGACAGATTGAGATACTTTTGGTTTTTCAATATCATTTCATGCATTTCCCAAAATCGCCCCTGCAATCCAGCCGCCTCCGCCACGACAGCAGCTTCCAGGGCCATCGGATGAATATTCGGGAGCGGAAAGTTCCTGAAGACATACTTCACCTCCGTTCTGAGCACCTCCAGCAATTGCCTGACCACCGGCATCACCGTTGCACAGTATTCACATTGATAATCGCCATACTCGACCAATTCGATTGGGGCGCCGGCATATCCTGTAAAATTGTCTCTTTCTTTGTTGAATGCGGGGGTCAGCATAGCAATTAATTTTACTCAAATTTACTACGCCATTACCCTCCGGACAATAGACAAACGACAACTATCCTTGTACATTTCACCCCATTTCCAACCCTCTGCGGCCGATTTCGATTTCCACCCAAATTGCCTTATTTTTAAGGTAATTATGTCCAAGTCGATTGTCAAAGAGGCGCCGCCCTTAACGAAGGCCGATTGTTTCTCTGTGTTTGCCCGCTATAAAACAGAGTTTGATTTCCCTGTGCATTACCACGAAGAATATGAACTGAATTTTATCGAAAATGCAAAAGGCGTAAAAAGGATCGTAGGGGATAGTATGGAAGAGATCGACGACCTGGAACTGGTCCTTGTCGGACCTAATATCCCCCATGCATGGTTTACTCACAAATGCCAGAGCGAAAGGATCCACGAGATCACCATCCAATTCCATAAAGACCTCTTCCACGAACTGTTCTTAAAAAGAACTCAGCTCAGCTCTATCCGTACGCTCTTCGAACAATCTTTGAAAGGGATCCTGTTCTCAAAGGAAACTATTCAGCAGGTTGCGCCGCGGCTGATCACCCTGGATCAAAAGACAGGTTTCGGGTCCGTGCTGGAATTGATGGCCATCCTGGACGAACTGTCCGTCTCCACCGGCGCCCGCGCGCTCTCCGGGGAAAAGATCTATAATGCCGATTATATCTATATGGATAGCCTTCGCATGGAGAAGCTGATCGAATTCATGAACGTAAATTTCCACCGGCCCATCCGCCTGAATGAAGTAGCCGAGTTGGTGAATATGGCGGAAACGGCCTTTAGCCGATTCTTCAAGGTAAAGACGGGCATTACTTTCGTGGATTTCCTCAATGATATCCGCCTGGGGCATGCATCCCGGATGCTCATCGATACAAAAGATTCCATTGCCGATATAGCGTTCTCCTGCGGCTTTACCAGCATATCCAATTTCAATCGTACCTTTAAAAGGGAAAAAGGAAAAACTCCCAAGGACTTCAGGGCCAAGCATGGGAATGTCGGGGAAAGGGTCTTTTTTTAGTCCGCCTTTATCCGGATGGTATGCTTCTTCGGCTTATTGATCGTATAGATCTCCTCTATCAATGCATCCATTTCCTTCTGCCAGGCCGCCCTTACCAGGGGATAGCGCGCAGCCCGGTAGTTGTCCTTCTTAGACGCAACAGCCCAATTCTTCGGACTGGCGGTATTCACGGAATCCATCGCTGCCGCATTATCGACGTACATCAATCCGATGTCCCTGAAATAATCGAACTGCAGCCAATAATAAGATCTCAATTTCGACTCGATCCCCATTCTTTCTTCGTTCAGCCAGAGGATGGACATGGCTTGTTCATATTCAGGAGTATTCTTTAGTTTGGCAAGGTTAATGCCTTTTTCCAATTCGCTGCCTCTCCATTTCCCGATCGGCTTCTCATCAATGGTCAGCGTAAATTCCTTGTCTTCCAACCCCTTTATCGTTAAGCGTTCACTATTCATTTCTTCATAAAAAGGTATCACCTCTAATGCCTCGGATTGACGGTGAGGGTTCTCCCACATACGGGGAATGGTATCCACCGGGTAAGGTAAGGACCCCGCCAGATAGTCAAATCGAATTTCGTTCGGCCCGACGCTAAGTCCCGAGATCATACAATTATCCGCCTTGCTTATTTTTTTACCGGCAGCATCGATGCTCATATCGGCCACCGGCTTCCCGGCGAGGCCCTGCTGCTGTAAGAACAAATACGCCATCACAAAATGCCCGGCATTGCCCGGATGGATCCGGTCCGATCCCGTCAATGTGAACGTAGAATCTTTCTTTTGTTCCCGCAGTGTGATATCCGTCATAAGATGGAGGAAATCCACAAAACCCCAATGATTGTCAGCGGCGGCTTTTTCCTGGAAGGCGGCGATCTCACCCATAGCCAGGCTCTTTTTAGGGAAATAATTCTTGGGATTCTTCACCGTCTCGTCATAGAGAGAAGAGCTGATCATTATTTTTTTTTCGGCCGGGTATGCCTTTAATTTAGCCTGGATCCCTTCGAAATAATGATAGCTTTCTTTCACCCTTGCCTTTGCAATAGAATCGGCATTCGCCCAAAGAAATTCGTAGTACCCGGAGTCATTCATTCCAAAAGTCAGGCAAATGGTAGTGGGCTTTTTGGGCAGGATATCATCATCCCAGCGATCGAGTATGTTCTTAGCACGGTCGCCGCCAATGCCATTATTAAAGATCGTGATCCGGCGATCCGGGAAATGAAGCATATAATACAGCCAGATATAAGATTCATAGTAGCCCGCTTCCGTGATGCTATTGCCTACAAAAGCGATCCGATCTCCTTTATTAAAGGGCGTCAAAACCTGGACCTGGGAAAAACTCCGGACCCAAAAGCCGAACACTAAGATGGTTGAAAGGCATAGCTTTTTAGAAAATTGCCTGATCTTTCTCATACAAGAACAATTATTTTATTTGTGTGTGGTTGAATTTTATCGTTCGGATGCCATATCGAGGCATGGAGATCTCCAGGTATTTCCGGCCTGAAGCATCTTTCAGAATGGAAAGTTTTTTTATCCCTTCTCCGTTCAGTGCAATCTCTTCGGCTGCATCCGTCTCAAATCCGAGCATCAGCTTCCTGGGCTTAGCATCCCCCTCCGCATTGAACAATCTGACCAACAGATCATTCCCGGAAGTTCCCAGCGAAGAGATCTCAATGCCCGCAGCATCCATGCTTAGCAAACTCCGCTCATCTCCCTGCGGTGCCGGGTCTCCAACCCTCACCAGCAAAGGCTCATTCCACTTTGTACCTTCGGTCCAGGTCCCGGCCCGATCCCATTTACCTGCATGGGGGATCCAGGCATAATTCAACTCCGAAGGGCCACTGATCTGATAGTTGCGATAGAAGATGCCGTTCCCTGAATATTGAAGGGTCAATCCCAGGGGGAAATCCTTTCCATGCGCGTAGCTGGTGGTATGATCGCTGAGCAGGGTCATCCCATAACGACCTTCCCCATCTTCTACGTCCACCCAATTCAGGAGCACATTATTTTTGATACTATCCCAGCGGTTGTAAAAAGTATTTTCCAGCTTGCTTTCCGTAACATCGAAGGGGGCGTTCTTATAGACTTTCTGTGAGGCCAGGCTCAAAGGGAAAATAGCCAGCAGCTTATACCGGTCGTCATAATATGCTTTGCGCACCTGGTCATTCTTCGGGATCTCGAAATATTCCCCGATGGCGGGGTTGTCCTTCCAGTCTATGACAAGGTGAACGTCCACCCGGGGCTGCCCCTGCTGCATCGTGATCGCCTGTGTGAAAGGACTGCCGGCGATGCTCCCTTTTATCTCCACCTTTACCTGCGCCGGCCCTTTCTCCAAAATGCGGATCTCCGCAGGGGTCTCCGTACTGGAACGAAATCCGCCCGCATTATAAAAATTTCCCCGAAGTTCATTAAAGCTTCTCCCCGATCCTCCATCCACAAATTCCTTGTTGCCGAGCCATTTGGCCACCCAGCTCCGGATCGTTCCACCCTTCGCAGGATCTAAAAGCATCCGGTACAAATCCGTCTCTATCCGCACGAGCCCATTCTCCAGCTTCATGACAAGAGCGCCTTTGACAAATGCGTTCGAAGGATCTCCTTCCTCCAGTCTATACGAAGCATATCCCATCGAAGGGACATCCGCCTTGAAAATAAGTTGTCCGTCCCCTGCCGCCTGGCTCACTACTTCCCTTCCTTTGAAGTCCCTTATTTTTCCTTGCTTCCAATCCCCCGGCAGCGTTATCCTTACCCATTCCTTTCTTCGGACAGCCGTTGTATTAAAGACCCGGATGGTCCGGGCTCCATCGCCCTGCCTACCCGATCTTCCCGACAATTCCCTCACCGAAGCATCGATAATTTCTTCGCTGCGGATATTCGTATTCCCGGTCCAGGTCACGACCTTATCCGCCCAGGTATCCCCCGGCTTGCCATTATAGGGAACGATCCAGCAGTCATGATGCTGCGACAGCAGCAACGTTCTCCAGGCTTCATCGAGGGAGGCTCCCGGCCAGACCGATCCTTCCCATATCCGCGCAAGCATAGCCAGTTTTTCCGCCTGGATGATCTTATTTTCCGAAGCTCTCACTTCCCGGGCGATCCGTTGCAGGATCTGCGAACCCCACATCAGCCCTACCAGCACATCTTCCTGAGAAAATTTCCAGTCCCGGTCAGCCTTGCGCGTTGAAACGGTTTCCATATATCCCCTCCATGTTTCGTAGAGGGTCGGCATATAATGACCGCCGCGCAGCCAGGGGCCAAAGGTCCAACCCGCATCCTGCAGGCACATCCCGACGGGATGCAGGATACCGTATTGTTGGGCACGATGAATATATTCTTCACTATTGCCGGAAGCAAGCGTCTCCCAGATAGAACGGGGCTTTAAAGCTTCGATCTCGTAGCGGGGCGAGGTCAGGATAGCACTGCCATCCGGACCGATCCAATTCACCAGCTCCCCGCCGAATGCACGGGTATAGCCGCCCCAACAGGTATTCGGATTTTTTAAAGAAGCATATTTAAATCCATAGGAGCGTAAGATCTGCGGCAGGGCGCTCGTAAAACAAGGCTCTTCCGAAGAATAACTTGAGAAGACGGCCGTCGGAAAATGCTGCCGTAATTTCTTCATGCCATAATAGAACTGCCGGATCATACTCTCACCGGAAATATTATATAGATAGCTTTGCCCATAGGCCGGGTTGACATATTCGATACGGCCATTCGAAGACTGGTCGGCAAAAAGTTTTTGGAACGCTGCGTAAGCCACAGGGTCATGCAGGGCGATCGTATCCCAGGATTCGGGCTCCAGTTCCAGGTTGATCTTCCAAGCCGGGTATTGTCCTAATTTCTCCACCATGAACTTTGTCTGCCAGTCAGGCAGATGCCCGTATATGCCGCCATGATACCCATCGATGAAATAAGCCTTCTGCGAAAAAGATCGCGTCCCGGACAACAAAAGAATAAAGGAAAAAAGGATCACCCGCATCTCCATTCGTTTCATTTTAAAGTTGCTATTGCATAGAAACATTACAGAATACAAATAATTTCTCCATATCCTCTACTTTTCCCCAGGCGATCTCATGATCCCGCATATATTGCCGGATCATCTTTTCCTTCCCTGGAAAAACATCCCCCAATTGCTTCGCACCGGTCAATACCAGGAATCCATCCTTTTTCTTCACCAAAAATTCCACCTGGCGTTCCACCTTATATTTATCGGGGATCTTCGTATCATAAGGGGTAACATTACCGATCCGAAAGCTTTCCAGGTTTTCAGAAGGAGCTGTCTGATTGCTCGAACCAAATCCGATATTCGTACCCGCCAGCACCAACTGCGCCCTGTAATGAATATAAAGAGGAACAGCCGCAGAAGCAGAAGCCACTTCATAAAAGATAGTATCCACTACCACAAATTTACGCCCGGCGATCCGCACCGTATCGATCGTAGGGAGTTTATCCAGGGCCAGCATCGACTTCCCGTCGTTAAAGATCATTTGCTGGAACAGCACATTGTAATTCAATAAGGTCTCCCGGGAATCGCCTGTCTTAAAATGAACGACTCCCCTGTTCCATGCAGGAAACAAATAAGGGCTGTTCTCCGTAATCCCTTCCGTACCGGCATCGACATCCCTTTGCGCCCTTAGGGCGGACAAAGACATGAATAAGAATACGACGGTGATGGTTGCTTTCATATAAAATGGTTTTAGATTATCCGTCCTTTTATTTCTTTACCGGCTCCGGCTCCGCCCAATCATCCGTTCGAAAAGGGATCACGGGCCAGCCTTCTCCATTTTGCAAATGGGTCACGGGGTAATTGGTAAAAGCATATCGTACCGCTATTGGCTTTTTAACGGCAGGGGCCCGTACATAGATCTTATCACCGACGATCCTTGCCTCGGCTGGGTGAAAGACCTGGTCTTTTCCTGCAATGGTAAAGAAAGCAGGGGCCGACCCATCATCCGTATGCAGGCCTCCCGCTACGGTGCCGGGCTCGAAATAAATGATTGCTTCCTTTCCGGCGATCTCCAGATGTTGATATTGCGGCCCCCGATAAACAACACCCGTCATCCCGTAGATCCGGTTGAGCGCCGTCCGGGCCAGCCGCACCCCGATAGGTTTCTTGTTATGCGGGTGAAGGTTCTTCGCCTCCCCTACGTCGATGGTGGTGATCATGGCCGTATTATTGAGCATGGAGATCTTTTCCTGCGCTTCCCGGAAAAAAGCATAATCCGCCAGGGTCGGGTCTTCCTTATCTAAAAAAAAGGGAGCTACCTGTACATAATAAAAAGGAAGGTTCCCCTGCGCAAAACTGTCCCGCCAGTTCCTGATCATTTCCTGTGTAAGGCGCGTATAGGATCCCCTCTCCATTCGATTGGCCTCCCCCTGATACCAGCAGATCCCTTTGATGGAAAAATGTCGCAAAGGGTGGATCATGGCATTGTATAAAAGGAAGGGACGGACGACCTTTTCAAAACTGAATCCTCCATTGATCGTCTCCTTCGAGCGCGCACTGTTCAGATAGGGCTGCAGGTAGACCCTGTTCAATTGCGTATCGGCTGCCAGCACCGGTTGTGGTACATAGGCTTGCGCCGCAGAAGCGCCGATGCCCGAGAAAATGAGCCCGACAGGTACGTTCAGCGCCCGTTGTAATTCTTTGCCGAAATTATAGCCAACGGCACTAAATTTGATCACCGTCGCCGGGGAACATTCCACCCATTTCCCTTTGAAGCCTTCTATCGGCCAGGCGCTGAAATTCAACTCCACATTGAGTAAGCGGAGATTAGGGCATTGAGCCGCGGCGATCTCCCGGGTAGAGTCCAGGACTTCCTTCATGGAAAATTGCATATTCGACTGACCGCTGCAAAGCCATACTTCCCCGATCAGTAAGTTGGTAAGCGTGATCCGGGAGGACCCGCTCTCCACATATAAGACATGAGGGCGGTAATCACCCGCCTGTATCGCCGGCACGGGAATGATCCCAAGAAAATTACCCGCCGTATCGGCCTTTACTTCGATCGCATCCGTCATCCAATCGGCCTTTATCTGTACGGGCTGCCCGGCCCCTGCCTTGCCCCATACGGTAAAAGGCTGGTTCTGCTGGATGACCATATTGTTTTGCAAGGCGCTGGCAAGTTGCAAATCTCCGGGCTGCAAAGGTTCCCGGGCAATATCCCCGGCTAAGCATGGCATCCCAAAGCCGGCTATCCAAAGAATAAAAGCGGTGCCTAAAAAAGATCTTCCTATCATTCCGTTTATTTTTGACGAATAAATTTCATTTTGTACTGAAAGAACTGGCGGGCAAGCCCTCCTTATTAAAAAGAGAAGCTTCCGAAGTCGCGCTCCAGTTGTAACGCACGGCAACGGGACTGCTCACCCCTTTACCCTGTACGATCACCTGGTCGCCCTGCAAGGTGGCGACCGCAGGGACCCAGCGGCCATCTGCTCCCGCTATTTCAAAACCTTTTACCTCACCCGTTCCGCCGGCCTTGTCTCCCGGTACTTTCCCACGCGTATGTAAGCCCTCCCCGTAAGTAAAGGACACTACTACTTTCTGTCCCTGCACCTGCATATCCTTATATAATGGGCCTGAGAACAGGATACCTTTCTCTCCATAGGTATTTGCCAGGGCCCATAAAGAAAGTCTGCGACCGACCTCTTCCTTGTTAGCAGGATGAATATTGCCGTACTCCCCGATATCCGAAGTCACGACCATACCGGTATTCACGGTGCTCAATGTTTTCCGTTGCGCATCCCTGAGCGCTGCCGCCTGTATGCTGTCTCCTCCATAATGGAAAGGAGCGATCTGTACGAAGTAAAAAGGGAAATTCCCTTTCTTCCAACGGCTGCGCCAGTCGGCGATCATCAGGGGAAAAAGTCTTTCATACTGCGCAGCACGTCCCACATTGGCTTCCCCCTGATACCATAGGGCGCCGCGAATCGAAAAAGGGATCAGGGGTGCGATCATCCCATTATATAACACCGTAGGGACATTCGGATTATTCACGATCGCCGGCCTGGGTTTCTCCGCAGCGATCAGGAACTTCCAGTCGCCTGCGAGGCTGATGCTCTCCTCCGGAATGCTGTCGGATCTTTCAGAAGAAGGGTTGACCACATGGGATAACCTCAGGAGACTGGGATCTCCATAGATCCCTCCGCCCCCGGCGTTATCCGCAACCCGGATAGCGATAACATTCCCGCCTGCCTTTACCAACTCTCCCGGTATTTCATAATTCCGGGGGACAAACCAGGCGCCGTCACCGGCTGTCGATCCTATTTTTGTTCCGTTGAAATACGTGATATCGTCATCATCGATTGGGCCAAGGTGCAATTTTAATTTCCGGCCCACCCATCCATCCGGAACTGTCACCACTTTTCTAAACCAGACAATGCCATCCAGGTCAGGGTAACCCGCGTTCTCCCAAAGAGTGGGCAGCCGCATGGTCTTCCAATCATCATCGTTAAACCCGGATCCCGGATAAGGCTCGCCGGTCTTCGCCTGCATGGCCTTCCAGGTAAGTTCATTTTCCCGGTCTTCCTTGATCAGCGCTGCTATATTCCTTTGGATAGAATCCACCCTGACGAGCGCGGAATTAAAATCACCCAGGGTCGTCAGCGCCTTCCCGCTGGTCCAGGCCTCGGCCACCGTCCCGCCCCAACTGCTATGGATGAGGCCCACCGGGACTTTCAACCTACGTGCCAGTTCCCTCCCAAAAAAATAAGCCGTAGCGCTAAAAGCGGCCACTGATTGCGGGCTGGAGGATGCCCAGGACCCTACCACATCCTCTTCAGGGGTATAGGACACTTTTTGCTTAACGGTGAACAACCGGATCCCGGGATAGTCGCCCGCCGTAGCCAGGGTCTCTTTCGAATGCGTGATCGGGGCATTCATCCAGCCCTGAACAGGCATTTCCATATTTGACTGCCCGGAACAAAGCCAGACTTCTCCGATCAGGATACCTTTCAGCACGATGGTAACCGTTCCTCTCAGAGTGATCGTATAAGGGCCACCCGCTGCCGGCGTTTGGATCTTTACCATCCATTTGCCATCTGCGCCCGCCGTTGTCGATACGCCTGAGCCCATCTTCCAGCTTCCGTTGACAACTATTTTCTCACCGGGGGAAGCCCAGCCCCAGAGGGGCGCATCCGAATGCTGTTGTAAGACCATGCTATCGGCAATGATCGCCGGGAGCCGGATCTTTGCAGAGCTTACCTGGGCCAGGAATAATAAGGTAAGGACGAAGAAAAAGGTCTTGATCGAATGCTTCATAAGAAATATGATTTCACCTGTTTATTTTGGATCCGACAAAGAAAATGGTTTATCCGCATCCGCGATGCCCCTGCCCGTGGCGGGCTGGTTGCCCATCTCGAAATGCAGCACTCCTCCCCGAACGATATCCGCATGTGTGATCCAGTTATGCGTATATGGATCGCCGTTCAGCTTGGCGGATTGAATATACACTTTATCCGGGCCATTGTCAGCAGCCTCGATCACGAATTTCTTACCGTTCTCCAGGGTAATAGTGGCTTTCCGGAATACCGGGCTTCCAATGACATATTGATCGGTGCCGGGGCATACGCTATAGATCCCCAATGCGCTCAACACATACCAGGAAGACATCCCGCCCTGGTCTTCATCTCCGGGAAATCCATTCTCCGTGGCATTGTAGAGCTTGTCCATGACGGCCCGCAGGTGAGCCTGCGCCTTCCAGGGCTGTCTTGCATAATTATACAGATAGATCATATGCTGGATCGGCTGGTTGCCATGGGCGTATTGCCCCATCTTAGCCAGCACCATCTCCGTCATTTCATGGATCATCGTCCCATAAGAGCCTACGTTGACCGTGCCGGGCAGGGAAAAGACGGAGTCGATCTTATCCGTAAATTTTTTTTCGCCACCCATCAGGTTGATCAATCCCTGCACATCGTGAAAGACGCTCCAGTTATAATGCCAGGCATTCCCTTCCGTATACGGCCCACCCCAGTCCAGGGGATTGAAATGTTGCACCCAATCGCCATTCTTTTGCCGGCCCCGCATAAAATTGGTAGCGGAGTCAAAAACATTCCGGTAATTATACATCTGCCGCTCAAAAATTCCTTTATAAAAAGCATTGCCCGTCAGCCTGGCCAGTTGCCAGGCGCAGAAATCATCATAGGCATATTCCAGGGTCTGCGCCGTCGATCCCTGTGACTCTGGAAAAGGCACATAGCCCAGTTCGAAATATTCCTTCCATCCCTGACGTCCATTGGCCCCGCCCCAGGGTCCTTTGTTCATCGCCTCATGCGCATAAGCCTTCAAGGCGGAATCCGGATCGAAGCTGCGGATCCCTTTTACCCAGGCATCCGTCAACAACGAGATCGCATGATTGCCCAGCATACCGCCCGTCTCACTGGGGAAGGACCAGGCCGGGAGCCAGCCGCATTGCTGTTGTGCCGCCAGCAGGGCCTGCATATAGTTCCCCTCCATTTCAGGATGCAGGATCGTATTCAAAGGGAACTGCGAACGGAAGGTATCCCAGAACCCATTGTCGGTATACATCCTTCCCTCGTGCACCTGCCCGTCATAAGGGCTATAATAATGAGGATGGCCTTCCTTATCTATTTCAAAGAATTGGTGGGAAAAAAGGTTGGCGCGGAACAGGCAGGAATAAAAAGTCGCTTTCTGCGCTTCCGTACCGCCTTCTACCAATACCCTGTTAAAAAGATTATTCCAGGTCTTCTCCGCCATCTTGCGCGTATCGTCAAAAGAAGCTGACTTGCTTAATTCCTGCTGCAAGGTCAGGTCGGCCTGATCGGGACTGATATAGGAAGATGCTATCTTCGCCTGGACTACCGCGCCTTTTTTAAAGCGCAGCCAGGCCCCGACTCCTTTCCCTTCCTCTTCCGTACGGTCGCCATGGATCGCGCCATGGACATTTTCCCAGGTGCCATAAGAGACGAAGGGCTGGTCGAATTCCAGGACGAAATAATTACGGAAATTGGTGGGGATCCAGCGTCCGTTGTTCACCCAGCCGGTGATCTTTCGCTGCGCCGGAAATATTTTGATCCCGCTCATTTTTATATACCCGTCCAGGATGAGATACCCATCCCTTGACTTTGGAAAGCTGAAACGCATATGCGCCCCTCTTTCCACCGGGGCTATTTCCGTAGTGATATGATTGTCGAATTGCACCTTATAATAGTCGGGCCTGCCCGTTTCGTTCTCATGGCGGAAGGAACTGGCCCGCCTGTTCTCATCGACGACGAGGGAGTCCATCACCGGCATGAGCGTGAATACGGCATAATCGTTCACCCAGGGGCTGCATTGGTGGGTCTGCCCGAACCCGCGGATGGTCTTTTCACTATACTGGTATTTCCAGCCCTCCCCGTTCTTCCCCGTTTGGGCACTCCAGGCATGCATACCGAAAGGCAGGGCCGTCGTCGGATAGGTATTACCGTAACTAAGACCAAAGTTGGAATTCGTTCCCTGCAAGGTATTGGCATATTTTACCAGGTCGGGTTCCTGCGAACAGGCATCCTTTATCCATAGACCGGATAGGGCCAGGATCGATAACAGCCGGCCGCCGTGGCCTTTGATGTTGATCTTACTGTTCATAATCCCCAGTTTTTATTGGGCGATGCGCCCATTTCCAATTCCAGTACTCCCCCCGCGATGATATCCGAATGATCCAGCCAACATTTTTCGTAGGGTTTGCCGTTCAGCGATGCCCCCTGTATATATACATTCACGGGTGAGTTATTCCTTGCAATGATCCTGAAGGTCCTGCCCGTTGCATAACGAGGATCCAGTTGCATCTCGATCTTATCGAACACCGGGCTGGTGATCTCATACCGGGTCTCGCCCGGGCAGACCGGGTGCAAGCCGCTTGCGGCCAGTACATACCAGGCCGACATCTGGCCCACGTCCTCATTGCCCACCAACCCTTCTACGCCATTGTGATAGGCGCGGGCACAGATCTTACGGGTCCATTCCTGCGTCAGCCACGGTACGCCGAGCCTATTGAACAGGAACGGCACATGATGAACGGGCTCATTGGCATGGTTGTAATAATCGTTCCAGAACATACTTTTAGGCGTCCTTTCAAAGAAATTCCGGAGATCGGCGATCACTGCCTGTTTGCCACCCATCAATTCCACCATGCCGGGGATATCATGCGGAACGAACCATCCCTGCTGGTAGGGATTACTTTCCACCGTGCCGTAGAACTGTTTGAGCCGGCCTTCCGCCGGCCAGGCTTCCCAGGAACCATCCTCTTTGCGCGGCCGGAACCAATGCACGGACGTATCGAACATATTTTTATAGCTCTGCGACCGGCGCGCATATTTCGCCTCGTCGTCCATTTTTCCCAACTGTGCCGCCAGTCTCGAAAGGCACCATTCCGAATAGCCGTTCTCCAGGGTATTGGAAATGGAAAAAGGCGAAGACCCATAGGACGAGCCGCTATGATCGTCCGGATCGCTGATATATGACCAACCCTTCTCCCCGTTGCCAAAACGCTCGCAGGAATTTACGGCGTAGCCATAGGCTTTCACCACATCGTATCCTCTTATGCCTTTTGCATAGGCATCGGCCAGGACGACCACGGCAGGGTTGCCGATCATACAGCCGCTATAGGCATTGAGTAATTCCCATCGTTCGAGGTAATGCTTGCCGCTCTCATCGGCCAGATCCACGAGAGAATGGATCATATCATTCACGAGCTTAGGGTTGATGATCGTCTGCAAAGGCATCTGGCTGCGGAATACATCCCAGCCGCTGAAGATCGTATGCCGGGTATAGGCGCCGGTGTAATGGATCTTCCCATCTCCGCCCGGGTAGCCACCATCCACATCGGACAGGTCCCGAGGGTCGATCATCGTATGATATAGGGCGGTATAGAAGATCGCTTTTTCATCTTCCGTTCCGCCGCTGATGTTTATTTTATCAAGGGCCTCATTCCAAAGTTTCTTTGCCCGGCCTTTCACTCTATCGAAATCCCAATCCGCGATCTCTGTCTCCAGGTTATGCTTCGCACCTTCCGGGCTGGCAAATGAGATGCCGGCCTTCATCAGTACCTGCTCCCCTTCCTTCGTGGCGAACTCCGTGAAAAAACCCAGGTGTCTGCCCGTTTGCTCCCGTGGATTATGTGTCACGCCCGTAGCAGCTGCGGCCGCGATCCTCTGCTGGGTGCGCTGGCTCTCCATATCCTCTCTCTTGCGTTTCCAGTCTTCGGGAATGTCCGCACTCCATACCCCGTAATTTTTTAAAGGCTTACTGAATTGCGCATAAAAATATACGGTATAATTCGCATGCCCATCCCCGTTGCCCCACCCGCCGCCTTCAGGGCTGCATTTCATCCAGCCCTGAATGGTATGATCGTCGACTATCTTCACATACTGGCTCGTGGACGTACCTCCCACCCGTCTGGCCAGATCGATCTGGACACGGGACTGACGATCCTGCGGAAAGGTAAAGCGCAGCATGCCGCTATGAGGAGCAGCCGTCATCTCAGCCCTTACTCTGTATTTGGATAAGAACACATCGTAATAACCGGCTTTGGCATGCTCCGAGCTCTTTGTATAGCCCGAGCGATACCCTTCTTCCACATGATCCGCACGGCCGGCCGATGTCTTCAAGGGTCCTGTAGCGGGCATCACCAAAAAATTGCCCAGGTCGCCATACCAGCCGATGCCGCTCATCTGGGTAAAGGCAAACCCTTCTATGCTGTTGTGTTCGAAACTATAGCCAGGGCCGTTATCTCCGCCGGTGATCGTGTTGGGACTCACCTGTACCATTCCGAAAGGAGTAGCGGCGCCCGGAAAGGTCTTACCCAGCCCGGAAGCATCTCTTGCCTTGATCACGCTGGTGCTGGCCCCGATAAAAGGATTCACATAGTCAGCCGGTTGCTTTGCAGCGCCTTTCAAAACGTTCTGCTGAGCGAGTACGGGTATTATCGTAAACAAAGCGGGCACCAGTAATAAAACAACTAACATAAAATAGGCCGGTTTCTTTTCATTCATCGTATACATACATTAAACAATTAAAGCCCCAACTGC
>Ga0307516_10001763_pt1 | contig 29760 bp, 20 predicted proteins | sample 19_EM_MG_FD_203310 | JGI IMG/M metagenome (GOLD analysis project Ga0307516, IMG submission 203310) | Populus trichocarpa ectomycorrhiza microbial communities from riparian zone in the Pacific Northwest, United States - 19_EM | ecosystem: Host-associated > Plants > Roots > Unclassified | place... | reverse complement strand
CTCGACAATCGGGTCAATTCCCGCAGCCGAGCACCGTCGCCAGGGTGCAGGACCAGCGGAGCAGCAACAGACATGCCCCATTGTCCCGCACCCAGACTGTCAAATCACTTCAGACACGCCACACTAGCAAACCCCTGCACCACACATCCAAACGCCAATCAAGGCTCCCAAAAGGTATTTTTCGACCATCTATCTTGGCTGTCGGCGATAAGCCTGGGCGAGTGAGGCTATCGGCGCATACGTCGTTGGGCCGTCCCTATTCGAGAGTCGTTCACCGTCCATTTTGATCAACTTGATCGGTGGTGCGTGATGGCTATTATCACTAGGCGTAATTCGCCAGCGCTCGATCGTGCAGCGCTCAACTTCGGGGATTCTGAGTGGCAGATCGGCGCTTTGCGGTGGTCATCGGGGTGGACGACCCGGGCGTCAGCTCCACTTTGCCCGCGCTCCGCTATGCGCAGCGAGACGCCAGCGCGGTAGCGGAGTTGCTCTGCGACCCGCACATCGGCACCTTCGACCCGAACGATGTCGCGCTGTTCGCCGGGCCGCAGGCGCGTACCGCCGACATCAAAGCCGCGCTTCGCCGCATCGTGCTCAACTCCGATAAGTCGGACGTGCTCCTGTTCTATTTTGCCGGCCACACCCTCGTGCCGTCCTGGAGTCACGGCACGGATCTCTACCTGGTGACGGCAGATCTAAATGAGTCCGTCCTGTCCGACGACCCCGACGTGGGCCTGCGCAGGGAATTTCTGACCCGCGACGTTCTGCAGCAATTCAAGGGGACCACCGTACTGATCCTTGACTGCTGCCAAGCGGGCAGCCTCGCGACTTTCCGAGGCGCCGACCTGATCGGTCTTGGAGGCCGTGACGATCCGCGTCACGGCGTACTCGCCGCCTGCGCGGCCAACGAGTACACCCGGGAGGATCCGAACGTTCGGCACGGCATCTTCACGCACCACGTCCTCGAGCGCTTGCAGGGCCGGGCGGCCGATGTACGCGGCTCAGTGACGTTCGAGACCTTGAGCGCGTACGTCTGCGAGCAAGGACTCGACCCGCGGCCTAGCGTCCTGTTGCAAACCCGGGAAACGACCCTGCTGACCAGGCCCGGCCCCGGCACCGCGGAGACGGGGCGGCTGGTGTCTGCGCCGGTGCCGGAAAATGTCGAGATCGTTCCTTTGGACAACCCGCTCGACCGACACGTTCCCGAGTTGACCCGCCTAGTCGACCGGCTGGCGCGCAAGGCTCGGGTGCCGTCCTCGGCGGAGGGTTCCGCGGTCGGCGCCTCCCGGGTTGAGTACGTGCGATCAGCCCTAGACGCCGATGCGGTGGCCTATCTCAGTCACGCGGAGAGCCTCAGCCGCAGGGAGAGCGGGTTCGTCGCCATCGACGCCACCGATGGGTTCGACCTCGACGGCGTGCGGCACCTTCTGCGAGCCGCCGACGGTGACGTCCGCTCCCCGCTGAGCCCCCGTGGGTTCGGGCGTGTCGCCGGCGACGCCCAGCGGAAGCTGTGGTGTGTGCCGCTCGGGCGGGCCGACAACCGGGTGCAGCTCCTGGCCGTGGTCAACCCGCCCGTATGGCTGGTAGGGCTCGGGCAAGTAGGTGCGAAGGTGCTGCAGACCATCTGGCACACCGATTTCGCAGCGTCCCCGGAGGAGTCCGAGGTCCAGGTACTCACAGCTCTGCGCTCAGTGTTCGGCCGTCTCCCGGACGAACTGTTCGAGCGGTGCCTACGCCTCTATCGCGCGGTGCTGGAGTCCTTCCGTATCGTTTTCCAGCCGGTGGTCACGATCGGTGAGGCGCCAGCGCAGGTGGGCGTACACAGCTACGAGGCGCTGGCCCGTCGTTCACTGGCCGACCAGAGCGCACCGTTCTCCCTACTCCAGCTCGCTCACACGTGGGGCGACCACTTCGTGATCGAACGTGACAAGATCATCCTCGGCAAGGCGCTGACGGCCTACGCGCTGGCGCATGCCGACAGCCCGTGGAACGGGGACGTCCCGAAGCCGATCTCAGTGAACGTGTCGGTGCGCTCGCTGCTCGACGACTCCTACGTCGAGACTCTGCGCCAGCTGATATCCGAACTCCAGCTGCACGCGAACGCTGTCACGCTGGAAATCTCCGAGCAGGACGCGATCGAGCCGTGGGCCGGAGAACAGTGGCCGGAAGCGCCGCACACGTACTTCAACAAACGACTGGCGGCGATCGCCCGCGACACCGGGGTCGCCTTCGCCCTCGACGACTTCGGCGCCGGCCACGCCTCGCTGTCCCGTATGGCCGAGCTACCCCTCACCCACATCAAGGTCGATCGGGCGATCCTGCACCACCGGCAGGCGATCCAGGAACTCAAGCTCGTCGTTTCCGTCGCACGCGACGCGATCGACCGCGGTGAGACACACACCCCGCGCGCAGTGATCGTCGAAGGCGTCGACCATGAGTCACCGGTGAGCCTGCGCCAGATCTACCGAAGCGGCATCAGGCACGTGCAGGGCTACATCACCGGGGAGCGGGGTGCGCCCGATCTTCGCCGCCTCACCCCCGAAATTCGCAAGGACATAGCAGCTCGTGTGAGAGGTGACGATGAAAACCGTCCAGCTGAACTTACCCGAGGAGATCGTGCAACAGGCGGAACTCCCCTACGAAGGAGTGCGTGACCTCCAGGGCATCGTGGTCGCCATCGACGGCATCAACCTGACAGCCAGCATCGTCACGCTGGCCACGCTCAAGCAGTACGCACCAGCCCTGGCCGCGGCCATTCGCCGCTGGCGCCTGCGCCAGGACACGAAGCCGATGACGCTCACCGTTAAAGGCGACGGCATCGACCTCACGATCGAACTCGCGCCGAATGTCGGTACCCAGCAACTGCTGCGACAACTGGCCCCGCTCCTCGAGAAGGATTGACCGGAGGCTCGGCTCCCTCCCCCGTCCGAGCGGACCACAAACAGCAGAACGACTGTCGCTCACTGGCAGCTAGGGTGTCGTCGCTCACGAAATTCCCGCCGCTACGCACCGCCGCCTACCCGCATTGCACACTCCGGCACTGACGGGTAAGCGACACTGCACTCGCTGCCTCGGCCATGCGTGGCAAGTTTTTCCCACACGCCGCCCACCGACGGGAGATGCGGTGACCCGGATCCTCTGCGTCCATGGATCGCGCAACAGTTCCGCGGCCCTGAGATCCTGGCCACGGGATGGATTCCCGCTCTCCGCGACGGAGTCCGGCTCGCCGGCCATCAGGTACCGGAGCCGGACGAGATCGCGGTGGCGTTCTTCGGTGATCAGTTCCGGCCGGGCGCGAAATCGTCCGGCCTGCCGCCCTACACCGCTGCAGACGTGATCGACGCGGTGGAGGCTGAGCTGATCGACCAATGGTGGCGGGCCGCGGCGGAAGCCGACGACGAGGTGCCGGCTCCGGACTCGCCGACCAAGGTGCGAACGCCGATGGGTGTGCAACGCGCGCTCAATGCGCTGAGCCGGTCGCGGTTCTTCGCCGGCCTCGGCGAGCGGACGTTGATCTCGTCCGCCAAACAGGTCCGCATCTATTTCTCGGACCCGGTGGTGCGCTGCCGGGTCCGAGCCTCGGTCGCCGAGCTTCTGACCGACGACACGCACGTTGTCGTGGGTCACTCGCTGGGCTCGGTGGTGGCTTACGAGGTTCTCGCCGCCAACCCGGGGCACAAGGTGCGGTGCTTCGTCACGCTCGGCTCCCCGCTGGGGATCCGAAATCTCATCTTCGACCGCCTCGAACCGGCGCCGACCGATTCGGTCGGCGCCTGGCCCGGCGTCCGTAAGTGGACCAACATCGCAGACGACGGTGACGTGGTGGCGCTGGTGAAGCGGCTCGCGCCGAGCTTCGGCCCCGACGTCGTCGATCGACGGATCCACAACGGCGCCAAGGCGCACGACGTGACGCGTTACCTCAGCTCCCGAGAAGTGGGCCAAGCCATCGGCGCCGGCATGGACGAGTGAAACCGGTGACCACCGAGGGGCGCACCGGCAGACGCTTCCTCATTGCCTGCGGCACCGGGAACTACGTCTCCGCGCCACCGCTGCCTTCCGTTACGGCCGACCTGGCCAAGGTGGTTCGGCTCTTCACCGGAATGGGGTACGAACCCCAACTCGCCGGGTTGCGCCACGATCCGACGGCGGCCGCGCTGCGCGAGGGCATCCAGGAATGGTTCAACCATCCTGACCGGTCGGATTCCGACATCCTGGTGTTCTACTACACGGGACACGGCGAGTCGACCGGTCCGCGACACTACCTGCTCACCCGCGATTCGCGCTCCGGATATCCGACCACGGCATTCTCGGCGGACTTCTTCCTCGAGGTGCTGGGCCCCCAGCCCCTGGTCCGGCGCGTCCTTCTGGTCATCGAGACGTGCTATTCGGGCCAGGCGGCGCTGGAGGCTCAGAAGGCGGCACTACGTCAGGCCTACTGGCGAGGCACGCCGGCGGAGCGAGACGAGGGCGTGTGGGTGGTCAGCGCCAGTCTCCCTAAAGAGGAGGCCAGCCAGTACGCGTTCGCCGACGCGCTTGTCACCGCCGCGACGGGGGCGTGCCGTACGACCCCCGCGACGCAGCGCTACGTCGGGCTCGAGGGCCTCATCGATCGGATCAACCAGGTGCTCGTCTCGGGTCGTGTGCCGCAGCTCGCCTCGTACGTGCCGGCCGGGCCGGCGACCGGGCTGGCGCCGTTCCTACCGAATCCGCTGTACGACCCGCGTGTGCGGCCCAACCTCGACCTGGAAACGGCACGGCGTCGCGTCGCCCTCCCCGGGCACTGGGATTCCCCGTCGCGGGGGGTCGAGGCAACCGGCCAGCCCGGTAATTATTTTACCGGCCGGGCCGAGGTGCTTCGGCAGTTGATCGCCTGGATCCGCGAGCCCGACGGAGACACCCGCCCGCGCGTGGTGACGGGAGGGCCGGGCTCCGGGAAGTCGGCGCTCCTCGGCCGCCTGGCGCTAGGTGGTGATGCCGCCGCCGAGACGGATCGGTTGGTCGACGGTGCCTTTCTGCTGCGTGGCAAGACACCGTCAGATCTCGTTTCGGAGATCGCCGACACGCTCGGGCTGATCGCCGGCACGCCGGCCGACCTCGTCGCCGCGGTCGCTGCGCGCCGGCCGGCTCCGGTGCTGATCTGCGACGCCGTCGACGAGGCCTCCGACGTCGCCGGCGTCTGCCACACCATCATCCAGCCGCTCGCGCCGGTCAGCCGGCTCGTCCTCGGCTGCCGGGAACACGTCCTGCATCTGCTGCCGGGAGATCGGTTGAGGATAGACCTCGACGATCCCGGCTACTTTCGCAAGGACGACGTCGTCGACTACGTGACCCGGGTCCTCACGGCGGCCGGCGAGGAGACCTCCACCTCGCCCTACCGCGGTGACGAGGCCGCCGCGCGAACCGTAGCCGTCCAGGTCGCCGATCGAGCCGGCGTCAGTTTTCTCGTCGCGCGGGTCACCGCTCGCACGCTCGTGCGCATGGCCGGGCGCCTCGACCCCGCCGAGCTGTCCTCGCTGGGCCGCCGGTGGACCAGCCTCGGAGCGGCGTTCGAGCAGGATCTCGCCCGGTACGGCGACGACGCGTCGCTGATCCGCGACATCCTCGTGCCCCTGGCATGGGCCGAGGGCTCAGGTCTTCCGTGGGAGAACCTGTGGGCCCCGCTGGCGACCCGCCTGGACGGCGGGGTGCGGTACACGGACGACGAAATCGGGCGCTTGATCGAGCTGGCGGGTTCCTACATCGTCGAATCGAGCGAGCAGAACAGGTCCGTCTACCGGCTCTATCACCAGGAGTTCGCGGCCCATCTGCGCCGGGGCTCCGACGCCAGCGAGGTCAACGGCGACATCGCCGATGAAGCTGCTGGCCCACGTGCGCGGGGGCTCGGGGCGCGACTGGTTTGCCGCGCATCCTTACATCCGGGCCCACCTTGCCACCCACGCCGCGGCGGGTGGCAGGCTCGACGGGCTGGTGACCGACCCCGGCTTTCTGCTTACGGCCGTGCCCGACCGGTTGCTCGCGGCCCTGTCGGCGGTGAAGAGCCGGGAGGCTGTCCGCGCCGCGGACGTGTACCGCCAAGCACAGCACCTCCTCCGTGCGGGTCCGCACGGACATGCCGCGACCCAGCTGGAGATGGCGGCGTTGCAGCGCGGCGTCGCTGACCTCGCCGACCGGACCGCGGCCCTTCCCTTCTCCCGCACCTGGACTCCGGTGTGGTGCCGCTGGGCCAGTGAGACCGGCAGCCTGGTCGTTGGCAGGGTCGAGGACTCGATCACCGACTTGAAGATCACGCAGATCGACGGTCGGCTCACCGCCGTCACGTGTACCCTCAGCCGCCGCGAAGTGCAGTTCTGGGATCTGGAAGACGCCAGGCTGACCAGGACCGTTTCGACGTCCGATCTCGTACACGATCTCGCGTTGGGCGAGATCGGCGGCGCACTGGTCCTGGTTACCGGCAGCCTCCGCGGCGAGGTGTGCGTCTTCGATCTGAAGACGATGGCGCTCCGCGGCGGGCCGTGGCACGGCCATCAGCAGAGTGTGACGGCGCTTGCCGTGGCAACCGTCGACGGCAGGCCGCGTGTCCTGTCGACGGCCTTGGACGGCACGATATGGATGTGGGATCCGGAGGGCGACGATCAGCCGTCCGAACCGCTCCTCCGGCATCGCGGACCCCTCGACACCGTGGTCGTCGGCGAGCGTCGCGGCAGGCCCGTGGTGTTGTGCGGCGGAGAGTACGCGTTCGTCCGGCTGCTGGAGCTCGACTCGGGACGCCCGCCGACCGAGGTCGTCCTGCCGGATGCCGATTCCGCCGAAGTGCCCGACCTGCCATGGTCGGAGCAGCGCCCCGAACCCGAGCGGGTCAGCTCCCTGGTGCTCGGCACGCTCGACGGCGAGCCGATCGCGGTCTCCGGCAGTAGTGGGCGCACGATCCGCGCTTGGGCTCTGAGTTCTGCCCGCCCGATCGCCAATCTGCTGTGTCGGTACGAGAGCGCCGTGAACGCCGTCGCCCTCGGCGAGATCGACGGCACGCCGGTCGTCCTGTCCGGTCACGACGATGGGGCCGTTCGCGCCTGCGACCTGCGTACCGGGGAATCGGTGGGCGACCCTCTGATCGGCCACCACGGCCGGGTCTTCCGCGTCGCACAGGTCGTCCTCGGTGGGCGGTCGGTAATCGTGTCGGCCGGCTACGACGGTACGGTGCGGATCTGGCACCCCCGGCGGGAGACGGACTCGTCCGGCCCGGCAACCGCCGCGAGTTCCCGGTCGTGGGTGTCGTCCGATCAACAACGGGTCACTGCGGTCGCCGTCGCCGGGTATGACGCCGAACGGACCGCCTTCTACGGCGAATCGGGCCGGCCGTTGAAAGCCGTCGAGGCATCCACGGGTGAACTGATCGGCGAGGTCGCGGTGGAGAGCGGCTGCGAGACACCCGTCGCCACGGGCATCATCGGTGGACAGCCGGTCCTGGCAGCCGGAGACGTCTACCCCGCCGCCTGGGACCTGACGACCGGAAAGGTGCTCGGCGAGGCGCAAGGACACACCAACCTTGTCCTCGATGTCGCCGTCGGAGAGTTGGACGGCACCCCGGTCCTGGTCACCGGGAGCATGGACGGGTACGTGCGCGCATGGGACCTGCGGTCGGCGGCTCCGCTCGGCGAGGAGCCCATGTCCGGTCGAGCGGGCATGGACCACCGCCCCGCGGTAGGGGGTGTGCGACTCGCGACGGTGGCCGGACGATCTGTGGTCGTGGCGCTCTCCAGGTTCGGCGAAGGCACACTGCTGATGTGGGCGCCTCGCGACAAGCGCTTCAATCGGTTGACCTTGACCGAACAAGCTACGACGTTGGATGTCGGAGTTGTCCGCGGCCGGTCTGTCGCGGCAACCGGGGGGTTCGGATCGCTTCGCCTCTGGAACCTGCCGGCGTTGCAGCCGTGGGTGAGCCGCTGCCCGGGCACTCCGTGATCAACGCGGTGGCGATCGGCGAGGCAAACGGTGTCCCGGTCGTGATTTCGGGCGGCGATGAGGGAACCGTCCGTGTCTGGGACCTCGGCGGCGACCGCCCGGCTCCACACCCGGCTCCCGTGCTCCACGTCGAAGCCAACATCACAGCCCTGGTCCTGGCCGACGGCCTCGTGCTGATCGGGACCGAGCGCGGGCTCATGGCCGTCCGCCTCGACTTCGACGCCTGACCGCCGCGCACCGGGTACGAATTCGCGTAGATCACCACGACGGCCACGCATCGGCCACCTCGCCGCCGTGCGCGTCGGCGACCTCGCCGTCGGCGGTGTTGACCGCGACCCGGATTCGGCCGCAATTGGGTGAACGGGTGGCGACTCGTCGCCGATCACGCGCGTGGCTTGCGAGTGATCGTCACGCTTCGTACGTCGCTCCGGCTGCTGTGCCCCCTCCGTCTGGTCCAGTACGCGTTCGCGCCGAAGAGAGCTGGTCGGCAACCTCGGCTTCCCGCCAAATATCGCCAACACGCCAGTACAGGACCCGGACCGGCGGTTGCCGCAATGTCACCAGCCACACACCATTGATCCCATCTGGGAGCGTCGGCGCCAGGCCTGGCAGCGGGCCGTGCTGTATTCCACCGAACGGTCCGACCCAGTCGGGTGTTACTACAATAACGATGTGACGCTCCAGCCGGTTCGACGCCCGCAGTTTCTGCGTAACGTCAGGGACGGCTCGGATGAACTCGTCGCAGCGGTGGACAATGTCGTCGCCCTCACCACCCCACTCGAACTTCCAGTCCGAGAGTAGGTAGAAACCGGGCCTCCGTTGAGATGCGGACGTCGACCAGCAGCCAGCAATGCCGAGACCCGCCAGCCCCATTTGGTGTGACTCGAACGACCGGTATGCCGCGCGGGAAACCCCCCGCTCCTCCATGTCTGTCAGTACCGCCGGGAGCTTTCGGCGCAGTGTGCGGACCTGCGCCTCGGGTCGCATCATGACGAACCAGGTCGATTTCAATGCAACGACCTCGGTATATACCTTGCGGTGGGTCGCGGCTTCGAGCGACATCGCCTGTGCGTCCCTGGTTGAAACTACTTCTGCAGCTGCCAGGCGGCCGTCCGGGTAGGCGATATCGAGGTCATACATCGATGGCGCCGAGCCGTCATCGTTTTGCGTGACGATCGCGCCCAGTACTTGCTGAAGCACGGCACGTGCTAGTAGCTCGTCACCAGCCTTGATCGATAAGTTATTCATTGCTACTTCCTCCGCGTCGCCGTGCAGAGTACGCGCGCAGGCAACGGCCGCCTACCCGATTTCATGGTCGCGTTCAACCTGGATCGCCACGTTGCAACCCGTTCGCACTGGCTTCGGACTATCGAGGAGCACGTTTGCCCGTGTGCGCCCGGCGCTGTCGGAGGTGTCCGCACATGCCGCCGAGAAGGTGCGCGGTGCCCAGGTGGGTCCGCCGACGTTGCATTCGACACGCACGATTGGCGGCCTCCGTGTCGGTCAGCGCCCTGCCGATCCTTGAGTGTGCGCCTGGGGCGCAGGCTGGTTATCTAGGAGAGGGGCTGTCATCGCTGCAGGGTGGTGGCCCATAGGGGTTGCATCAGTAATCTCCTCTGCGGTGGTGCGGCCAGCCGTACGAAGTCGTCACCGCCGGCCCAGTGCAGGCAGTCGATCCCGTAGGTGTGCAGGAGACTGATGTCGGCGAAGGCCGGGGCCTCGGGGAAGAGTGCTGTGAGTCGGTTGACGGAGACGGTGGTGTTGACGGCGTAGTCCAGCAGTTGCCCGAGCGCGTCTCGCACGTATCGGTGATCAGCTGCGCGTTTCGCCTCGATGATGTCGCCGTCGTCGCTGAGGTACAGGTCGGTGAAGCCGACCGCGGAACGGAGCCGTTGGTCTCCGGAGCCGGCCAGGCTCTGCCGGTAGCGGGTCACGAGCATGGCTTCAGCGCGGTGGACGGTAACCGTGCCTGCTGTTCGCTCATAAGTCGTCGAGGTGATGTGAGCTTGTTCCGCGTCGACGATTTCGCCGTCGGCGCTGAGCGCGGCAAGGAGATCTGCTTCCGCCTGCTGGTCCTGCGCGTCGGCGTCGGGGGTGACGGTGATGCCGAACCCGGTGATGACGGCAGCGGACTTGGCCGGGTTGAGAAGGCGGGCCGACTGGAAGATGTCCTTCTCGGCGCTGCCGATCATGGCGCGAAGTTCGGGATACCAGACGTCGGTGAGCCGCTGAAACCCGGTCACGCTGTAGACGTTGACCCAGCCCTCGTCGCCGGGTTTGGGTGGCCACAAGGCCGCCGCCGCCGACGGGTTACGGAATCGGTAGCCCATGATCCCGACGGCCTGGACGCGGTTGGCGCCGGTGAAGATCACGACGTCGCCGTCCCGGAGGCGGTCGATGGCAGAGTTGTGGTGCGCCAGCGCACCCCAGAAACGGGCTGTGCCCTCGGGATGACGGGCAAGGAGACCATCAGTCTCCTCAGCGGTTAGCAGATCCCGAAGCCGTTGCACGGTAAAGTCGACCGGCTGCGCGAGGGTCTCGTGGAAACGGCGGCGGGTGGCCGCGTTGCCGTAGCTGGGGGCAATCAGGACCAACGGCTCACGTGCTGACGCAGGGCTTGCTGGACTGTTGCCCTGTGCCGCGGTCGACTCGACGATGAAGCCGAGCCGGCGAAGGTGCGCGGCGACCGTGCGCTCGCCGCCGCGGAACGCGGTCCACGGCAGCGCCTCGCCCACCACGTGCCTGTGGGCGGCGCCAATGATCGCTTTGGAGTCGTAACGTTCGCCCTCGACGACCAGCGCATACCGCCGCGCCCGGCCGAACCCGTAGCGGCGACGAAACGCCTCAGGGCCGACGTCGCGATGCTCGGCGATCGCCTTCATCACGGCCGGGCTGTCAACGTCTCCGAGTGCCATGACGGCAACATATCGGCCACGTACGACAGTTCCGGCGCGTGGATGGCTAAAGCTCACATGGCGACCGGGCCCGTCCGTCGCGGACTGCGATCGGGTTCCACAGGGCCAGCGGAGAAACCAACATCGCCCGCGCCACCCGCCGGGCAAGCCACCGCCCACACGACCTCATCACCGCCGTCACCAGCGACGATCCCGGAACGCGGGTGGTGGGGAACGCGGCGGCTTGCTCGGAGAATCCCCGATCCATCGAGCCGAATCTTTGCTTTTCCAATTTGAGGCGAGATTATCAGCGAACGGCGCCGAAGTGAACCTCCACTTTGGCCAGAAGTCAACCAGTCGCGAACTCCGCTCTCAGCTGCCGTCATAGCGGGAAAGATCAGTTGATTAGTTGTCCGAACATCACCGGGCCAACCTTCCCTCTACCGGGACGGAAGGTGCCTGAAGATTAACGGCCCGGCGGAGACAGGCCAGCAGCGCCGCACCGGCCCCGGAGCCTTGCAGCCGATGAGCCGCGGCCATTCTGAATCTCTATCGTCCATCGGCCGCGTGCCATCGCGGTGGGCCGCGCTTTGCGAGAATCCGCATACCGCCGAGGCGTCGGCGTCGGCGTCGCATGCTGTGGGGGGAATTCCTGCTTGAAGGGGGTCGCGGAGTGCGGCGGCGGAAAATTGTCGTGGTTGGTGTTGCTCTTGTGTTGCTTGTGCTTTCCGGGGCGTTGGCCGCACGTAGGCTGACCGGCGGTTACCCTTCGACCGGCCTGCCGTCGCCACTGCGGTCGACGACAACGGTAACGACCACTGCCTCGGCGTCGAGTGGTGGGGCAAGCCCGGAAGCGTCGATCCGCGCAGAAGCGCCCGTTTCGCCTGGTGAGTTTGTCATCGCCGGGATCGTGACATCGGTCGTGGACGGTGACACCGTGGATGTCGTCGACGACAGCGGCGGCGGTCGGGTGCGGGTACGTGTCCTCGGCATCGACACACCAGAGACGAAGGACCCAAGGAAGCCGGTGCAATGCTGGGGACCCGAGGCGTCAGCATTCGCCGAAAGGGTTCTGTTGGCTCAACGGGTGAGCCTCTACGCCGACCCGACGCAGTCGACTCGCGACAGGTACGGTCGCCTACTGGCATACATCGTTCTGCCCGACGGACACACCAACTACTCTGTTGCCGCCGCCGCTGCCGGCGCGGCCCGATCTTATGTTTACGGTGGCCACCCGGTCAGCTTGTGGGCCACCATCGCGGCGGCGGAACAGAACGCGCAGGCTACACGGCTCGGCCTGTGGGGACCGCCCTGCAACGGCGCCGCCGTCGGAAACTCGCCTGCTGCCGACGTCTCCCCGCCTGAAACGACAGCCGCCGATCCTGTCTACTTCTCGAGCTGCGCGGCAGCGCGGGCCGCTGGACACGCGCCATTGCGCCGTGGCGAGCCTGGGTATCGCGCGAAGTTGGACCGTGACGATGACGGCGAGGCCTGCGAATGATCTCCGTCAACGCCGGCACCCGCTCGCCCGCGTGCGCAAACACTGCAACGTTCGTAGTTACTTCCAACCTGTGCGTCGCTAAAGGCCGGCGCTTGGTCGTGGCGCCACAGCCGCACCGGTAACCACGAGCGACACACCGCACCGCAGGCGTCCACATTTGTTCGTCGGCACGACATCGCGCGGTCCCTTCCGGGGTAGCTGCTCCCCTCGGCCGTATGCGCCGATCGAACAGCGCTCAATGTGAATTCGCGTCATGAAGCAACTCGGCCGTTGGTACATTGAGCTTGACCGCCTTTGGAGGCGCCGCAGACCGTCCCGTCGCGTACTCATTCGTCTGATCGATCCGTCGTCTTTCAACCGGAAGAGCGCCAACCGTTGGAGGAGTTGTGGGAGTCAGCCTTAAGAAGGGCGGAAACGTCAGCCTCATCAAAGAGGCACCCGGCCTAACCGCGGTGACCGTGGGCCTGCACTGGGACGCCCGGTCGACCGAGGACGGCCAGGATTTCGACCTCGACGCGAGCGCATTGATGTGTGATGAGAATGGCCGCGTTCTGTCAGACAAACACTTCATCTTCTACCACGAGCTCAGTTCGCCCGAGGGCTCAGTCGTGCACCTCGGCGACGATGTCGTCGGTGGCGGTGAGGACGACAACGAGCAGATCATCGTCGACCTTACTGCCGTGCCCGGCAGATGTCAGAAGATCGTCTTCGCCGTATCCATCTATGACGCCGAGGCGCTAGGCGTCAATTTCGGCAAGGTCCACAACGCGTCGATTCGGGTGGTCAACCAGAGCGACAGCCGCGAACTCGCCCGCTACGACCTGGCCGAGGACGCCGCGATGGAAACCGCGATGATCTTCGGCGAGATCTACCGTCGTGGTGACGACTGGAAGTTCCTCGCCGTCGGGCAGGGATACGCGACCGGCCTCGCCGGGATCGCCAAGGACTACGGCGTCAACGTCTGAATGGATGCACACATCTCGGAGGCATCGACGTGGTTCTGCATACGTTCCGATGGTCTTTTCTGGCGACAGCGATAGTACTCGTTGCCGCGCTGCTGATCGGCGGCCCGCAGGCGACCGCGATCGTGGCCATTCTTGCGGTCCTGGAGATCTCGCTGTCCTTCGACAACGCCGTGATGAACGCGACGGTACTCGAACGAATGAGCCCTCACTGGCAGAAGATCTTCCTGACCGTGGGTATCGCGATCGCGGTGTTCGGGATGCGACTGTTGTTTCCACTATTGGTGGTAGGCGTCACCGCGGGGTTGAATCCGGTCACCGTAGTGGATCTGGCGCTTCACCACCCAGAGGACTACGCCGCCCACCTCACCAACGCGCATCCGGCCATCGCCTCGTTCGGCGGCATATTCCTGGCAATGATCTTCCTCAACTTCGTGTTCGAATCGCGCGACGTCCACTGGTTGCGACCGCTCGAACGCGCACTCGCCAAGGTGGGCAAGCTCGAGCAACTGTCGGTCGTCGTGGGCCTGGCTGCCCTGTTGAGCGCATCATTCGCCGTCGAGTCCAGACACCGGATCCCGGTGTTGGTCGCGGGCGCAGCGGGCATGGCAACCTACGTGGCGGTCTCGAGCCTAGCGAAGCTCTTCCGCGGCGCCGACGACGACGAAGACGTCGTCGCGCTGCCACCGGAGTCCGACCTCGCCCACGTCAAGGTGCCGGGCGCCCTCGTCAAGGGTGGGCTCTTCAGCTTCCTGTACCTCGAGGTGTTGGATGCGTCGTTCTCCTTCGACGGCGTTGTGGGCGCGTTCGCGATATCCCAGGACATCTTCGTCATCACGGCGGGGCTTGGTATCGGCGCGATGTACATCCGGTCGCTGACTGTGCTCCTGGTCCGCGAAGGCGCGCTGGCGAAGTACGTGTATCTGGAACACGGTGCGCACTACGCGATCGGCGCTCTCGCGCTGATCCTGTTCGCCTCGGTCGAGTACGAGGTGCCTGAGCTTCTGACCGGCCTCGTCGGCATTGGGTTCATCGCCGTCGCGCTCACCACATCCATCGTCAGCAACCGCCAACGCAGCCGCGCCGCGCTGGCCGTGTTGGTGGAACCTCGCTGACACCCGGCACGATCCCGAGGAGGCATCCCGTGCCTGTCACGCTCACGAAGTCCAGACCCACCGTGTCGCTCACGAAACCAGGCCGCGCATCGGGCCCGCTGTTGGTCAATTTGCGTTGGCGCGCCACCGGCGCCGGCAGGCAGCCGATCGACCTCGACCTCGGGTGCCTTTACGAGCTCACCGACGGCACTCGCGGGTCGGTGCAGGCGCTCGGCGGCTCCTTCCACTCCGCCAACAGCCATCTGGCCGACCGGCCGCTCATCACGCTCGACGGCGACGACAGGAGCGGCTCGAGCGCGGACGGCGAGACCATCACAATCGACCTGGCGCGCCTGTCCCTGCTCAACCGCGTGCTTGTGTACGCCTTCATCTACGAGGGAGCAGCGAACTGGGCCGCCGCGCAAGCGGTCGTCACTTTGCGTCAGCCGCACGACGATCCGGTCGAGATCCTTCTGGACGAATCCGATCCCGATGCGCCGCTGTGCGCGATCGCGATGTTGACCGTCACCGGCCAGGAGCTGACCGTGCACCGGGAGGTCAACTACATCCGCGGCTGGCAGGACGCGGCCGACCGCGCCTATAGCTGGGGCCTCAACTGGCTGCCCGACGAGAAGTAGCCGGAGGAGGGCAAGTGGGCGACAGTACCCGCCTGGGCGCGAGCACCGACGCCGGCACGCCCGTTGGTGCGCCGATCCGGTGGCTTGTGGGTGCCGCACTCTGCGTGGTCGCCGCGTTCTTCCTCGGCGCCGGTTCCGGCGAGCACCCTGCGCTGTGGTTGGCCGGATGGGTTGCGGGGGGTTTCGGCACGGTTGGCCTGATCGCGTGGTTCACCGTAGCCGACTCTCGCCGGCGTACCGACGCCTGGTATGTCGTTAGACCCGCTGTCTCTCGTGTCCGGACGGCGCTGATCGTGCTGGCGGCGGTTTCCGTGATCGTCAACGCATGGCGTTTTTCTGATTGGGTGAGCCGACGGTGAGAGCGACCTGGCTGGCGGTACCCGTTTTCGTTGGCGTCGCGTCACTGGCCGTGCCGTCGCCGGCGTCGGCCGAGCCGGCACCGCCGGCCGGAAGTGCCGTGCAACAGTTCGGCGCGTGCATGTCGGCCCGTAAGACCGGCGACCTGCTTCTGCTGATCGACCGGTCCGGCAGCCTGGCAAGAACCGACCCGCGCGGCGTCCGCGCCACCGCCGCCTCCTACCTGCTCGACCAGCTGGCGAGCACAACGCAGGCGTGGGGTACGACGCTGAACGTTGCGGTCAGCGGCTTCGACGTCGGATACGACAACGTCGTCGGCTGGACGAAGCTCGACGAGTCGGCGTTGCCGGCGTTGCGGCGTTCGGTCGAAGGTTTCCGCAACAGGGACTCCGGCGTGGACACCGACTACGTGGCGGCGCTCGAGGGCGCGCAGCGCGAGTTCCGCGGTCGTTCCACGGACGGACAACCGGGATGCCATGCGGTGCTGTGGTTCACCGATGGGAAGTTTGATTTGGAGCAACGGCGCAACCCGAGAATGCTGCGGGAATACGGCGCCGAGAAGCCGTACGCGCCGGGCGTGCGGCTCGACGACGCCGCCGGAGTCAAGCGGGCTGTCGAGGCCGGAAGAACGGCCCTGTGCCGGCCAGGCGGCATCGCTGACCAGGTCCGCGCTTCGGGAATCCTCACGTTCGCGGAAGGGCTCGGTGTGTCGGGTAGCGCCGACTCGGACTTCGCGTTTCTTCGCGCCCTCGCCACGGGTGCTACTGCGTCCGGAAGATGCGGCAACACACCACAATCGACGGTCGGCGAGTTTCACCTGGCAAGCGACATCGACGATTTGCTCTACGCGTTCGACGCCGTGGGTGACCTTCGGCAAACGCCGACGCTGACCACGGCCGGCGTCTGTGCCAGGACTGCGTGCGCCGCCGGCTCGCGGTCCTTCGTGCTCGACTCGTCGATCCGGTCGGTACACCTGCTCGCCGGAGCCAACGCCGGCGGCATGCAGGTCGTCGTTCGAGCTCCGAGCGGAGTGAGCGTCACGATCAGCAACCCGACGCCTGCCGCACCTCCCACCCTTGGCGGTGGCCAGGTCACCAGTCGTTGGCTGTCCGAGCGCACACTCGACCTGAGCATCCGGCGCGGCCACGCTGCGGGATGGTCCGGGCCGTGGTCGGTGGCCGTCGTGGATCCATCCGGTACCCGCACGGGCGCCCGGTCGCGCATCCAACTGCGGATCACCAGCGATCTTGCACCGGCTGTCGTTGGAGACGACCAACTCGACCTCCATGCGGGCGATACTCCGGCGATCCGGCTCGGCCTGGTCAGCGAGACCACCCGGCAGCCGGTTTCGGCGGTCGATCTGCCTGGCGACGTGAGCGTCGCGGCCGAGTTCCGTCCCACCGGTGCCGCTGCCCGGGCGGTGACCGCTACACCGGTGGCGAAGGCCGACCTTGGCCGACCGATCAACCTCGACCTGAAAGATGTCCCGCTAGGGTCGGCCGTGCTGCGCCTTACGCTGCGCGAACGGACGGCCGACACCCGGGCTGTGGAGGGTCACGCCGCTGTCCGCGGTACCCAGCTCGCCGATCGGGTGGTCGACGTTCCGCTGAGGGTCCTGCCACCGCTCAACTTCCCGCGGGTTAGCGAGCACCTCACGTTCCAGGGCGGCGAGGGCGTTGGACCTTTCCCCGCCGCGCTCACCGTCACCGGTCCTGGTTGCGTCTGGGTGGATGGCGCCACCGCGACGGTCGCGCCGGACGGTGTCGGCTCTGCTTCGGTCAAGGCGGAGAGCGCGAACGGACCGCAGTCGTGCGTCACCGTGGCCGCCGGCGTCACGGCGAAGCTTGCGGTGCGTCTGACGCTGCGGCACCCCGGCAATGGTACGGTCGCCGGCACACTGACCGCGCACCTCGCGCCAACCGGCGCCCCGCAACGGGCACTGAGCATGTCAGTTCCTTTCCTGGCCGACGTGGTCAAGCCGACTGTCGAGTCGGTCCGCGACTGGCTCCTGATCGCCGCCCTGCTGCTAGGCCTGGGGCTTCCGGCATTGTTTCTGTATGGCGCGAAGTGGTGGACGGCGCGGATTCCCGGCCAGCCGTTGCTCGCGGGTGCCGTGCCCGCGACCCTGACCGGGGGCGGGGTAGTCCGCGACGGTAGGCCGTTCACGGTCGATCACGACGACGTGACTTTCTTGCCGGTCGACTCCGGCGGTACCCGACAGTTGCGGCTGCCCGGCAGTGGACTGATATTGAAAACCAGGATGGGTTGGCGGCCGACCGCCCCGGGCTACACGACCGTCTCGGCACCGGGCCGGACCGCCGTCGTCGATCGGCTTCCCCTGGCCGTCCACAACTCGTGGGTGGCGGTGCTGGACGATCCCGCGGCGGATCGGATTGACGTCCAGATTCTTTTGCCCGGTGGCGCCAACGCCGCGACGTACGACCGGCTGTCCCAACAGATTCGCACCGAGCTGCCCCGCCTTGTCGAGGCGGCTCGCCGTCGGGCGGCCACAAGCACGAAGGCCGCACCTGCGGATACCGGCGAGGTAAATGCGACTGCAGCCGGCGGTGACTGGTTCGGCGGCGCACCGCCCTCCAGCGCCTCCGCGCCAGACAGCGACGCACCGGGGCGGAAGTCCGGTGATGGCTGGTGGTAAGGCATGTGACCAACGGCAACGAAGGGTGTGACCAGTGAGACGCTTCCTTCTCGTCGGCTGCGGCGGCTCGGGCGGCGCCACCCTGCAGTTCGTGATGGACCAGCTGCGCGCAGATCTGGCTCAGCGTGGAATCCACCGGCTGCCTCAGGCGTGGCAGTTCGTCCACGTCGACGTGCCGCGTTCTCCCGACGGAATCGGCAAGGGGATGCCGCCGACGGTGCCCGCACAGGGCGGCCGCTACGTTGGTCTGGCCAACCCGGGCGCCAACTATCCGGGCGTGGCGCAGTCCGTTGAGGCGAACCTGCGCAACGTCAACGAGCTCGCTCAGCTCGCGACCTGGCGGCCCGACCCGTCAATGGTCCGGGTACCGATCGCGGCCGGAGCCGGGCAGCAGCGCGCGATAGGCCGGATCCTGTCCATCGCGAGAGCGGCGAACATCGTCGACAAACTCGGCGCGGCGTTCGACGTACTGCGCGGTGGCGGCGTGACCGGCGAACTCGCCGCGGTCGCCGACCAGTTCTCGCCGTCGACCCGAGGCCAGGTCGCCGATCCACCGGTGGTGCTGGTGGTCTCGTCGATGGCCGGTGGGGCGGGTGCTTCGATGGTGCTGGACGTCTGCCGGCTGATGACCCAACAAGACGGGTACGACGCGCGCGCCACCGGACTGTTCCTGTTCACTCCCGAGGTTTTCGCGTCGCTGCCGGCAAACGCTCGCGGCGGCGTGGAAGGCAACGCGCTTGCCATGGCCGGTGAGCTGATCGCCGCGCAGACGGGCGCAGCCACGTCCGGCGACGCGGCGGTTCTCGGTGCGATGGGGCTGCCGATCGCCGGTCAGATCGGTGTCCCGTTCGGCCGAGTGTTTCCCGTCGGCGCCAGAGTGGGCGCGAGCGGCGCGCCGTTCGGCGACGGGTCCGCCGTCGGGGTATACCGAGGGCTCGGCCGTGGCCTCGCCGCGCTTATGCTGTCCGGCCAGGCCACCGTGGACTTCGTCAACTACGACATCACCAACGTAACGCCGCAGCCGACCCAACAGGACGCCCTCGGCTGGAGTGTCGACCCGGACATGCTGCTGTGGGGTTCGTTCGGTTTCGCATCGCTCGGCCTTGGCCGGGAACGGTACGCCGAGTACGCCGCGCAACGGCTGGCGCGAGCCGCGGTCGACCGGCTTGTCGACGGTCACTTGCAGCCCGGCGACACACGGCCGGCAACAGACCAGCTGCGTACGCTCAATGACGCCCGCTGGACGAACTTCGAACAGCGGGCCGGCCTGCCGTCGAACACCGACGAGGTGCGCGACTGGTTTGTCTCCCTGCTCAGTGCTGCCCCGCTGGAGTCCGCGGCGGCCGCGACGGTCGAGGAGACCGTCGGGCGACACGTGCAGCTGCCCCAGCCGGTCGATTTTCGTACCTGGTTTCCGGTGCTGCAGCAGCAGATCGCGCAGGACGGCAACCGCATGCGTGACAAGATCGACGCGATCGCCTACACATGGGCATTCGACTGGCACCACATTCTGCTCGAGATGTTCGAGGCGGAGATCAGCCGGATCGTCGTCGACTCCGGCCTAGCTGCCGCGAGGGACATGGTGATGCGCGTGATCGCCGCCGCGGACGGCTGGATTCACGCACTACAGCATGCTCCCCGTGGTACTGACGACGTCCATCTGCTGCCCGCCGAGGTCCGCCAGAAGCTGGCCGGCATCAAGGGCATGGTCGACAGCGGCAGCGCGGCCCTCGAAGTGATTCGGTCGGCGTACGTGCAGAACGTCCTGCGCGCGACCCGCACCCGGTGCGCAGCCAACGCGGCCTCCGTGCTCCAGGAGATGCGAACCGGCCTGCTCAAGCCACTCGCCAAGGGCTGCGACGAGGCACTTCAGGCCCTCATGGCGGCGCGGACGGCGGTACCGGTCGACACCGGCCTAGCCCGGTTGCAGACCGATGAGTACATCGCGTGGCCGGAGGCCGGCACCCAGATTCCCCGCCGGTTCTTCGAGGCCCACAACGAGGTACTGCTCACCTCGGCGGAGGACTTCCCGCGCGAGTTCGACGCGCACATCGCCGCGACAGAACCCGGCCGCCCTGCCCGCGACCGGCTGCACACGATCGTCGACCAGATCATTCGTGGCCGCTGGGAGACGACCGGCGCGATGGTCGACGGACAGATCATCGAACGTCTGTCGACTTGGCGTCCGGGCATGTTCCCGCGCGACCCGCACGACGCGGCGGCGCCACCGTCGCTGCCGCGCGCCGCACAGTACCGGATCGCTGTGCGACCGGCCGAGGTACTCGATCGGGCCCGCGCCTGGATCGAGCGTCCGGATGAGCCGTTCGATTCTTTCATCAGCCAGTCGCTGCGCGACTACGTCACCGGGACCGACGTCGGCGAGGCCGAGTACGGCGAGCGGAACCAACAGGTCAACCAGCACTTCGCGGAGGCTTTGGAAATGGCGCGACCGTTAGTCGCGGTGAACGCGTCGACCGTCGGCTCGATGCACGGGCTGGATGTGCGGATCGCGTACAAGTTCAGCGACGTACCACTTGCCGGCCTGCCGTTGGGCGGCCAGCTTGTCGACGACCTCCGCCGGCAGGGAGAGGCCGACGACACGTCGATGGACCGGCTGGAGAGGGCCATGCGCTCGGATTCGCGCACCACACGGATCGACATCTTCAGTTCGTACGGCCGGCTATCGCCGGCCACATTCTCCTCGCTGCTGGCTCCGCTGGACAAACGCTGGACGGCCTGCGTCAGCGCCGAGGCACGCAGCCAGTTCTGGAAGCTGCGCCGCGCCCGGAGGCTGCCTGGATGCCTGCCGATGGGCGACGCCCAGCGGCGCGCCATCGTCGGCGGCTGGTGGGTCGCCCGGCTTACCGGCCAGCTGAGGTTGCCGGCCGAGCACTCCGGCCCAGCCGTCGAGGTGTGGGACGCCGACCACCGCAGCTGGGTCGCCTTCCCTCATCCGCTGCTGATCAGCGACGAGGACTTCCAGGCGCCGACCGACGTGCTCGGCGCAGTCCTGTTGTCGTCGCTTGTCGCGCTCGCACGCTGCCACCAGTATCCGGGTCTGGATCCGCTGCGGCCGTACACGATGCTGCGGCGAATGTGGGACAACACCATCAACGGGAGTCGTCCCGACGACCCGGCGCTGCTGCTGGCTGCGGCCCGGCCGATGACCAGCTGGCTGCGTACCGGCGAGACGCCGCCGGGTGCGCCCGTACCGAAGGCCGGCACGCTCGTCACACCGACGCCCGAGGACCGGCGGGCCAACCTGCAGACCACGCTGGAGCAGGTCCGCGAGAAGATCGGCAAGATGTACCTCTCGCCCGGTCAACTCGGCGCCGCCGGCGGCGGAGATTTTTCCCAACTGGACCGACCCGACCAGCTTTCCCGCGTTCCGCTCTACCATGAGCTCGCGCCAGACGTGTACAGCGTGCTCGGGCGGTTGATCGAGCTCGTAGCCGCGGTGTCGCTGGACGACACAGACGGGCAGGGCTGGGAATTCGACAAGGCGCTCGGATGACGTCCCCGCAGACTGACGATGAGGCCCTCGTCATACTCGTTGCCGCGAACAGCCCGGTCCTGCGCGGACTACGGGACGTCCTGCGCGACTGGGTCGCGTTCGGGTTGAGCCGACCGTTCCTGTGGATCGACGAGTCCGACGCCGACGTCGATCTTCTGGCCGACATCGTCGCCACCCACGTCACCACCCACTCGGCCGCCCGCGTGCGGCTCGCCGACTTCCTGGCCGACCGGCACGCCGTCGGCCTGCTGCGGCTCGTACCGGTCAGCGTGGCCGGTGCGGAGTCGATGACCGTGTCGCAGCGCGTTGCCGGCCAGACATACACCGGTCTCAACGGCATCGGCGCCGGACAGATTTCACCGGTGCACTGCGTCCTTGCCCGTCATGGCATGGGTGGATGGAACCCCGAACCTACGTGGAATGGCTGGCACACGGTGATCGTGGCGCCCGAGGACGCCTGGACGCCGCAGCTGGTCGCCACCGACCTCACGTACCGGCACAGCGACCAGCTGTACACCGGGCACGTCGCGGCAGGCCTCGCGGGCCTGACCGGGCTATGGATCGGTGTCGGTGAGGCGCCCTTTGACAAAACCCCGGTCGGTACCCTTCCACGCCCCGTCGTCGCGCGCGCCTATCTGCGACGACTCGACGCCTCGGGCGTCGCCGCCGCCGTCCGTCGAAAGCTCACGGACGTTTCCGACGGGCTCCCACGCCCCCGCCACGGGCACGCGGTCTGCGAGCACTTGCGCAAACCGGATGCGGCGGCAGTCAACGTTGCGCGGGCCGTCATTCAGAAGCACCGCGGGCTCTTCGCCACCCAGCGGGTCCAGTCACAGACCGGCCCACAGCAGCTCGGAACACTGGCCGCCCTGAGGATGTTCCTCAGTTTCGTTTGGTCAGCGATCCGCAGAGCTCCCTGGACCCTGGTCAACAACGCGCGGAGCCACACCTCCGCCGCGCTCAGCCGGCGCCTGCAGAACGCCATCTTCGGCCCGGGTGACTCACAGTTCGAGTTGGTCACTGCAGGCCTCACCGCCGACGGGCTGCCAGCCGGCGCTGCCGACCTGGCCCGCAGCGCCGAGGAGTTAGCCCGGCGGGTACATACCGTGTCTGCGGCCGCCGAACAGGTCGTTCCCGATGCCGCGCCGTTCTGGCGCGACGTCGTCAGTGGCGCTCTGACCCTGGCCGACGGCGGCGAGCGCTCCGCGGATGTCCCGCCGGTGATGGTCGGGGGCCTGCCGGGTGTCGTGCCGGACGCCGGATACCTTGCGCCGTCGCCCGACGTCGCCTTCGTGCTGCCCGGACAGCTTGCGGCGGTGATCGGCGTGGATCGAGTCGAGTCACATGACATCTGGGCTCAGGATCAGGTAGCGGATCGACTGGGCACCGCGGGTACCGATCTCGAGCTGGCCCGCGCCGGCGACGCGTTCGACACCTGGCGCCGCGACGTCGGACGCGCCTACACCAGCGAGATCGGCCGTCATCTCGCCCGTGAGCTGAAGACGCGAACGGCTGCCGTGGCCGACTTACTCAAGGCGCTACGGGAGGTCACAGCCGAGGTCGACAACACCGCGCCGTCCAAGGAAGACCAGTTCCAGGCCCTCCGTATCGTCGGAGTGATGGTTTTCGGGCTTGTTGTGATCGCCGCTGCCGTCACGTCGGCCGTCAAGTACGAATGGCTCTCGCTGCAATACACGATCAGCTTCGCCGTCACCTTAGCCATCCTATGGACGGCGTGGCTGCTCTACGCGCTGTACCAGCAGGAGCAGCGCCTGTTCACCCTGTTGACCTCGCGCAACACGGCCGGCGACAGAGCTGCCGCCGCGGCCGGTAACGTCGGGTTCGCGGTTGCCGAGCTGCAGGTCGCCGCGGTGCTATACCAGCAGTATCTGGCCTGGACGCCTGTTCTCGGCCGGTTCCTGCTGCAGCCCTTCGGCCCGGTGCCGGAACCGGTACCCCCACCGCGCCTGGTTGGTCCGCTGCCACGGGCGATGGGCCTGGGTATCGCCCATCCCGATCCCGAGCAGATCGCCGTCGTGACGCACGACCTCGGCTCGGTCGTATTCGACCGTGGCTGGCTCAGTTCGCTCTGGGCCAATTTCGAGGCAGACGCACCTCGGCGGATCGGCACCGCCGGTCTGGCTCTGCGCAACAACACCGAGCTGCTTTACACCGACGAGGCGGCGACGGCAACCTCTCCCCTGCGGCTCTGGTCGTCCACGGTGATTGCCGACGGCGTGAAGGGGACAGCCGGAGAGGCACTGTGGCGCGACGCGCGTAGCCAATTGCTGAGGGATGGCCTCGATGACCTGTCAGCGAAGCTGTTCGGCGACGTGGAGGTCATCGGACAGTCGGGACCCGGGGGCAGCCGCCTTACCGGCACGACGTTTCTTACCGACCTGATCGCCGCGATCGGCGAGGACCGCGCCCAGCACTTCTCGACCTCACTATTCGAACCGGGCGCCGTCGCCTACGACCCGCACAAGGTCGGCACGTCGATCGTCATCGGCGGCCCCGGCGTTGATACCACAAAAACGGAGGAGTCTACCGCCCGATGGTTGCCTCCGGCGGCGCGCGAACAAGCCGACCTCGACCAGTTCGTCGTCGTGGTGCAGCTCACCGAGCCGGTCCCGGCCGAGCAACTGCGCCTGCTCGCCCCATTTGCCAGCGTCTCGACGGCAGCTGAGGTCAATGAGCAGACGTCACCTGACACGCTCTACCCGGATCTCGGCATTTGAGGGGACCATGGTGGACATCGCTCAGCGCGCCGTCCTCAACGCGCTCACAGAATGGCGACAGGCCCTGCTGGACGCAGGCGTGCCGGCCGAATCGCTGCCGCTGGAGTCCGACCTCGAGCTGATCGCCGGGAACCCCAAGGCCGAAATGTTCGGCACTCTCGGCCTCGTGCGACTCGATGCCGTGCGCAAATTCCAGCCCGGGATCCTCAGCACGGCACGCACCGCCGCGAAGGCGGCAGACGGCGCAACACTGGAGGACCCGCCCGAGGAGCGGCCAACACGCCGCTCGTCGCAGCGCAGTGCAGCCACAACGGTGGACGAGCCGGTCGATCAACCGCCACCGGCACCCGATCGGTCCGACGCACCCTCTGAAGATCCCCCAACTGTTCCGGTCGCGTTCACGCCGCGCGATGTGACCGCCCCGCCGGACGAGCCTTTGCGCCCGATGAAGTCGCTGCACGTGGACCAGGACGCGGGGCTCGTGATCCGGTGGGACGCCGCTGACAATGGCGCGACCTGTGCGCTGTACAGGGTCGTGACGTCCGAAAGGTACGTGCCCACCGCGCCGGAAATGGGCGATGTGCAGACGGTCACCACCGGCACAGAGTTCGTCGATGGCCGCCCGATCACCGGCGCTCTGCGTCATGTGCAGGTTTGGGTAAACCGCGGTCCGTCGAAAACCGCGGCGCGTCTGGCGCAGCCGACGCTCCTGTCCCAGGCGATCGCGGTCGTACCGGTCACCAATGTCGACCTTCGCGAGGATCAAGGCTGGGTGAGCTGCGCCTGGGACGAGGTTCCCACCGGGATCGATCGGGTCGAGGTTCTCCGTGTGCCAGTGGCGGACACCGCCCGAAGCGGTTACCTGCCGCAGTACCTCATCACCGAAGACGACGACTGCCGGACCGGCTTCCAGGACTCGACATGCGAGCCCGGCGAGACATACGAATACCGGATCTTCACCGTCGCGATCGTGAACGGCAAGGAGACAATGACCGGCGTGAACCAGCGGGTCACACTATCCGCTGCGCTGCTGTCGGTCGACGACCTGCGCGCTGATACTCGCCCAGCTGGCGACCGCATCGTCGTCGACCTGAGCTGGACGGCCCCAGTAAACGCCCACACCGTCGAGATCTTTCGCACCGAGCGGGGTCCGGAGCCGGGTGTCGAAGGCATCACCATCCCCGTCACCGCCCTCGGTTCCGCCGGGCTGCCAGCCGAGACCAGGCTCATCCAGCCGACTCACGCCGCCGACGGGCGCGCGAGGATGACGGGGGTGGCGTGGCCAGCTGAGTGGGACCGGGTCTACCTCACGCCGGTCACCATCGACCACGATCAGGCGCGGGTAGGCCCGACGCATGCACTGACGCGCGCTGGGGAGATCCACGACGTGAGGCTGTTCCCGCGCGTGGACTGGCAGCTGCTGACCCTGAGCTGGCCGACCGGCGCTTCCCAGGTGCAGGTCTTCCTCACCAAGCCCGGCGCGCTGCTGGCCGATCCGCCCGGCGAGCCCGCGGCCCAATTGGCCCGGATCACCTACGACAAGGACGGCGGTCTGCGGCTGCGTGGCGTACTGCCCGAAGGCGGCTGCGACGTGCACCTTGTGCCGGTCGCCTTCTACGGTGGGCAGATTTACCGCGGTCGGGCGGCGACAGTCAGCTATGGCGGAGTCACCCGAATCCGATATCGGTTGAGTGTCGAGTCCGGCGTCAAGGACCGCATCTTTGGCGGGAAGAACAAGCGGATACTGGAGGTCCACAGCGAACAACTAGACGCTCTGCCGCGCCTGGTGCTGGTGCACAACGAACAGCGACTTCCGCTCGACGTGCGCGACGGTACGCCGCGAACGTTTGAGCCGACGTCCATCGACAAGGGACATTGGTCCACGATCGCTCGACTGCAGTGCAACCCCGACAAGTCCGGTTTCCTGCGGCTATTCGCCGACGTGAATTCGGACGAGGCGGCCGTGTTCGCGGTATTGGATCCCCCGCTTTCGAGCCTGCGCGGCGGTGTCGCATGAGCCGGTGGGCGCACCTGACATACACCTCTGTGGACTCGGCAGACGCCATAAGCACCGGCGGCTGGCAGGTCAAGCAGGAAAGCCCGATGTCGACGTCGGAGCGAGAGGACATCCTCACCGCAATACCCACCCGGCTGCCGCTGGTTGAGCCATTGCCGGCATACCCGAGCGAGACGGAGCTGGCCGCGGCACCCCGGCGGCTCGCCCTCGTATCTCGCGCCGACGGCTCGAACCTGCTCATCCACACCGCTTCGGCGGGCACCGACGCCGCCGGACGGCCCGGCAACGTGTTCAGCCACGCCCTGCTCGACCGCGACCCGTTGGCGCCGCTCGACTACAGCGGCCCCGTCCGACCGATCGAGCTGTGGCGCTCGCCGAGTTGGCTCACCCCATACGGAGCGGTCGATGTGCGCAACGCATGGTTCGATCACCACGTACCCGTTCGACCGGGCACCGCCGTGACCCGCAGAACCGTGATCGACTTCCTGTACGAGGACCTCGCATCACGCCAGCACACCCTACTGCAGCTGTTGGACGCGGTGGTGGCAGCGCTCGGCGACGGCCCTCGCGTGGCCATCGTGACCACCAGCGCCGACGAGGGAGCACTCTGGATCGGCCTAGTCAGCTTCCTGGCCGCACCGGCGCTGTCAGCGAAATTGTCGTTCTCCACCTACGAGCGGGCCGACGACGCACTCGAAACCCCGATCCGTACCGTTCTGTCCGTCGTGCCGCACAAAGCTGACCGCAACGACATCTGCTTCGTAGATCCCCTCGACAGGGAGCCGGTGGGCTCATTTCAACCAGCGAGTCAATGGGCGAGGCTCGTCGACCACGGTTGCCGGGCGGGCGCCCTCACACTCGACGACCGCCTCCTCGCTATGGACGCCATCGGTACGCAACACCCCGACGCAGCGGATCAGTGCCCGTGGTGGCCGCTCGCCGTCTCGATGGCAGCGCATCCGTTGTTGGCGGACGCCTACACCGACGTGGCACCTATCGTCCTGCGCGAAACGCCGGTGTACCCGCCTCTCGACCCGATGGTCCTCGACGCGATCGACGGACTTGTACACACCGCCGCGCGGCGCAGCACGGCAGCCGTGTGGGATCTCCTGGCGGGACAGGAGCAGCGCCCCTCGGTCAACCCGGACCTACTGGCTGCCCTGCGCCGTGGATACCTCAACCAAGCCTTGTCTGATGTGGACTGGCTCACCGACCGTAGGCCGCCACCGGTACCCGAAACCAGCGGCGACGAGGTGTACGAGGTCGTCGCACCGGCGCTCGACCGCCTGCGCGCCCGACACTGGAGCCGACCTGACTGGCCCGACATCGCGGGCGGGGCGATCGAGATGCTTTACCGGTACGGAGTCGACCCGCCTACCCGTCACCTACTCGAGAGCCTACGGGCCGACGCGATCGGCACAATGGGGGTGTACCGATGACCGTGACGAAACTGCGCCCCAACGACAGCACTATCTGCGCGGCGGGCTTGCTACAGATCGATTGGCAGATCCGCGGGGCCACCGTCGAAACCGTCCACGTGGAGATGCAGACCCTCAACGGCGCCGGCACACCCGCGCCCGCCGTACAGACCATCGGCCGTCAGGGCCTCATGCTCGCCAGTCTTCCGGAGCCGGTCGCGCTGGTTGCGCGCCCGCGATCAGTCCGCGCTGCCTTCACTGACGGCGTTACGTTCCAAACCCAGATATCGCTCCCGGCAAGCGATGCCGACGCCGATCAAATCGTGCTGACACCAGTCGACGTCTCCGGCACCTCGTCAGCCGTCTTGTTCACCGTCGCCCCAGCACCCGGTGGCTGGAAGGTCACCGCCGCCCCGGCCGGCCAGTCACCAACCCCGTACGCCCCAGCCAGCCAGCCACCGCCAGCGACGCCAGACGGACCGGATTCAAACCATCCGACATCGGATCCCCAGACCGCGACAGTCGCGACGGTCCGTCGCGCCATGTACGCCGCGCGCCGACACGTCGGCGCCTCCACGCTCCCCGCTGACCAGCTCATCACGATAGCGGTGGCAGTCGACCGCTCGGCGTCGATGCTGCCACACCAACGCTCCGGCGCACTGCAGGCCATCCTCGAGCTCATCCTCGGCGTCAACACCGTCTGCGGCGCTAACCGCAGCATTCCAGTTTGGAAAATGAGCCACCACCCATGCCAGATGCGCCCCGACCTCAGCGAATCCTCGATCGCCGGCTACGTCGAGACCGTGCTCGACGACCAGGCGCTCACGAGCGGCACGGTCCTCGCACCACTCGTCGAACAGATACCCCGCAACGCCAACCGCCAGATCGTATTCGTGATCACCGACGACGTACCACCCGACATGAACGCCACCGCCGCGGCCATGCAAGCCCGAAGAGACCCGCCGGAAACGCCGTCCTGGCACCTGATCGTCCTAGCCCGGCACCGAAGCGACCCAGCCGTGAGGACCGAACCGTGGCGCGACGAGCTGCGGCCGCTCGCACCGCTTGTCGACGACGGCCTAATCACCATGTCTGCCATCACACCGGACGACTCCCCAGACTGGCTCGCCGACCGACTTACGTCGTCGGACGAGCTGGACGCCGTGGTCGCCGCGCTCGGAATACGACCCGCCACCACGACAGCGGAGGCCCAGTGACCACCCGCTGCCCCCACTGCTTCGTCGACCTCGCCGGCGCTCCGCTGGCTTTCCGATGCACCGGATCGAAATGCACCGACAGGGTCGACCCCGTCGCGAGCCGGTTCCTCGGTGCCACGGTCACGACGAGACCGGTGACGATCGCGCGTTCAAACCCACCCCGGTGTGAGAATTGCGGCGGTACAGCGCTCGTGAGCGTCTGCCCGAACTGCCATGCACCGCTGCCGCCCAACTGGTTGAGCTACTCCACCACCTGTGTAGCGATGGCCGGCGCCCGGGCATCGGGCAAAAGCATCTACATAGCTGTCCTCAAACGTCAGGCAGAACAGCTGGCCCAAGTAGCCGGTGACTCGCTCACCTACTTCGACCTGTCGACCGACAAAACCTACCGGCAAGTCTACGAACGTCCGCTGTACGAGCAGCGCGGCCTCGTCTCGGCCACGCCCCGCCACGACACCCCCGGCGCCACCCAGCGGACACCGTTAATCTTTCAAATGGGAAGCGTCAGCGGGCGACCACACATGCTCGTAATCCGCGACGTCGCCGGCGAGAACCTAGAGGATCCGCACGCAGACGAAACGATCTTCAGCTTCTTCCGCAACGCCGACGGCGTGTTCTTCCTTTTCGACCCGATGCGAGTGGAGAGCATCCGCCAACAACTCGCCGGCGTCGTGCCCGAGCAACGGTCGGTCGGCGGCGACCCATACGACGTCCTCACCAACCTCGTACGCCTCATGCGCTTCGACAACAACCGCATCCGCACGCCGCTCGCCGTCGTGATCGCCAAGTTCGACA
>Ga0307516_10001762_pt1 | contig 29762 bp, 36 predicted proteins | sample 19_EM_MG_FD_203310 | JGI IMG/M metagenome (GOLD analysis project Ga0307516, IMG submission 203310) | Populus trichocarpa ectomycorrhiza microbial communities from riparian zone in the Pacific Northwest, United States - 19_EM | ecosystem: Host-associated > Plants > Roots > Unclassified | place... | reverse complement strand
AGGAGTATTACCGACCCAACAGCAGCCAGGTGGTAACTCAAGGTTACCAAAGGGAAAGGGGATGAGTGGCAGCCTCAGACGGGGGTCTGGTCACATCCCTGGGAGGTGTCAAGGTTATCCTCCACGACACCCATACTAAAAGCTACTAGTTGCCGTATACCAACAAAAATGTCAACTTTTTCTGGGTACAATATAACTCACGAGCGGCCGTGCAGGACGCGCGAGGCGGAACGGGTCCGGTGGGTATATGAGGGGAGCCAGACCATCTGTCAGTTGTTTGAAGAAGATCGGACCTTAACTTGTTAAGTTACAGAGACGTATTCTTCAGTTGACTGCGATTGCTGCGGCACTTGTACCGACGTCACCAGACATCCCTGGAAGCATCTAGACTCATAGATTGCGACCACGGATGCACCTGAGAAGCATTTAGCCACTGAGGGCTGCGATCAGGAGCACGAGGGTGATGACGCCTATAAGGGGGTGCAAACGAAGATTGTTCGCAAGTACTCAGATCGAAGATCTTCTGGGTCCATACCTATCAATCAGTGCCACGTCCCAATCAACCATATCTCCCTCGGACGAGGAGAGACGCTGTTGCGTAATACCGAGGTATTGCGCTTTCCGAGTTAGCCCGAAGGCGGACAGCCAAAGAGTCGGCACAACATTTAAAGAGCGCCAGTTTCCTATGTAGAGAGGCATCAGCAACGATCAGTCGGAAGTTGAGCCTTAACAATATTACATTGTTTCTGGGATCAACTCTCTAGTGATATTTCGAACACGAATCTCTTAGTGAATTTCCCACCCGCTCCCGTGCGAATCCTTCGGGACTACACAGTCGCTCCACTGCCATCATACAAGTGTTGCCCGCTCAAGGGTGATAGACTGTTGGTGACCACCTGGGCGATTGTGCCGTTGGTGAAACACCCGAGTGTTACACCTCATCCATATCAGTCGGTATGCAATATAATCTTATTCTCTACCATCCCCCATGGAAGACACGAGCGAACCCCCCATATTCTTGTTCTCCAGGCTTCAGCCCTCTCTCCAGACAATGCATTCGATCATCACTCCCAACAGGTTATGAGCCTGGCCCAGCGCAGCAGTCGGATGTCATCCACTATTCTGTCGATTACCTGAAGAACTGAACCCATTTCCATCCTACTGTCCATCTTATTCCTGCATATCAACCATCGATTAAACGACGATGTCAACTGAAGATCATTCATATGCTACAGCTCCGAGTACGGATGCGTTGGGAAGTTATAAGTACAACCAAACGTTAACTACCGAGACTACCAAGGCTACCGAGAGTACTAAGAAGGCTACGAAGCCTAGGTAGTCTACTAAGACTGTCGAGACTGCCAGCCCCAGGGACAACACAGTCCATTGATGCCGCCCATATTGAGATGGACATTACGATCTGGAAGAGGCTGAGGATCGAAGTCTATGCAGATGCCGTAGATGACACCGAGGATTAAACTCCAGGTCAAGGATGAGAGCGATGTTGAGGATCAACGACAAGGCCCATTGAGGCCGGTATTGGAGGCAGACCCAATAGGGCGGCTGCTAGTGGCAGATCCATTGAGGCCGCTGCTGGAGCAGATGTACACCTGACGAGGTTGTCACCGCAGCAGATCAAGCGCCTAACGAGGCAGCCACTGCAACAGACAGAGCATCTGATGAGTTAGCTATTGCATCAAGTCGTACAGGTGTACGCAGTACAGCAACCGAGGTTGCTGATGCTTGAAGTCGTACTAGTGTACGTACAATAGTGCCGATAGAGGTGCTATTATGTCAAGTTGTACAGATGTCGCACAGTACACAACGCCTGCTGAAAGCAGAGATGCGATTGCCAACACTGTAAGAGCTACAGGCTCCTGGCGAAGCCGGAGATGCTATTGCTGATGCCGAAAGAACCATGGAGCATACCGTAGAAGCTGTATCATATGTCACACGTTCAGATTCTGGGAAAAGCTGCTGCAGATCCGGCCAGGAACCAATCGGACAGGGTCTACCAGGAACCAACCAGACAGGAAGCGCAAGAGACCAGCTGACTATCATAGGCCGTTTAAGGAACTGAGGGTGCCACAACTGGAGCCGGAAGGACTACACCAGAAGCAATACAGGATATGTAGGGAGTAGACCATACCAGGAACCAGACAAAACATACAGAAGACAAGGCCGAGAGCGAGAAGTCATATACGAGGCCGACACAGAGAAGCCGCATGTGAGGCCGAGAAGAGGAAGTCACATATGAGGCCGAGGTGGAGGAGTCACATATACGAAGCCAAGACTAAAATGCTGTATACGAGGCCAAGACGGAGATGAAGACACCCCCTCAACTACCATTTGCTACCGGCAAGTTAGAACGTGAGGCAAGTGCGGACACATAGCCTACTTGCTAAAAAGGAGTCTACTAGTACCGCACTAGTACATCAGTCAACGCTAGACTGTACTAAACAGTAGTGGCAAGGAATCCGTGTTGTCGTGTATGCTTAGTCAGATTACGTGATGTTCATCTAGAGCAGTGGCATCAGTCCTAGAACAATCAACCATCTCTTCTACACATCTCATATTCTGACAGGTTATGAGCCCTCGCCGTGCAATAACATCGAATCTCCATCTATTCTTATCAAAAATATTCTAAAAACCTAACTCAAACCTCTTGTTTGAGTTCCTCTTAGTGAATTTGACCATCTCGACAAGTTTGTCACCGACAAACAGTTCGTCTCGCGTCAAAAGTACCTCTTAGAGAGCCAGTGGTAAGCGCGGGGGCCGGCGAATTCGGGGCCCGTTTATCTATGTCTCACTATAAGTCGTTTCACAGACGAAGTTAACGGTTTGTTCAGAAACAGTCATGCAGAAACAATCGAAGATCAATCATGATACGTGGTATCAAGGAAAGCACGGTGTCATCAAGAAGTTGGACGGTACAAACTACGAAGAATGGATGTACAGCGTCAAATCCACCCTCAAAATGGCCGATGCCTTTGAGATAGTCGATGGAAAAGAGACGGAACCACCCAAGGAAAACACCATGGCCTGTGAAAGCTACAGGAAGCGTCGCGCTACAGCAGCCCACCTGCTCATCTACTCATGCATGCCCAAAATCCAAGTGCATATTCGTCACCTTGAAGACCCAAGGGTAATCTGGGATACTCTGCACAAACAGCTTGATTTCACCACATCTCAAACTGGAAGGACTGCCATTCTCACGAAATTCATCAATGCTCGTCCCGATTCAGGAGAGACTATTGGAGAGTATATCCCACATCTTCAGAATTACCAAACTCAACTTCACGGAACCAAAGAAGCGATAACGGACGGATTGCTTCAGTCTCGCATTTTCGAATCCGCACCGCCTGAGTTCAGAGGTCTTATCACCAATCTTCGAGACCAGCCGGATATTATGGTGGATAAGATAATGGCAAGGCTTTCACTTGATGAAGAAGAACGAAGGAATTCATCCACAGCAATGACCTGGTATACTGGATCGGCGCTATACACTAGTGGAACTCATAACTCCGGCCAAGGACGAGGCCAAGGACGAGGCCAAGGAAGAGGCCAAGGACGAGGCCGAGGACAAGGAAACAGTGGAAGTCACGGACGAAATGAACTTTGGAATCAGTCAGATTGACAGCAAGAAGAATCCTATTCCAAATCAAGAAAGCGCAAACTTTCTGACATCGAATGCTATTACTGTGCCGAAACTGGTCATCTCAGAAAAGATTGCCCGGTAAAGCATCGAGCGGATAAGGCCTTTCATAAGCGCCAACGTATTCAACCTACTGGACAGTCGAACGTACTGATTGTCGCCAACCAGTCAACCAGCAATCAGTTTGAAGACGACAGCAGTGGCCTGATCGTATGACTAGCCGACCATATACCAGCCAGTGAACCGGATATACTTGGACAATCTGCACCGGCATATTTTGCGTTGGTATCGGAAGGGTCATCAAATCGGATATGGATTATCGACTCGGGCGCCTCTCGTCACATGTATAACGGAAACAAATCGGATTTTTCAGCGTATTATCAACTGAACATGCCAATCAATGTCTTACTGGGCGACAATACCAGTATTCAAATAACCCATTATGGTACAATATACGTTCAAAATCTTCAGATTGACGCGATTCATACACCTACTCTCAGATACTTGCTATTATCCATAGAAGAACTCTGGTCGGCTCGTAATATCCGGTCCTCGGCGACGCGCAAGACTCGAGAAGACCTCCGGTCGGCGTGCAGATTTCGGTCGTCGGAGCGCAGAATCCGGTCGTCGGAGCGCAGAATTCGGTCGTCAGAGCGTAGAATCCGGTCATTGGCGCGCAGAATCTGGTCGTCGGAGCGCAGAATCCGGTCGTCGACGCGCAAGATCCGGTCGTAGGCGCACAGAATACAGATATCGACAAGCCTCCACTGCAACACCTATGGCGGTTTGGCTGTATTGCCTATAAGCTTATACCGAAGGACCTCAGAATGGACAACAAGATGGGAGCACGCGCCAAATGATGTATGATGACAGGCTATGTTCGCAATGCCACTGGTATCTGGCGTTTGTGGGATATGGAGTCCAAACACATTATTGAATGCTCGGACGTCAAGTTTGACGAAGACTCTACGGCCTACTCGGAGGACTCTACATGCAATGAGGGAGATCCATTAGGACTTAACGAGTGATGGCAGGTGATAGTAGCAAATGACGTCGCATGAGGCTGACGCACAGTACATGCCAGTGGAACGCTCAGCGTCATGCTAAGGACGGAACACTGCCGAGAATTATATTGCCTAACCTCCATTCCAGTGTCACCTGCGGCGCAGGCCCGTACGGGTCAGTACGGTATGCCGCAAGGCGGGGGCACTGGTAGCGACCAGCGCTAAGCAGTACTGTGCAATACACTCCCGTACTCTCAAAGTTATCCGGCCGGCCATGATCCCAGCTGGTACGGTTCGTCAACAAGGACAATCTGATCGAGTCGGTACTGGTGGGTAAAGCAGGCCACCGTGTAGTACTCATGGTGTGGCGCAATCTAATGCTGTACCGGTGCTTACCAAGTACTCCGTACCAGCCAGTACGGCCGTCAAGAGACAAAATGCCCGCTGCACCGACCAGTAAGTTGCAATACGCGTGCTTCCGATGTGGTCACCACCTCTCCCCAACATCGAAAACTCATCGTTAAAAACACCAAGACTTTCGATCGACACACAAAAAAATCGTGCAATTGAGCTTCACCGACATCACGATGTCTGGTCCGGAAGACAAATCGACGGATTCAGCCCCAGTGGCACCTGCCAACATTGGCCAGGGTGAGAAATCCCTTTTGAGGGATCTTGTAGGAGATGGAAAGGTGCTGGCGAGCGCCATGGAGGTTTGAGGAAGAGGAGAACAGTGGACTAAGTAACCCACCTTGCAGCAAGAGTGAGGACGAGGGGAAGCGAGGGGGGAAAAGAGAGCGACAGTGGCAGACCCGCTTTCAGACGTGCAGCCCCTGCCATGAGGATGGTGGAGACCACCCAGCAATTTTCAACCAGAACCAGAAATGGGACAACATATTCGACATGCCTGGAAAATCAGCCATGAGGGAATCACTTGCCAGGGCCAGTACAGAGAACCCCGATGCGGCGACCCGCCACACCCACCAGGGGCAGAAAGAGAGTGGCGATCGGAACTCTGGCACTGGCCAGAAGGTTGGCACTATCTACCTCCGAGGGGCACCCTGACCTGGACTGCCCTCAACAAGTTATGACGTCAATGACTACCCTAGAGACTCGCCTCAATGGAAAGCTTGCTAGGCTGGTGGTCGTGGAAGAAGGACTCGAAGCAAGGTTGAACGAGAGGCTGAAAGTCATGAGAAGCGGCTAGAGATCGCAGAAGATACGGTGAGTGAGAAGTTCGTCGCACTAGACCATAGGGTTGGAGGGAGTTGAATTCTGGCTAGGCCAGAATCTGTTTAAGGAGATGGAGAAGGCAAGTGGCAAACAAGAATGGGCGGATCAGCAATGGAAGTCCCTGAGGAAAGAGCTAGCGGGACGTGAAAGGCTGGCAGCGGAGATAAATGACCGCAAGAGAGAAATTGAGGAGCTCAGGTAGGCAGTGGCTGTGGTGGGAGCCTGAGGTGAGGAAGAGGGAGGCCCTGCGGCGGGCAGAAACGCTGCGGAAGGTGGCAGCCGACGAGGCGAGGAAGAAGGAAATGAAAGAGCTGGAGGACATGAGAAGGGAGTGTGTGAAGAAAACAGCCGAGGAGGCAATAGAGAAGGCGGCAGAGGCGGACGAGATGGAGGGTGTCATCGTGACGAGATATGAGGAGGAGAACGAGATGGAAGAGTTGTGTGACATGGAAGGCGTGGAGCCGGAGGGCCTGTATGCTTCCCGACACGCTCCAGACGGAAATGAGCATACGGGCAGCGCATTGCAGGTGACCTCTCCGAAGGCAACAGCAGTACAACAGGGGAAGGAAAAGGGAAAGGCAGTGAAGGGAAAGGCGGTGACTCCTGTGGTGCCCAGGCCAGTAATCCCAGCGGTTCCCCGGTCTATCCTCAGGTGCCCAGAGACTGTGGCGGGAAGAGATGTTGGCAGAGAAAAAGGCGGGGAAGACGGCAGCCTAGGAGAGTTGGGAAAGGGGGAGATCCGATGAGGAGGACGAGAGGTCTATGGCCATATAACGGCACCGCTCCGTGTCACGCGCAGGTGAGGCCATGGTTGCCATCAAGAACGTTTACGATCAATGGAGAGATGGGGTACGTCCTGCCCAGAAGGCCAATTGGGGAGCGGCCGCAAAAGGGGCGAGGGTAATCATTGCTGGGAACTTGAATGCACACAGCAAGGTCTGTAACGGGAGGGCAGCAAGCTGTTCGTCATGTATCTGTCGGGAATATTCGACAAGGTGGAAGCCGCCGTCCCAGGGGTCTGAGGCCTGTCCTTTGTAGACGACATTAGCTGGTGGGCGGAAGGAGCACATGATAGCGAAGTGGCGGCCAAACTCACGGCGGCTGTGGCAGCCTCAATTGAGTGGGTGGCCGGCAATGGGGTGGTCTTCGACCGCTGCAAGTTCGAGGCAGCTTTGTTCTGAAGGAAGAAGAAGGCACCTACGGCGGCAGTGACAATCGGCGCCAGCACCGCCCCGTTCAACAAGGCAGCAACAAGGTGGCTCGGAGTGTGGCTCGACTCGCAGCTCACGCTCAGAGACCACCAGACCACCCGGCTGAAGGAGGGACATAAAGCGATGGCTCGGCTCCGTCGCCTCACGGGGCAGATGGAGCTGTCTCCCGGCAACTGCAGGAAAGTCATGATGGCATGCGTTCAGTCAGTGGCGGTGTTCAGATCGGAGCTGTGGTGGAAGGGCGACCACAGCCGTGCCACCATCGGCCAGGCAAATGGCCTGCAGCTGGTGGTCAACCAGGAAGCATGGGCGACGACAGGTTGCTTTCGGACCACCAATCTCAGAGCGCTGTCAATGGAATCCGGTCTCAGGGTAGCGGTAACACAGTTGGAGTATAGGCAGCGGTGGTTTGAGCTAAGGCTGCTAAGCCTGCCGCAGGGTGACCAGGTGAGGGAAATGGTGCGTGTGCCGACAGCAATTGGGTAGAGGCTCACCAATGCCCTAGCCTACGCCAGACAGTCAGAGACCACGGTGCTGCTAGAGGAGCTAGAGGCTTTCAGCACGGAGCTTGTTCAAGAGGAAGAGGAGGAGGCCAAGGCCAAGGCGGAAATGGATCGGTCCGGACTCACCATGTTTACGGACGGGCCAGGGCTGGGCGGCGGCATGGCTGGCTATGCAGTGGTATGGAAGAACGGCCAGACCTGGAAGGGCATCAAAACCCACATGGAATACAACCAGAAGGCCTACGATGCGGAGTGCGCTGTTTTCACTCATGCACTGGGATCAGCCTCACAGAGGAATACGGGCCGGGAGTGGGTCGCCATCTTGGATACGCAGGCAGCCATTAGGTGGATGGCATCGGAGGAACCTGACCCAGGGCAGCAGTACGTGATCCAGGCACGGAAGCACATTGTGGTGATGCGACATGCCCAGCCAGGTATTGCCATTGAGATTCGGTGGTGCCCTACCCACAAAGGCATCGCTGGCAACGAGAAAGCCGACAAGTGGATCAACGTTACGGCAGTGGAGCCAGATACCCATGGGGTGGAATGGCTCAACTACAAGTACGATGACGGACGGAAGTGTGGGCGATGCCTCTCCCACAATCCCTTGCCAACCTCAAGCGGGAGATCTTGGAGAAGAAGTGGGTGGAGGCGCACCAGTAGGTACGGGGCTGGACCTCCAAAACGAAATACTGGATGCCAAAGAACCAGCGGCCGGATGGCACAGTAGCTGGGAGCACCAAGAGGCTTGCTTTGCAGTTCTACCAGGTCAAGATGGAGCACTGTCTAACCGGGTAGTACCTCAATTGGACGAAGAATCGGCCCACCCTGTAATGCTGGTGGTCCCGGTACCCGAACCAGACTCGGGAGCACCTTTTTAAGGTGTGTCTGGAGTGAAAGTTCCAGCAGAAGATCCTGTGGGCAGAGGTGCGGAAGGAGACCAGGAGGGGGAAGGACAGGTGGAAGATTCGAGACCTCCTGGTGGATAAGAGGTGCAGTCGGGCGGTACTAGGCTTCCTTACCACTACGGATGTGGGAAGGCGAATGCTGGTCGAGGAAGAGGACGCCGTAAGTACGGTGTCGGAGCTGGAGGTGCGGGAGTGATTGGAAGAGCAGGGGGCGGAGGCAGTAGAGCTGGACGCGGGAGGGACTCCGTTGTTCCTGCCCATGTCCGACTTTATGGCGTCCGCAGGAGGGAATTAGGGGGGCCAGGTGCGTCTTTCCTTTGTCGACAGCACACTCGTTGGCTTTTCATTTGTTGTGTCCTTTGCGCTTGTTTCTTCTCCCTTGTAGTTTCCTTGGTACGCTTTATATCTTCTGGGAAAGGCTTGGGCGGAGGGCAAAGGGGAGCTTGCAACGTGCCGCCGCTGCGCGGACTTTGGTGTGCGATTGATAATACATAGTTACTGCTTTTTATCATTATGTAACGCGCATCCAAAATTACGTACGTACAAGGAGTTTTCGCAAATACAAAACAAGCAAAAAGACGACGATTAAGTGTAACTATCCGCCTAAAACAGCCCAACGACGGCGACGAAGCCCGCGAACGCACCGGCGACAACACCGTTGACGGCGGGGGCGCCAGCGACACCACCGGTGGCCGCGGTTGCAGCTGCAGTTGCGCCTGTGGGTATGGACGTCGCGGCCGGTGTAGTGGCGAAAGGTCGAGTCCTAACGACGACCTCAGTCGAGACACTCGTCTGAGTGCGTGGAGTGGCCGTGCGGGAGCTGCTGGCACTGGCGGATCCCGATCCCGAGCGGGTTGCGGTGGTGCTGGGGGCGTTGTTGCCGTCGGTGCCGGTGGCGTCATCAAACAGGCTGGTGAAGACTTGGAGGTCGCTGTGCAGGCCGCTGCGGGCGTCTTCCTCGAGGTAGGTCTGGGTCGAGACGAAGTCGATGTAGAGGGACACGTACTCGTCGACGGCGACAAGCGACTGCGAGATGATGCTCGAGATGGCCGCGCTCGGGTTGTCGGCCGTGGCCGCCACCGATATCGCCGACGACGTGAATTCGGGCCCGTCGGCGAAGAACGTCTGCGTGCTGTAGTACTCTTCGCGGAACGACGATCTCGCCGCCGAGAAGGAGCTCCAGTTGGGGTCGTCCGTGTACGCGGTCGAGATGCGGCTGATAACGGACGACAAGGCCGCAGTGTCCGTCGATCTGCGACGCCAGCGGGTCAGCACTCACGGGCACGCTAGAGGGAGTGGAGCCGAAGCCGAGGGACGGGGCTACTCACTGACAGGCGGCGAGGGCGGCGAAGGGGATGAGGAGCCAGATCAACGTCATGATGTCAGAATCGGGGGCGGTGGCTTTTTTTTTTTCTGTTTCTGGTGCGTAGCGATCGGTGCTGACAATGGGACAGCCGACACGAGGTAGGGACTGAGGGTCGAGGGATTGAAGGGGGGTTATATAAAGGAGCAGTGGGCGTATTGGCGCTGGGCGGATGGATCGGGGGAAGGAGGAAAATAGACTGCGTGCATGCGCAGAGTCATGGGTACGTACTCTAGTTCGTGCAGCGGATGCAACCAGCGCTCGTCGGTGACCTCCCATTTCCGAGCGCGCTATTCCACGCCACGTGCGGCTGAGATGGAGAAAGAGTGAATATTACACCACTATATATCGAGCGGACAAATTTATTTCTACGAAACCTTGGTGCTCTCTCGTGCATGTCGAGCCGGACGATCTGAAAACGCGAGGGCTGTGATTGGTGGGTTTGGCGAGCCGTGTGCCAAGGTATATCTGAATTTGGGACGGGCGCAGTCAGAGCGAAGGAAGCCAAAGACGCAGTCCCATCCACATAGTTATGTCTGTAGCCTGCACAGATATCTGTATCTGCATAGATATATCTATATCTCGCTGCCATGCGGTCCAGAGCAACGGTGCACGCAACGTGCGCAGCCACGACCTCACGTAGATAGTCGCAGTTTGTGTCTCTCCAGATCTTGTTCCAGTCCGTTGTCGTTCGTTTGCGCTGATCTACATGGTTAGGGTTGGGACGTGCAAACTGCCTAGGCCGAGGGATCAATCCTCCTCCAACACCTCATCGACCTCCCGCACCCACGCCAGTCAACCCACGAGAGCGATCGTACAGTCTCCCCCGCTCCGTGCGCTTACAAGTTGGGAAGTTGATGGATGCCGCGTGGTATGGCAAGGGAGAAGAAGGAGCCTGGCGGGCGCTCTTCGGTCGCGAATCGTTCGATCGGGCGTGGCCCCTGCCGGCACGCCCTTCCTCACGGTTGGTCAACTCGGTGTTTTGCGCACGGTCATCGATTACCATCGCCTCACATCCGCACACTGGCAAACGACCATCGCAGTTGGTTATTCGGAATCCCAGTTATTCCTTGTCCGAATCAACTGCTCACCGGGCCTCATCGTTGCCGGAATATACGACCCCTGCTTCTTCGACCCTGGTGAAGCAATAAGCACGCACCCAGTTAAACACACGCGCAGCCTATACGAGACGGAAGTTTCTGCCTGCCGCTTCTCGAGCGACAGCATCACCTCCGATTGCCGGTTCCGAAGTATTACGGAGATCAGGAGGAGGAGAAGAGACGTCGTCTGGCGTCCGCCATCAGGGTAGATTGGGAATTGCTGCGTGCCGGAGTCGAGCAAGATGACAATGCGGAGAGGAACTGCATTTCGCGCGACGATGGGACAGTGGCGATGATGGACTTTGGTGTCGCACGTTTGCTGCATGAAGATAGGCGAGTGAAGACGAAGGATGATATAGCAAAGATGTGGTCCTGTAATTACGACTTCCAGTCGGCGGGGAGGATTGAATTTGAGGAGGAGGGTGGTGCTCCAGAGGCGGAAATCGGGGCTTGCTCGGCCATCTGGGACGATAAAGCGGCCGAATCGCAACAAAGTGCATCCGTATGCGGATCGCGCCAAGCTCACAAAACCCGAATCACTACTAGTCCCTACGCCACGTCTATCATCACTCCTCACTCCGCCCGCGCTCTGTAATAATTAATTTCTTCTACTCAATCCGAGTACTCACGGCGGCTCTTCTCGTCGCGGGATAGTATCCCTCATTGGTGATTGAGAGCCACAGACGAGGCTATCCGACACTAGCGTTGACTCCTGAATCGACGCTTTGCGGGGAAGCAACGCTTGCTTCTATGCATCATTCTGTTTTTCAAGTAGCAAATCGCGAGGGAAAGCATCGAGCCCGCTGCAGACACTACCGGGTGATGGATCCGCCCTCGACGCAGAGCTGCGACAAGAAGAGGAGGCCGAGGCAAAAGCTGAGAAGGATCGACCGGGTCTCGCCACGCCCACCGACGGGTCACGGCTCAACAGCGGTGCGGCAGGGTACTCGGTGGTATGGAAGAGGGGCCAGACCTGGGTGGGCATCAAAACTCACATGGGCTACAACCAGGAGGCCTACGATGCAGAGTGTGCCGCTCTCACAAGGGCGCTGGAATCGGCTTCATGAAGGCAGACAACGGCGGAGCGGATCACGATTTTTACGGACGCCCAAGCAGCCATAAGGCGGATGGCCCCAGCCAGCAGCACGCTCTCCAGGCAAGGAAGCACATCGCCACGCTGCGGAGGGCTAGACCGGGTATCATCATCGAGATTCGGTGCCCGGCGCACAAGGGAGTTGCCGGCAATGAAATGGCCGACGAATGGGCAAAGAGCGCGGCAGAGGAACCAGACGCCCACGGGATGGAATGGCTGAGCTACTTGGATCGGGATGAGGCACGCGCAATGCCGCTCCCGAGATCTCTTGCGCCCCTTTGGCGGGAGATCTCCGGGGAGGGGTGGGTGGGGGCGCGCCGGTGGACTGGGGGCCGGACCTCCGAGGCGGGATGCGGGATGCCGGGATGCCGGAGGCCGGACGGCACGGTTGCTGGGAGCACCGAAAGGCCTACCTCTCAGATCTACCAGATGAAGACGGGGCACTGCCTTTCCGGGCAGTGCCTCCATTGGACGAAGAACCGGCCCACCCCCCAGTGCTGGTGGTGCCGGTACCAGACCCAGACTCGGGAGCACCTCTTCAAGGTGTGTCTGGAGTGGGAGACACAGCGGGAGATTCTGTGGGAGGAGGTGCGGAACGAGACCGGGAGGCGGAAGAGCCGGAGGATGATCCGACACCTCCTGGCGGACGAGAGGTGCAGTCGGGCGGTGCTGGACTTCCTCACCTCTACGGACTTGGGGAGGCGGGTGCCGGCTGCGGAGGAGGACACAGTGAGCGAGGTGTCGGAGGCGGAGCTGTGGGAGTGGGAGGAGGAGCAGGGGGCGGAGGTTGAGGGGCTGGGCGCCGGGGGGGGAACTACCACAGTTCCTTCCCACGCCTAACTTCATGGCGGCCGCAGGAGGGGAGTGGGGGGACGGGTTGCGCTGTCTTTCTCTTTCTTTCCTTTGTATATTACGCTTGCTCGGCTTCTTTTCCTTTGTAATCTCCTTGGTGCGCATCACATCTTCTTGGGACAGGCCTGGGCGGAGGGCAATAGGGAGCTTGCAACGTGCCGCCATCGCGCGGACAGCGGACAGGAAACGGACTGTACATAACCCCGCCATGATCTAGATAGGTCTCATGCGATTAATGAATGGGCAAAAAAAAAGTCTGCCACCGGAAATGGATGCACATACGGACTCAGTTTGGATGCCACAAGCTGGGTTAGTGCGTCACTTGAACCGTACTGGAGACGTAGGTCGACGAGTCGATCTCGTACCTGTTTGGAAACACCGTTCTCACCATGCATGCCTTACCTCCGTCACGCCTTTTATTTGCCGATAGCTCCGCCAGCGCGGCAGTAACCGTGCTGATTGACAACTACAGCCAGCCCAAGCAGGACTGTGTCTTTGGGTAAGCCCTCTCGCGCCAACAAATTTTGGAATTTGGCGAGCAGTAGATCGCTCTTGGTGGTGGTCGGCGCTAGAAAATAGCTTCGCCTTCCCGAGGAATGGGCAGTCACTACCGGAAGTTTCATCCTGGCAACCTTCAGCATCTCGGAAGCCGCGCTCTGGTATGCCGGCTGCGTCTCCACAATTTCAGCAAGGCCGCCGGGTCTTACCCTAGTGAGGAACATGTCAAAATCGTGTTGGCGTTTCTGGGAGACGTGTCGATCCGTCTGAGCTTGTTAGCCGTGATCTCACTACTATAGAAGAGGCCCGACCGTTCACCCGAGGCAGATGGATGGGGCCAGCGGCCGGACTGCCTTAACCCGGGTCGGCCGGCGGGGGCCCGCAGGCCAACGCGAGTACTAGTGGTTAAAAAAAAATATTGTCACACATGGCAGCTCCACCATCTCTTCTCCAATTAACAAGTTCCTCAGATAATCCTGTTTGCCTTATCTTCCCGGTGCTCTTCTGCGTATGTTCGATTTTCTGTCTGTTGCTGTGTTGGCCGAAACCTCCCAGTAACAGGTTAGGTGTTGCCCAAACTCGAAACCCCACCAAACAACCCAAGAAATGCGGACCTGATTTCCCTTAGAACTCCACCATCTCTTCCCCGATTAACAGAACCCTTGAATAGATTTATGTTTCCGGTGCTCTTCCGGGTGTGTACGAATTGTTGTGGTGGAGGCCGAAAGCTTCCAGTAGTAGTTTAGTTGTAGTAGAAAACCTGGAAACCCACCCAAGATACGTAAGACGCTAGTGGATCATGAGGTCCCCCTCGTTTTCGTAGCACGCTAGCCGACCCAGTCCAGACCAGGCCGAAGCCAAAAAAGTCGATGTGCCCGCAGGCCGTGGACTAGCGTGGACTGTGTCTCGCTGGCCAGACCAGGCTGAGGCCAGGACCGGCCCGGCCCGGCCGGACTGTTGAGACCCCTGCCACACCATGATCGTTTTTTTTTGTTTAATCATTACTCGCATGCGACCTATCGAGAAGCCACGCCATGCATGTGGTTGATCGGCAGCAGCTTTAGTCCACTCATCCGCTTTCTCATTGCCTGCAATTCACCCATTGGCAAGACACCATCGGATCCCCACAGTCAACCTCTGCCTGCAGGGCAAAGATCTGTCCAGGGCCAACCCCCAAAGCCCGCACCCGTCTGGTTGCAGCTTGTGCGCCGGCGAGAACCGCGATCCCTGAAACCTGCTGCCGCCCCCTACGCTCGTGACCAACACGTAGTACTCGGGCAATTGAAGCACACTCTGCATTGCATGCCTCCTGGTTGTATCCCAAGTGGACTTGATGTCCTTTCCGCGCTCCTCCAGTCTTTCTCCATACGACAGCACAGCCACATGCACCACCTTCAGTACGTGATCCATCAGTCCATAGAACAACCCATCTCTGACTGCCTCTGCCTCTCCCTTCGCCACCTTCCGTTCATTCACAGTGATCTCGGTTTGTAGCGCTTCCTCCTCACATAGTGACATACCACAGTGCGCTCTCGGTCACCAGCTCCATTCGGTCCCAGCCAGGTCGTCAGTCGCTTGCCATGCTCGCTTCTTGCGCCAATTTTCTCTCCAGCTCCGTCGCCCGTCACAGGCCACCTGGGTACGTCTATAGTGCGTCTGGTAACAGTCTACGGAGTCTCGCTTGCGAATTCCGTGCACCTTACACCATTGCGTCGTGATGCTGACAAGAAGGAGAGTGCCCACATTCCCCAGCAGGTCACCGTGGCTGAACCCATCCGAATCGAGTGGTCAGTCTGCGCGTCGGCTTGTGTCGGACCGCACCTGTAGCGCTGGAAAGCCCATCGACCAAGTACATATACCGCATTTGGATTTTATTCTTCTGTATATGACATGTTACGTATTGTCACGTATTGTGACCGAAAAGCAAAAGACATGACGGTAATATCTTTTGCCAAGCTTTTTTTTTTGTGTAGAACCAAGGAGAAGACGAAGGAAAGAACACCGCCTACACCGTTCCTACGGACGCCATGAAGTCGGGTGTGGGCAGGAACAACGGCGGTTCCCCCCCAGCGCCGGCTCCTCGGTCCCCGCTCCCAGCTCCACCAGCCACTCCCGCACCTCCAGCTCCGACACAGCGCTCACAGCGTCGTCCTCTGCCTCAGCCGGTACCCGCCTTCCCACATCCGTAGAGGAGAGGAAGTTTAGTACTAGGAGGTCCCGCACCTTCCACCGGTCCTTCCACCTCCCCGTCTCCTTCTTCACCTCCGCCCACAGGATCTTCTGCTGCGGCTTCCACTCGGGGCACTCCTTGAAGAGGTGGTCCCGGGTCTGCGTTCGGTACCAGTACCACCAGCATTGTGGGGTGGGTCGGTTCTTCGTCCAGTTGAGGCACTGACCGGTCAGGCAGTGCCCCGTCTTGAGCTGGTAGAACCGCGAGGCAAGCCTCCTGGTGCTCCCAGCTACCGTGCCATCGGGCCGCTGGCTCTTGGGCAGTCGGTATTTCTTCTTGGAGGTCCGACTCCCAGCCCACTGACGCGCCTCCACCCACTTTTTCTCCGAGATCTCCCGTTTGAGGTTGGCGAGGGACCGCATCTTTTTCCAAGCATGGCAGTGGTGACTGGTGGCGGCTCAGTTGGTGGCGGCGCGGATGGTGGCGGTATGGCTGGTGCCGGTCTAATGGCCGTTCACTCTTTACGTTCACCTTTCGTCTTCTACCCCGCAATAATTGCAACGCATCTGGGGACAGTTGAATTCAATTCATGGGTCTCTGAACTTCTCGCGGAACAGCAGCGGAGCACCACTGGAGTACGACCTTGAAGACAGGCTTCGCCGCCTTTGTCAAGGCAGCAGCCACATCACGATCGGCCATTGAGTTTGGCGTCTTCCTTAGAAAGCAGGTTCTTGAAAAGGATTACCCTCCTTTCATCTCTGGCGGTGGAGCTCTCGTCTCTTCACCTTACTTCCCCCTTACCTTGAGGCTCCCCCCGTCGGATATGTACCTCTAATTATCCGCAGTCACGTGGATGGCGAGTTGCACAGTATTATGACCGCCAAGCCTTTACAACTTTACGTGACATCACACCTCAGACCTTACGGAAATTTGACATTCTCGATGTCTATGTCCGTAGCGTGGGACGACAGCTAAATATTGACCGCTCCATCGTGCACGGCGGACGATCGGCGATGGTCGGATTTCCCGATGGTCAGGAGGCTGCGTTGCACCCCGCTAGCCGAATTCGGAAATGGCTTAGCCTCAGCATTAAGAACTAGAACCAGTACTTATTTCACGTGACTGAGTTAATTTCCATTCAATAAATGATGTGTGGCTGTGGCTAGGTGAATTCCAATTCGGTTAGTGGGGTGCAACGCAGCATGCGATCCAAGTTTCTAGTCCGATTAAGGGATAGCGTAGTGTGCGATTGGTAGTACATACTACTTTCATCATTAGATATCTATGCAAAAGTTCGCATGTACAAGGTTTTTCGCAAATAAAAAATAAGCAAAAAGACGACGATTAAGCGTAACTATCCGCCTACAACAGCCCCACGACGGCGACGAGCCCTGCGAACGCACCAGCGACAACACCGTTGACGGCGGGGGCGCCGGCGACACCACCGGTGGCCGCGGTTGCACTTGCGGTTGCGCCTGCGGGCAAGGACGTTGCAGCCGGTGTCGTGGCGGATGATCGAGTCTTAACGACGACCTCAGTCGAGACACTCGTCTGGGTGCGCGGGGTGGCCATGCGGGAGGAGATGGTGGCACTGGTGGTTGAGGTGGTGCTACCGGGGGCGTTGTCGCCGTCGGTGTTGGTGGCGTCATCTACCAGGCTGGTGAAGACTTGGAGGTCGCTCTGCAGGCCGCTGCGGGCGTCCTCCTCGAGGTAGGTCTGGGTCGAGACGAATTCGATGTAGAGGGACACGTACTCGTCGACGGCGGCGATCGACTGCGAGATGATGCTCGAGATGGCCGCGCTCGGGTCGTCGGCCGTGGAAGCCACCGATAACGCCGACGACGTGAACTCGGGCCCGTCGGCGAAGTACGTCTGCGTGCTGAAGTACTCATCGTATTGCGACTCTCGCGCCGCCGCGAACGAGCTCCAGTTGGGGTCGTCCGTGTACGCAGTCGACATGCGGCTGATAACGGACGACAAGGCCGCGGTGTCGGCCGATCTGCGACGCCAGCCGGTCAGCACTCACGGACACGCTGGAGGGAGCGGAGCCGAAGTCGAGGGGCGGGGCTGCTCACTGACAGGCGGCGAGGGCGGCGAAGGGGACGAGGAGCCAGATGAACATCATGATATCAGGAATCGGGGGCGGTGGCTTTTTCCCTCCCTTTTTGTTTTCTGGTGCGGAACGATCGATGCCGACGATGGGACAGCCAACACGAGGTAGGGACTGAGGGTCGAGGGATTGAAGGGGGGGTTTATATAAAGGCGCAGTGGGCGTATTGGTGCTGTCCACGGCGGATGGATCGGGGGAAGGAGGGAGATAGACTGCGTGCATCTACAGAGCAAGTGCCCCATCTAGCCCGCACAGCAGACGCAACCCGCAACCAGCGCTCGCCGGTGACCTCCCATCTCCGAGCGCGTTATGCCACCCCACGTGCGGCTGAGATGAAGGAAAGAGTGAATCACCAGTAGCAGACAAATTGTTTCTACGAAACCTTGGTGCTGTCGAGCAGGACAATCTGAGAGAACGCGGGGGCTGTGGTTGGTGGGTTTGGCGAGCCGTGTGACTATGAATTTGGGCCAGATCGAAGGAAGCCGAAAACGCAGTCCCATCTACATATGTAGTCTATGTGCGTATCTATATATCTATATGTAGTCTATGTACATACCTATATATCTAACTACTGTGCAGTCCGGAGCAACGGCGCACCCAACGTGCGCAGCCAAGACCTCATGTAGTTCCAGTTTGTCTCTCCAGACCTGGTTGAAGTCAGTTGTCGTTAGTTGTGCTGATGCTGCTCGCCGAAGGACCTATGGCCGTGACGGTGGTGGCCTGATTCCTACAGAAAAATGAAAGAAAGCTCTCTCACGATGCTATATATATAGTTATGTACATACATTCTAGAACGTTACCCACGTACAGCTGGCCGATGGCGTGAGGGCATCAGCTCCGTGCGCTCTGTTATGTAGATAACTATCGGTGGTCCGTTCAGATTACCCCGCACGGATATTGCCGTGTTTTTTGTTTGTTTAATCATACTCGCATACAGCCCATCTAGACTATGGCGTCGCACATTTTGTCCAGGTCTCCCGTCCGCTGTCCGCGCGAGGCGGCGCGCTGCAAGCTCCCCTCTGCCCTCTGCCCTCCGCCCAGGCCTGTCCCAAGAAGATGTGCATCGCACCAAAGAGATTACAAAGGAAAAGAAAAGAGTCCGAACAACAAGAAAGAACAAAGGAAATCGTGTACCGTCCCTCAATCCTCGTCTGCGGGTGGCATGAGGTGGGGCGGGGGTAGGGACGGCGGTAGCTCCTCCCCGGCGCCCAATTCTCCCGCGGCACCTAGCTCTTCCGCCTCCGCCCTCCTCTCTTCTTCCCGCTCCCTGCCTCCCTGCGCTCCCACTCAGATGCCCTGCGTCTTCCTCAGCCGGCACTAGCCTTCCCACATCTGTAGCAGAGAGAAAGTCCAATACCGCCTGGCTAGATCGCCTATCGGCCAGGTCTCGGATCCTCCACCTACTCTTCCACTCCCCGCTTTCCTTCCGCACCTCTGACCACAAAATCTTCTAATAGGCCTTCCACTTCGGGCAAGCCTTGAAGAGGTGATCCCGAGTCTGCGTCTGACACCGGCACCACCAGCATTTTGCGGCAGACCGATTCTTTGTCCACTGCCGGTACTTCCCAGAGAGGCAGTGAACCGTCTTCAGCTGGTAAAACCTTGAGGCGAGCCTCTTGGAACTGCCTGCAACCGTGCTGTCGGGCCTCTGGCTTATTGGCATCGTATACTTCCTTTTGAAGTTCCGGCCTCCAGCCCATCTACGGGCCTCCATCCATTCCTTCTCCGTGATCTCCCGCTTGGGGCCTGCGAGGGATCTGGGGAGGGGTATCGCACGCACTTCCGTCCGGTCTGAATAGCTCAGCCATTCCACCCCGCGGGTGTCTGGCTCCTCCGCTGCGATCTTCGCCCACTCATCAGCTTCTCATTACCGGCGACTCCTTTATGTGCTGGGCTCGGTGGTGATGCTCGGCCGAGCTTTCCGTAACGCCGCGACGCGTTTCCTTGCTTGAAGCACATACATCTGGCCGGGGCCAGGCTCCTTCGAGGCCATCCGTCTGATGGCGGGTTGGGCGTCTGTGAAGATTGCGATCCACTCCGGAGTCATTTGTCTCCGTGATGCTGATTCTAGTGCCCTTGTAAGAGCAGCGAACCCGCGTCATAGGCCTCCTGGTTGTATCCCATGTGGGTCATGGTGCCCGCCCATGATTGGCCGTTCTTCCACACCACCGCGTTCCGGCAGCTTCGGCGTCTAAACGCGGCCCGTCCGTAAACATGGTGAGTCCGGGCCTTGACTTCTCCGCTTCGGCCTCCTCTTCCTGTAGCAGTTCCGCATCGAGGGTCTCTGGTTCCTCTGGCAGAACTAAGCTCTCCGCCCTGCCCGTGTATGCAAGGGCGTTCGCAAGTCTCCGCCCAAGTGCCGCCGGAGCACCGGCGATTTCCTTGGCTTGGTCCCCCTTCGGCAGGCTGAGCAAACGTAGTCCGAACCGCCATTGCTTGCTTTCCAGCTGAGCTGTCGCTGGTCTAAGTCCAGATTCCGTCGGCGGGGCCTCCAGGTTGGTTGCCCGGAAGCAGCCTGCCGTCAATCGTGCCTCCCGGTTGACTAGCAGCTGTAGTTCATTTGCTTGGCCTATCGTGCCCCGGGTCTGGTCGCCCTTCCACCACAGTTCTGAGCCGAACATGGCGACTGACTGGATGCATGCGTCATGGCCTTCCTGCAGTTGGCTGGCGAGAGACCCATCTGTCCTGTGACACGGATATTGCCGTGAGTGGCGGAGGCATTGCAGGTGCGTGCGGGAGATGGCGTCATCACATTTTGAGAAGTTCTACAGCGGTTCTGTGAGCAAACCCCAATCGCAAATCACATTCTCGGAAACGATATCTTCCAGCTGCTAGGAGGGAGTGTGATCGCATCAATTGAGACGGGACGCCTTCCAGCCGCACCATGATTTTCCTGGCGGTTTCGCTCCCAAAGCTGTCGTTCGCAACGAGGTCGTCGAGCAGCCCACCCCCACCTTGTCGCCTTCGAAGAGCCGCTCGGAAGAGCAAGTTCAGCTGATACGGCTCCAATAGTTACATTGGCGCTCACGCATCAGTGATGCTGTGAAGAACGGAACGGCCCCCTTTGGCGGTTCGCTCCAGGCCACTAGTCGGACTGGAGCACGGCACTGTTGCATATGCTGGGTATATGTAGTTATACTCTCCCCCAAAATACCAAACGCCGGGCCTGGGGCCATAAAACTCACCCTGCAACAATGCACAGAAGATGAAAGAAGCAGGCCTGGTCTACAGGGCACTCTTGACACATGGGGTCAAAGAGAAACGCCCGAAAACCAGTGAGCCCCTTCAGAAATCGGATGGGACTTGTCGACAATTGAAGTCGTTAAAATCCATGCGAAGGAGTCTGCATCAAAACCCCTCTTGACGAAGTAGATTGCCAAACCCACAACTATCTTTGGTCAGATAGCAAAAACTTTCCTCAGACTTGGTATTAGTCTGGTTAAACCTACCAGAGGCTGGCACCCTTTGCGCTGCTGAGGAGTTTTGCCCAGAAAGTCCTGGCAACGGGCTCCCCGGGCCTGGATGTTTCATCGTAACTCGCCCCTAGATAGAGTTAACTTGACTTCGGCAAGTTGGCTAGTTTCTCACTGGTCGCTGAGTTTTATGGCATCCCAGGCCCTTCGCGGTCCAGCCAGTGTGTTTTGGTTTTCTCTTTGGGTTGAATCCGGGGTCGATCCATTCTCTGGCTTATTGCAAGCTTCAGAATTCGGTGAAAACTTTGGCTCGCCATGATCTAACTAGGTCGCATGCGAGTATTGAAGAAAAAATGAAAATAACAAACGCTCTCTATCACAGTCCTGCTGACACGGAAGTTTCCGTGCCAACCGACACGACTTTCTTCGTCCGTCCCTGACTCCACCAGTGCTGTGTATCCGGGCACAATTGAACCTCAGGCGTCGGTGAGATACCGTGCTTCTGCCCCCCACACGACGGCGAAAGGAGCTGGGACGGATTTGGTGTGTGTCTCGTCGCCGTAGCCGCTGGCGTCCTATCGCCTCAGCCGCAACGGAAAGCCGTGAATTGGATGGCCGGAAGTGTGCGCTGCCATCGCTACAATCCGATTCCTATCCTCCAGTTGCAGCCCGAACAGACGTCGAAGAGGGGGCTGGAACGCGCAACGCTCGGCTTCCGTTTCGACACCCTCTGCACTGGCCGGAGATTTGCACAAGTGCCGTTCCCAACTGGCTGCCACCGCGACTTCATGGAGTCTGCGAATCCCCACCAGGGCCGAAGCGATTCCACAGCCCAAGAACGGTTCGGAATGCGGGCTTGCATCTCGTCGTCGTAGTGATCGAGAACTTTTCGCGCCTCCGGCAGTCAGCATCGACGGGTGATTCTGGAACAGGATCGGTGGATAAACTAACTTCGCCAGATATCCAGAGATGTCGGCTGAGCCTGCCGCGCGACGCCAGACGTCTCTGGCTATCCTCGTAGGGAGTGGGCTCGAGGAAAAAGTCTCCGGAAGCGCTCGAGCTAACCGACCTCCGCGTTGGTTTGGCGTCCTCGATTTACGTGCGCTGTCTGCGTGGAATTTGGAGCGGAAACAGTGCGCGAGCGAGATTTGGGCCTGGTGACTGGGAACCACCGTCGTGACGTTGCGATGTACTGTAGCCGCGGATCTTCCATTGCCTTGTTGGGAGCAGTCGGCTTCCGCAGTGCTCATTGGACGGAGGTGCAGATGTAGACAACGTGTCATACGCATGTGCTGCCCCGCACGAGCCCCGCTTGTGTCGCGGGCACACATCGCGCACACGCCCAGTGACGCGATGGCCGACATCCGCACCCGCCCGCTCTACACAGAAGCGCTCGCGCTCTTCGTCCGGCTGGTCCAGCTTTCGGCGGCAGCGGCCCTCGCGCCACTCGTGTCCGAGAACCGCGACGCTTCCGCGATAGCCCCGACCCTCCGCGACGACTGCGGCAGGTTCAGGGTCTGGGCCGAGAACGTCGGAGCGCACAGGACTGGCCGTCTGTCGCTCGACCGCCGTCTCGAAGAAGCGACACGGGTGAAGCAATTGGTGGTCGACCTCCTGCAGGATCTGGCGATTGCGCTTCGGAACGGTTCTTCTCTCCCACAGGTTCCCGCAAGGAAGAAACACTGACGCGTCGAGCAGCCGGCAAGATCATCACCGGCGAGTACGAGGACCCCTACGCGTCCGATGGCGAAGCGTGGTCGCTGGACTCGGAAGATGCGCCGGCGCCGACGCCGTTCGAAGATTGCCTGACCGAGATCTCGCACATCATCGGCTGTCTGTACAAGTTCTCGATCGCGACCAATGATCCGACGCCGCGGGACAGACTCGAGAAGTGTGCGGCCATCGACGTGTCCCACTTCGACGACCTCGATGTTGACCATGTCGCCGCACTGTTTCCGGCGCTAGAACGGAACAACTACCTGATCCAGCGCCTAGGAAGCGCCAACACGAGACGCCGGCAGCTGCTGCGCTACCGTGAAGAGCGTCACGCGTCGATTGCCGGCCCTCGTGGCGAGACTAGCCGCTTCAGAGATGAAGTCTCCGAACCAGATGCCGGCCGATTCGACAGTCTATCTATGGGCCAGCCCACCACTGCCAAGCAGGCCGGACCAGCTTCTGCGCCACCAGCTGCCGAGGAGGAATACGGCGATGCTGTGGAAATACGCTCCGAGGGTGGGACTTCGCAGACGTCCTACGCCTCCTCTCGCCACGGATCGGGGCGTCTGCGAGTCCCCGACCCTGCCTACGGCGATCCATTCGGGGGCGTGCCGTTCCAGTGCGCATACTGCTTCACACAGGTCTCGCCAGCCAGCCGGGAGTCATGGGTGTGAGTGATTCCGCCGGCACCTTCGGAATGCATTCTCTGACCGCAATGGTGTGCAGGAAGCACGTCTTGCGGGACTTGCGGCCATACGTGTGCACATCCGAATTCTGTCTGCGCTCCGAAGACATGTTTTCTAGCCGGCGGGAGTGGTTCGAGCACGAGCGCGGCGTCCACAGACGCGCCTGGCACTGCGACGCCTGTGAGACACCCCACTGTTCCGCAGAGGAGTTCGCGCAGCATCTCCGGACGCGGCACGCCGACGTGGTGTACTCCGACGCGCTCGTCCAGCGAGCCGAAAAGGCGATCGAACACGAACAGTCGTGTCCGCTGTGTCGGGAGTCTCACACCCCGCGCAGTCTGCGGAGCCACCTCGGGCGACACATGCAGCAGATCGCCTTGTTCACCCTGCCGGTCGCCGCCGGGGCCGACGGCGAAGAGGATTCCGATCCGGAGTCAGCACTGTCCGAGGCCGAAGACTCCGACGCAGAGACGTCGGATCTCGCCGATGCCGTCTCCGGAGATTCGCCGGCTGTGATCGTGTAAAGCAATGGGGTGCGGGCGAGCGGAGGTCGAGTGGTATCAGCTGCGGAGGGTGGATTCTAGATGCAGATTTCGAATCAACGTCTCGACAGGTGCAACGTCGCTCCCATGCCGATACGGTAGTTTAGGTCGCAGATTCGGTATAACTATGATCATTCCAGGGAACGTGAGTTCCGCTGCAGACCGTAGTGATGGAAGTCCAAATCACCGCCGCTCGAACGTAGAAGATGTCCTCGTAACTAGCGCCCACAGCACCGCCGGAGAAGACAGTGTACTGGTCGTCCATTCTCCGATGGTTCTCAATCACCAGAGGCTTGTCTCGTTAGATACGGGTGGGCGGTAACTAGTCCTCAATCTTCGGCGGGCCCTGCTGGCAAAACAGTCGCCGGCATTAGGTGCGAATGTCACCGCGCAACACGCTCGCCGGTGACTCCCGATCTCCACGAGTATGCTGGGTACCGGCGTTGCACCAATAGAGGAGAGCTGGTTGCCATCTAGATTACCAACCAGGTATGTACTTACTCAGCACTGAGCCGATGAGCGCTCTGCGGCGAGGTCTTATCGCTCTTTCGATGTACGATCTACAGAGGCCCCGGGGAGCGAACCCCGGAAACTGAAATTGGCTATGTATAATCGAGGATCCATCGGCGTTCAAAATGGATGCAACTTGTCAACCAATGAGAGCTGCCTGTCGACCATGTGGTTCCCACCCATCCGGCCCCATCCGGCCCCATCCGCCAAGACCCCGCACCCGCAGTTCGCTAGCTTCAATAAACGGCCGCCATCGCCAGCTCTACCTCCAACGATTTGGCCTTCGCTGCGCTGGTCGAAGCCACGGAAAGCGCCATCTATCTCACTACCTACCTCTCTATCTGCCGCAGGGTTAGCAGGGCGATAGACACCTGGCTAGCGGCCCTGTGAGTTAGGAATCCGGGCTTCGAATTCTCTCCGTCCCGCCGCAACTTTTCGCGTCGCCGCGTGCATATAAAACGCCCTGATGTGCGTCGTCTGGTGTGCGGGATACCTACGGAGATTGCTTCTAACCGATCGCACCTCCTTCGGCACCCGCAGTCATGGTCAAGTTCTGTTCCTCACTCCTGTTCGTCAGTCTCGCAGCGGTCGCCCACGCGCACCCGTGGCGCCGCCGTGTCGAAGTGCAGGCTCACAGAGGTGGTCTCGGTAGGGGCCCCGAAGAATTGACTCGACGGACGTGGCGGCGATGGGCTGACCGGCGATCTTTCAGGACTGCGGCCCGAGAGCACTCTGCAGGCGTTTGCGTACGCCCTCGAGATCGGCGCCGAGGTGCTGGAGATGGATACGGTGTTCACCAAGGACGGCGTTGTGCGTACTTCTACCCCGGAAGGACAAGACCTCGGCCGGTTAGCTGACAGGACCCTGCGGACAGCCCGTCATCTGGCACGACCACCGGATCTCCGAGCTCAAATGCAAGGACACTGCTCCCGGCGGAGAGAACTTCCCATATGTCGGCAAATTGATCGCGAATCTGACGTTGGCTGAGCTGAAGGTAACTAAACTACACGCCCATGCGACGCACAACACCTCCCCAGTCCGGTAGGATGCTAACCGCCGGAGTCAGACCCTGGACTGCGGCAGTCTGCAGCTGGCCAGGCACCAGCAAGCTAAGCTGTTCCCCGGCGCCCAGATCCCCACCCTCAAAGAGGTCCTCGAGTTGGTCGAGTGTTACGGCGACGACAAAGTCGAGATCAACCTCGAGGTAGTTCGCCCCCTTCCTCCGAGCGTGCGGATATCACCTGACAGGCGAACAGACCAAGATCAATCCCACGGCGCCCAACGAGACGCTACCGCTCGAGCCGTACGTCAACGACCTGGTCCCAATCCTGCAGAGGCACGGGTTCACGGAGCGGTCGTTCATCCAGTCGTTCGACTGGCGCACGCTGATCGGGATCGGGGCCAAGTTCCCGGAGATGCGGCTGGTGGCGCTGCTCAGCGTCAACACGCTCATGCCGGCCGAGGACGGCACGTACCCGTGGCTGGGTGGCATCGACGTCGAGAAAGACTTTTACGGCGACTGGATCCAGGCCGCCAAGTCCCTCGGTGCCGTCGCGCTGAGCCCCGTCCACGGCACACCCAGCGGCGCCAGCGTCAACACGCCCGGCTACGTGCCCTTCACCACCGCCGACGTCGTCAGGCGCGCCCACAAGCTCAGGATGCGGGTCATTCCCTGGACGGTTCGCACTCTCTCTCCCTCCCCGTCCCGTTGAGATGACGCCATTGATCGCGTGAAACTAGGTCGACGACGAGTCTACCATCAACAAGCTCATCGACGATGGCGTGGATGCGATCATCTCAAACTACCCCGAGCGTGTCAAGTTCGTCGGTCGTGACCGCGGCATCGTTGCCGGAAAGAAGGCGAGCAAGCACAGGCCCAAGTGCTTGAAGAACGTCGCTCTGTCGGCGTAGGTAGTTTTTAATTTATCAACCTGGTTCCATTCGGCCGTAGATACAATTGTATCAGTGGTTATTTGGGTACAGACTTGAGTATAGCAACATCGATCGAGTCGTAGCACAGACGTGAATTAGGAAATATCGCTACCGAAAATCTCGATAGTGGGAGGCAGCTACTCATGCTGTATGCGTATATGCTTGTCTCCCAGACACCCCGAGCCCGGGTGACCGCACGCTGATGACCGAACGGAAAAGCGACGCCACAACGGGCCATTTATCGGCCGTAAGAAGCTCTGTAGTAGCCAACTCGAGCCGGCTATGGTAGGCCGCCTGTAGTCTTCCCACATCTGCGGACCGCTCTCTCATCACAAGGTAAGGCACCTATCCCGGGAAAACGAGGAACAGACAGCCAGATGAGCTGTCGGGGACAGCGGCCATCGATTTCGCACTCCGAACCGACTACGACATAGAGCTGGAGCTTACGAGGCAGAAGAACTGAGTAAAATTGAACCCCCCCCCTCCCTAACTTCCGCATGACCCACTGTGCATAACCAATCGCCCACAGTCCGTCCGGGGGGACTCCTGCGAGCACTAACTAAGAAACCAACTAGGCCCAGCAGGTGCCCCAAGCGCTCTGGCACCAGTTGCCGGCGGCGCCCTTCCTGCAGAACTCGGGGCCCTTCCCGCAGAAGTTGCTGCCGGAGCAGCAGAGGCCCTTGTCGCACTTGGCGTTGACGATGGGGCCGCAGGGCCCGCCAACCGGCGAAATGGCGACGGGCGGGTACGGGAGCGCCGGCGGCGGCTTCACCCACGGGTTGCAGTCTTGGCCCCACTTCTTCTGGCAGCCCGTGCCGCAGTAGTCGCTCGCGGGCTGTAGCGGGTTCTTGGGGCCGCAGTGGCCTGCCGCGCTCTTTTTTTTTTGCCTCAGGCTTCAGCTTTGAAAAGTGGAGGAGAGGAGGGAAGGGGGGGGGGGGGGGCGGATTACACAGCAGCGGTAATAGTAGCCGTTCATCCCGGCACCGGGACATTTCCCCTCCTTGGGGCCGCAAACGTCGATCGTCGGAACCATGGTGGGCCATATGTGCTTGGATTTGGTGGGGGTGGGGGTGGGGGTGGGAGGGGAGGGCTCCACGGTCGGCCATACCTTCGACACACTTTCGTCAACATGGAAAGGCGAGCATTTTCGTTGGACAGCGGGGGAGGGGGACGCACCGGATCGCATGGAGCTCCGAGGCCGGAGTACTCTTCCATACAGTCGGTGGCGCAGTACTCTTCGGACGTGCCGCACCTGTGGTGTGGTCCGTTGAGATCAGGCACTGGTAAGGGCTAGGACGAAGAGGAAGGGGACAACTGACCAGCCCCAGGAGGAGCAGCAGTGCATCGGTTCGCAGGATGGGTGACCTGGGCCACACTTCTGGCCGAGGACTGCCGACGCGAGGAGAACGAGGTGGAGAATATACTTCATCGCTGCTGCTGCCGACTGTGATAGCGCCGAAAGTAAGGGTCAATACCGTGGAGGCCTATGGGGAGGAGGCCGTTATATAGCTGCACGAAAGCGACTTTCCACATGAGATCACTCGCCAGAATCGTTTTCTGGTCAACATTGGTGACTCGCTTGCCAGTGCCGATATCCGGTAGTCGGGTCCATGGGGTGTACCAGGTTCCGTTCCCTTGCAGGAGCAAGATCTGTAGCCGTTGAACGGAAGCGTTAGCCCGTTACCGTTCCACCAACACCTATGTCGGCGGCAGAGTGCAGCGTGTCATCACTCTGGAGGCGTTCCGCTCCTACGGATGGCGCTCAGCAGTATGCATTCAAATGATGCGACATATGATACAACGTCATCCACAAAGAGGCAACGAAAGACAAAATCAAAGACAAGACAAAATCTTAAAACAAGACGGGCAACCGTAAAAACAACACCGCCAACCAGGATGTACAAAGCCCACTGCCGCACAAGCTCCATACACCACTCAAACCTCCGAGTCACTATCAACGCTGCACAAAAGGGAAAACAAGACCCGATGAAGGCAATCAATACCCACTCATCAAGTCCCCCGCCCTTGGCTGGCCATTCAGATCCCTTCCCTGTCCACCGTCGCAAGCTGGCGGCCCCAGAACTCCATCGCGTCGTCTGGTGTGATACCGGTCTCGATCAGGGCCTGTAGTAACTCTGACTGGTGCTCCGTCAGTTGAGAAAGCCTGTCATCGGCATCAAGCTCGTCTCCCTCTCCAGCTACTTCTCCCTCCTGATTCGGTTTGGCCTCCAAGTGTCTCGCCTCGATCTCTTCGGCTTCGTAAATGCGCTGTTCGGTGTCCATCTTGAGTTTTGTAAGCTCCTCACTCTCCTTTCGCAGCTGCTGGAGTTCGGCCACTGCAGCCTCCCTCCGTTGCTCGGTCTCTGCAGCCGTTTTGGTCCTTTCAAGCAAACTCTGCTTTCTTCGCGTGACGAAAGCACTGGGGTTCTGGAAGCACCAGATGACGAGCTCCCGAGCAGCAAGTGTGTCTTCCAGACAGTTGTGGCCATAGGTTCCTCCTCTCTGAACAGACTTCCCCGTCAACTCGGTATTCAGAGCTTTCACGCTATGCTTGTGGCCTTTGAGCCGCGGGATCAACAATGAGGTGTCGATGACCCTGTCATGAATGAGCCGCAACTGATCGAGATCGTTATGGATGGAATGCCCCATGAGGATGGTGTTCTTATCGATGAACGCGAAGAGTGCGGCCCGGGCATTTTGCCAGCCATCAATGAAATCTCCTGAGTTGACAGCTTCACGCATCCACGCCTCACTGACGCCCGAGTACTGAGTTCTCCAATCCTTGATCGGCAGCGAGGGTCTCACGAGCGAGTTTACGAGGACCTCGGCAGTGAAGAAGTCGACAGCGCAGAGTAACACCAGTTCGCTACGGTCAAAAGTCGTACCGCCCATTTCGCAGTCCAAGACCACTACCCTGTGCTTCGGTAGCCCCCTAACAGCGGGAGGCGAGTAGTCGAAAGCCCAATTCCTGGCCAGGTCCGAGACTTTCTCAAAGTTGTGAGCAGCAAGAGTAGTGCAACCTGTCTTCATGATCCTGGGCTCGGTCGAGTTGCAGCACGTAAAGTAGCGTTCCACTCTATTTTTGTCGTAATTATACTTTCTGCTCAGCCTTCCGGGATGAATTGCGCACTCAACCGCCTTGAAATTATCTAGTCCCAACATTAGCATCAATCTCAGACTCGACCGACTAGTAGTTGTGTGTTGTTGGGGGGGGGGGGGGGGGGGGGTTTTAATGCGGCACTAAAAGCAAATAAGCAAAAAAT
>Ga0307516_10001761_pt1 | contig 29767 bp, 44 predicted proteins | sample 19_EM_MG_FD_203310 | JGI IMG/M metagenome (GOLD analysis project Ga0307516, IMG submission 203310) | Populus trichocarpa ectomycorrhiza microbial communities from riparian zone in the Pacific Northwest, United States - 19_EM | ecosystem: Host-associated > Plants > Roots > Unclassified | place... | reverse complement strand
GGGAAGTGTTGCAATATCTCACTCGTTCAGCTTTGTCACGTGTAGAATCACGTCATATACGTGTATTCAGACTTTTCACTTTTCCTGCCTTTCTCTCTAACACAAGACAATACACACAAGACTTCATCGTTCCATCAAACTTCCATCATAATCTTGACACAAACCCATCATCCTAACAAACTCTTGATGCTTCACTCCTCCGAGGGCTTTGGTGAGCCCATCTGCACACATCTCTGCCGTTGGAATGTGACGGATGTTGAGTGATTCGCGGGCGATGCAGTTGACAAGGTGGTGGAATCGTAGGCGCATATGGCGGCTATTCGATGAAAAGTTACCGGAGTTAAGCACTTGGATGCAACTCTGGTTGTCGTTCAGAATTGTTGGTGTCGCCCTCTTTGCCGTAAAATGACCGATTTCGAGTAAGACGCTGTTGAACCACTGCAGGTTCTTCCACGCTTCAGCGGTAGAAACAAGTTCTGCCTCCATAGTTGATTGTGCAACTAATCCTTACTTCTTGGACTTCCATAGTACCAAGATCCTATCAGCATAAATGGCATATCCGCTTGTTGACTTACTTGCAACCGGATCTCCTGCAAAGTCTGCATCGGCAAATGCGAGCAAACCATTCTGTAGGGTTGCCTGACCAATGAGAGGGAGGGACAATTCAAGTGTAGGCTTGAGATACCGGAGGACATGCTTGACTGCAGTCCAATGCTGTAGGAGGATGATTCCGGGCATCGCTGATGCTAGGCCTGGAGTGGCTCGCGTGCTGTCTAAAGTTGGTGTGGGCTTTGCATGGGCTAGCCCTAAGGGCTTAGGTAGACAGTCACAGACTAGCGCTAGTGGAGGACCCTTCCTATAAGAGGAGCGGCTCCTCCTCCTGGAATAGATCATGTTTCTCGCTACCCCTCAACTGGTAGCAACACTTTATTTTCTCTACTCCGCACGACCAGCGGCGAGAATTCTTTATTTCCCTGCCCCGTACGACCAGCGGTGAGCATTCTTTATTGCGCCGTGTGACGATCGGCAAGCAGTAGGAGGGCGCAGAAACATCAAGATCCCGAGAGGACAACGAGAAAATCGAGAAAACGAGGAAAACCGAGCGACGAGACACGGGACGGCCCACCGAACCGACTCTCGTGTGAAAAGTAGCTGCGGGAGGGCGTGGCGAGCGGTAAGCGCGGAGGCCGGCGTTTCGGGGCCCATACCTCACGTCTCACCAAGCTGTTTCCAGTCACATACAGTGTGCTGACCTTCAAGAAAAAGATACTCACACGCCGTAATCACACGCCGTATTCACACACCGTATTCACACACCGTATTCACACACCGTATTCACACGCCGTATTCACACGCCGTACACACATGCCAACCAGTTCATCGGGTGGATTCGAGAAGAATTTGAGCGAATCGAACGGATTCGGGAAGAAATCGAACGCCGTATTCACACGCCATCCAGCAGTCTCAACTTCCCGTTCACCGGGCTGAGCTACTGCCTATATAACCCATTCATCGGGCAGAAGCCCTGAGCATTTACAAAGCGCAGCGAGCATTTCCAAAGCGCGGCGGGCTTTTCCCAAGCGCGGCGAGCATTTCCAAAAGTGCGGCGAGCATTTCCAAAGCATGGCGAGCATTTTCAAAGCGCGGCGGGTATTTCCCAAGCACGGTGAGCATTTCCAAAGCACGGCGAGCATTTCCAAAGCACGGCGGGTATTTCCCAAGCGTGGCGAGCATTTCCAAAGCGCAGCGAGCATTTCCAAGAGGGCGGCGAGCAAAACAGGTCATGCCGAAACAGCGAGCAATGTCAAACACCCCGAAATTCTGGCCTGGGCCAGGCAAGCTACTCGAGTAGATTGGTAAGGCGAACCTCTCGCGCGACGAAAACTCGGTAGTTATAGCTGTTTCAGCTGAAGCGGTCCTGAATGCCTATGCTCAGTGGTACGAGAGTCACCGGGAAGCCTCTGTGGAGATGGCAGTCTGGAAGCGGCGCAGCGATCACCTCTTGGGAATCAGCGAACAAGCCACAAAACTACAACTTGGGACCTTGACCCAAAACCTGATCATTCAAAAAATTACACCGTATGAGCCAAAGAGATTTGATGGTTCCCAGGACATGGAGGTTGTCGCCCAATATCTTGAAGATGTTCAGCACTTCATTCGACAGGGTGGAGCAGTCTGTCAAGGAACATCCGAAGACGACCAGACGATCAACACCTTCTGGCGTTTTCTCACAGCCAAGGTGTTCCACTGGTTCGAGAACAGCATGAAGAAACAGGGTGTGGACGCTATTCCTCCAAAGGAGTACAATTACAATATCACATGGGATGCCATGAAGGTCCTCTTCAAGCGCCTGTACATTCCAGAACGGGCTATCTCGGTAATCCGCCGCGAATGGTATGCGTTGAAGTTCAGCCACCAGCTGGTTTTGTCATTCAACCAGAGAACATTGGAACTGATCACCATTCTGGGCGGGTCGCTCACCATTACCAGGGAAAACCCACTCTGGGAGGAATACCTGATCAAGCGGCTGGAAGCAACGCAAAACGATATATCCCAGCAGGCACGCCTCATGGACATCCTTGGCAACGGCAGCCAGATGACACTATCCGGTATGATGGATATCGTCGCCGCACGCACCCCCCCGTTTCTGCCAATGCCATCCGGAAGTGCCGTCCTAGACCTGAACCCAACCGAAAATAACGAAGTAAATACAATTGTTAATGGAAAGATACAATCGCGATTCAAGCCTTGAGAAGGACGCCATGGAGGGCACAACAGACCCCAGAAATATCAACCGACCCAACATCCACCACCCACTCAGCAGTCACAGTACTGCGCCAGCCAATCCAATTGGCATGTCCCAGTCAAGCATCTTGACAATGTTGACAATCCAGAGGTAAAGTCTGGTGCGTACATCAAAGAAGGTTGGCCAGACAAGAGAGAAGTGACAGAGCATCCTCCAACTGGGGAACAGGAGGAAGCAAGACTTTATTTGACAAACCTTAATGTCATACTGAACAACATTGATGATAAAAGTGATTTGTTACGTTTTTTCACTAAAGTCCAAACCTCTCGTTCTAAAACTCGCTCAGCCTACACACTCATGGACCCAGGTGCCTCACACTACTATATCAACTCGGCCTTTGCAATACAGCTTGGCCTACCACTGCGACACGCTGGCCGTATGTCAATCATTACTGCCGGTACCAAACATCCTCCTGAATACCGATAGCAAGTTTGGCTTAAAGGACAAATACGGGTTATCACAAGGAATTACGCAGATGTTACGGGCTGGTACACAGTGTTTGATCACAAAGGTGCCTACGACATTATTATTGGAAAATATTGGCACTCAAAAACACGCCATCTCGTCGATGCTGACAACGTTCTGCATCTGTTGGACATAGATTGGTCATTACTGACAGACGGAAGACCTGCATTCGTCCCCAAGTTATCATTGATGGGACTTTGGCCACACCAAGGCCGCTACCGAGAGGTTCACAACCACTGCACAGCTGTGGCTCGAGCACCATCGATCAATCTTATATCCGCCGATGAAACAAGAAACCCAATGTCAAAGAACAGTGGCGACAGGATATTTGTGCTTGACATTCGCGAGCGTCAAGTAGGTGATGAATTCGGTGAAGATTAGTCTGTTCTGGCGGATCTAGGGAAGTGGAGAGTCAAAATGAGGAAGGATTTTGATGACCTGTTCCAGCCACCAAAAGGTGTCCCGCCTCCTGGGAAGCACGACTTCCACATGCATACCGACCCTACAGCGAAAATTCCTCACCGGCAACCGCACCGGATGACACAGTCAGAAAGGGAAGAATTGGAAGTCCAGATTAAGAAGTTACTGGCCAACGGATGAGTGACAGACTCACACTCATGCTAGACAGCACCGATAATCTTAGTGAAAAAGCCAGACACTACGCTCCGGATGTGTGTCGATTACCGTGGATTAAACAAGATAACGGCAAAAGATCGATACCCTCTGCCATACATCGAAGATCCACTGGAGAAACTCCACGGTGCAAGGGTGTTTACCAAGTTGGACCTTGCAAGCGGATACCACCAGGTGCGGGTGCATCCAGATGACTGTCACAAAACGGCATTCATAGTACCGGACAGGTTCTACGAATACAAGGTCAATCCATTCGGGCTGGTAAATGCACCAGCGGCATTCATACGTATGATGCACCGAATTCTGCACTCCCATCGCTGAAATGCAATCATGTATCTCGAAGATGTTTTGATCTTCTCCAAGATGCTGGCTGAACACAAGACACATGTGGAAGGTGTTCTACAAGCACTACGGAATGCACGACTGCGGTTGAGTAAACCCAAATGTGTATTTGGCACGCTGGAAACATCATTCGTTGGATTCAGAGTCAACAGACATGGAATCCACACAGAAGAAAAGAAAGTCAAAGCAGTACGCAACTGGCCAATACCTTAAACACCAACAGAACTTCTGAGTTTCTTGGGGTTGGCAGGGTATTATAGAAAATTTGTTCCAAAATTCGCCCACGGAGCTCACCTGCTACACAACCTTGTAGCAAAACCCAAAAACGAGTTCATATGGACGCGCCAGCATGAAGATCAGTTTGAAGACCTAAAACAGGCCTTGACGTCAGCATCGGTTTTGGCAACACTGGACCCAGATGCCGACTTCATCCTGCAGACTGATGCATCGGATACTTCAATCGGAGGTGTTCTGGCGCAACAACAATTGTTTGAGGGAAGATTGGTAGAGCGGCCTCTGGGTTACTTCCCAAGGAAACTTCATCCAGTGGAGACGAAATACCCAACATACAACCGAGAACTCCTCGCAATCAGTGCGAATCTGGAACACTGCCCCTGCTACGTCTGTGAATGCAGACGTACTACCATATTAACCGACCACGCAGCATTGCAGCACATTATCGGCCAGAATAAGCTGATGAGCCGCCAGTGGCGTCACCTGGATAAACTCCAACAACACGACTACGTAGTCAAGTACTATCCAGGTGCAGCAAATGTGGTAGCAGACGCACTCAGCCGGATTGCCTACGCTCAGGAAGAACACCCAAAGTCTGTTCAGATGCACCTCAATGGTGTCGAGCTACGCATATCAGCTTCAACCGAATGGCTGGATGACGTCCGAAATGGCTACAAGGAAGACGCGGTTTTCGGCCCAGTGGTAGACTACCTGAGCGGCCCCTCAGAAAAGGATGACAGAAACACGGACACAAAACAGAAGCGGCGCATCAAGGAACGAGCGAAAGCCTACACACTCGAGGAAGGTCTGTGATATCATAGGTCTTCTGGAGGAAAGCTGTGCATTCCCAAGTCCTTGAGATGAGATGTGATCCGGGAAGCTCATGACGCAATCATTGGAGGAGGGCATATCGGTACTACAACGACAGCAGCAGCAGTTGGATCACGATACCACTGGCCGAAGATGACAGACTCAATCGCAGAATGAATTACCGGATGCGATATCTACCACCATGCGAAGCACAAGAACGCCAGGCCGTATGGACTTCTACAGGTACTGCCAATCCCACTTGAACGTACGGAACGCGTGAATATCGATTTGGTCACCAAACTCCCTATGTCTGAGTCAGGATACGATGCAGTCGCGACAATCAATGATCCCTTGACGAAGCGAGCAAGCTGGATTCTCGTTAAACAAGCTGAGCTTATAGCGGAAAAGTTTGCAACTGCATTCATTAACAGTTACGTACGGTCACGGGGGCTGCCCGTATGGTTCGTGTCCGATCAAGACACTCAGTTTACCTCCACATTCTGGCAGTTCTTGTGTTCGCAACTCGGAATCAAGCTTCAAATATCTACAGCATACCATCCACAGTCAGACGGACAGGCGGAAAAGGTAAATGCCAATCTAGGAATGTTTTTAAAGGCCTACTTTGCACAGCTGAAGTCCCCCGAGCAGTGGAGCCGCTTGTTACCATTAGCGGAATTCACCTACAATGTGGCAAAACACAAGGCCATTGGAATGTCACCATTCGAGGTAGATATTGGATATATTCCAAGACTTCCACTAGATCTGTTGGCACCAGGGCTGTGGACAGTGATATCGAGACCAGGAACGGAATACACAGAACGTGTTGTCAAGATCTTGGGATGCTACGCGAGCGAATGGAGGAAACCCAGCTGTCAATGGTTACGGAGGCAAATGAGCATCGACAACCACATCCATTCCATATAGGCAACTCAGTATTTCTTGACACCCGCCTTTTGCCAGTTGGTTACGCCAACGTCAACCACACCGCCAACGATAGTGGTAACTCATGAACATTTCAACACCCATACGCCGGACCATTTACGATCCTGAGGATGGCCGGTGAGAATTCCTGTGTCATCTACATTCCACATTGGCATTTACATCCGGTCTTCAATGTTGCCAGACTCAAACTATCCAGAGTCGGCAGAACATGTGAGCATCCACCGCCACCTCCATTGCGGTCCACTGCCACTGTCGAATACAAAGTTGAGTCAATCCGTGAGCACCATGGCACAATGGTTCGAGACCTCAAATATCTCGTCAAATGGGTTGGCTACACAGACGTGATGTGGGAACCGCTCGCGAATCTGAGAGGTAGCAGCAACGAGCTGCTTGGGAAATACCATGCTGCAAATGGATTGCAGGTATACAGGTGGATGGAACAGCAGTGACAGGAAAGGTTGGGGAAGAAAGGGGGTAGGCTGGCGGCATTTTGGGGGCTGGGTATTTTGTTACTTGCTTTTCTTTCTTTCTTTCTTTCTTTCTTTCTTGCTTTCATTGTCCTTTCAGCTGAATTTCGTGTGTGTATTTCGTTGTTGCTTTGTTGTGTTTCATGTTGTGTTTTTTGTTCAGGAGACTGTGCTTGTTTTTTTTTTTGAGGGAAGTGTTGTAGGTGGATGATTCCGGGAGTCGCTGACGCTAGGCCTGGAGTGGCTTGCGTGCTGTCTAGAGTTGGTGTGGGCTTGGCATGGGGTAGCCCTAAGGGCTTAGGTAGACAGTTACAGACTAGCACCAGTGGAGGACCCCTGTTACACTTGAGAATATGTCGGGAGGAAACCAATGGAGAAAGAGACCAAAGGAGAGGGGAGCGGAAGACGGAAGGACTTTACTCCGGTCCTACCCGCTTGGAAGCGAGCCTCGGGTTCAGAGAGTCTAGGCGGGAGATAAGAACCGGAGTAAGAGTTACGGCCGTAAGACGAACTTAGGACCTTAGCTCCGGAGGTGAGGGGAAACTGCAGAAAAGCGGGAAACCTTACTCCGGTTACCCCGCCAGAACGCAGGAGAACCCCACCTCCCTTATCGACACCCCGGCCAGGACCAATGAAACCTCCCCGTGGCTCAGAGGGCCTCGGGGGAACCTTGGGGCGAATCACCAGGTCTCACCCCGCTGCCTCAGGATAAAAAAGAGGAAGTCCCCGAAGAAAAGAGAGAATCCTCAGCAGAAAACATCCTCACCAACACTACCACCGAAACCACACACAAGATCTAAGATTATTCCGCTGTGAATTATCAAAAGTAGCCTGACTACCCTTTTGATACCACCACACTCCGGTTACGGGACAACCCCAGTGTCACACTATAATCTTGATCTCAAGTGTCACCCTACTTTCATGTCTCACATCGACACGACCTATTTCGAAGACCACCTCTATCTACTCGAATTAGCCACCTTCTTGGAACCCAAGTCCCAATATTCCTTTGACTACACCTTTCAGTCAATCGACGATGAAATCGCGAAATACGAACCGTGGGAAGAATTCTTTGACGGACCAAAACCAATCCACGAAATAATCGAGTGCGCCCCATACCATTGGTATACCCAACAGTGGTAGAACTGTGCACTACTATCCCAACCGGCCGAGTTCAACGAAGACGAACTCTTCAACCTATTCGACTACCACTTCGATTACGACTCCACCATCCGCAGCGGAGACTTCCTGGACCAATACTAGAAAATGTCCATCACCTCGGACTTCAACATGCTCAGGCTCGAAGCCCCTCGCGATATCCCGCAAATCACGGATGGAACGGAGGCCGACGAACGAACCGTGGAAGTTACAAACCCGGCGGTCTGGCTCCGAGCCCTGGCCAGGCAGCAGAAACAGGCGGAGGAAGATCTGGCCCAACTGTTGGATCTGTGCGGCAACACGGTCGACCGAACCGATCAACGCCTCGTACGGATCGAGAATGCCTACTACAGCCTAGCGGAAGCAACAAGGTATGTCTACGATCGACTAAACGCTAACGAAAAAATCGCAGAAGAATTGATACACAGCGAACTGTCCGTTGCGGCAAATGCCTACCAATCCTTCGCCCGGAATGTATGGTAGGCAATCATCGAACGCACCCAGCAATCGAATGAGCGACAAATTTGCCAAGCCACGCAGCTGGCCCGCATCAACGACGCGTTGTCTTTTCTGGGAGAAGCCAATACGGCCCGGAACCAGCATCTGGCCAACTTCCAAGGGAACATGGAATTATGGGCAGCGGCCCACCAGGACAGAGTGGCAGCGCTGGAAAGGCAGCTTCAGGAGGCCCAGGCAGAAATTCGGCAAGTCGCAACTCGGATTCGGCTACCCACAACCCCGATCAGGCAACCGAGCCCCCCCGCCAGCATGGAGGAGCCCTCCAGCCCAGACCCTGACAAGTGCTCCGTCAAAACCACCGACACCACCGGAACTAGGTAGCACGCTACGCCTAATCCCGGGGCCAACCCGGCGAAACCGACCTCCGGCGGTACCCACAACCCCAGAAATGAGGAGACGGCTAGACCAACTCCGGCGCCCTCCGCCGGCACAAACCACCCAACCTGAACCAGCCGCAGCTGGCGGCGGAAGAACCCCGCCCCCTGCGGCTGGAGGAACCACGGCGGGACCTCCTCCCCTCTCGTCCCTGGGCTCCTCCTCACACCCGCCCTCGGAGCTCCCTTCTGAACCCCCGTGACCGCCCTTCCGATGGTTCAGGGAACCCACGCCACCAAGGAACCCGGCGCCAACCATCACCACTCAAGACCTGGTCCGACTCGTAGCCGAAGGTGTCGAGCAGGCCCGCAGGGAGCTCCGGGAACGATACCACACGGCCCGGCTAAAAATGACGAACCCGGAAACCTTCGATGGAAAACCAACGACTCCGTTCAACAGCTGGTGGAAGTCCATCACCAAATATTTGAGCTTCTACCCGGAAACCAGAGATCAGCACAAAATCGCGTGGGTTGGAATGCTTTTATCCGGGACAGCGAAAGCCTGGGACCTACACAGGTATGATACCATGGGGGAAAAGGACTCATGGAGTCAGTACGCGGCGGCTATCCGGGCGGAATACTTAGACACCCGGGAGGCGGCCAACGCCCAGCTGAAGCTCAGCCAGCTCAAATATACTGGCGACATCGGGGCATACCTAACGGAATTCCGAGCCCTAAACAACTACGCCCGGGCGACTGGAGAGGGCCTTCAGGAAAAAATCGACCTAGCCATGCCAGAATCGGTACTGGATATGCGGTTCGCCCACTATCTGGGGGAATTCGCCGATGATGAAGGGTTCCTACAGGCCATGTACCAAGCAGCCCTGCAGGTGGAATAGAAAAAAGCCCTTAGGGCCGCCCGGGAAGCAATGAAGGTACCACCAACGGGAACCAAGGATCCAAAGAAGGAAAAAGAAATGGAGCGGAGGAACCCCGGCCCCGCCAAGCAAGGGACGGAACAAGGAAAGAACCCCGCGACAACCGGAAGAAAAGCTTGGGTCAGCCTGGAAACGGCCTTGAAAGGAGTTCCGATGAAGGAGCAGGAGGAATACAAGACCACGGACAATTGCTGGAGGTTCGGGAGATCCGGGCATAAGACGTTCGAATGCTACGCTTTCACCACGGCACGAGGAACCAGCCTCCCAGTAGCTCCTTGGACAGCGGCAGCCGACACGGGAAAAAGAAAGGCCACGGAAGAACCGGACCGACGAACAGTCAAACAGCAGAAAGTGGCAGCCGTGGATCCCATGGAAATAGAAGGGGTCGAACCACCCTGAATGATAGAAGCAGCCCCATGGGCGAACTCGGACTCGGATTCGGATTTTTGAAAAGCCAGGATGCGCCGCACCCTGAGGCTTACGATACAACATGAGCAGCAACCCGAAAAAGAAAAGGGGAACCAAGCACTGGAACCTCGCCTAAAAAACAGAAAAACGCTCGCCCAATCATAACCATGGTACTACACCACAAGGGGGCGAGACACCCCATACGAGCGCTGTTGGACACAGGCTGCTCAATAGCCCTGTTTAATGAACGAACGATAGAAAGGCTGGGCCTCACAAAAAAGGAGCATAGCCAACCACGAGCCATTGAGAACTACACGGGAGAAAGAGTGAAGGGGGCAGGACGGTACTACACGGAGGCCCTGAAATTGCAGCACCGAAAGCACGACTCATGGGAAAAATTCGAAATATCGGTAATGGATCCTGAGGTCGACTTATTCTTACCATTCAACTGGATCTCGGACCACCCACCTCAGGGCGGATGGACAAACGAGGAAGTACAGTTCAACAGTCCTCGTTGCTTGGAGAAGTGTACTAAGCATGAAACCAACGAGTTCTCTCTAACCTGGGACAAGACGGTGATATCGGACCCAGAGGCAAGAATAATTGGTTGCGTCTCGGCCGCGAAAGCCAGCACCGACGAACAGATACCTCCGGAGTTCCAGCAGTTCCTAGAAATCATGAGCAAAGAAGCAGCAGACACGCTACCCAAGCATTGACAGTACGACTGCAAAATCGACCTCAAGGAAGGAAGCACGCCTCCATGGGGACCAATATACCCCTTGTCCGAAACCAAATTACAGGCTCTCAGGGAATGGCTCAAGGAAATGGAGAAAACAGGGAAAATTCGACGATCCACGTCGTCAGCGGGATCCCCGATCCTCTTCGTTCCCAAACCAAATGGCAGAGGATTACGGCTGTGCGTGGACTACCGGGGACTTAACAAAATAACGAACCCCAACAGATACCCCCTACCGCTAATGCAAGAACTACAGGACCGCGTCCAGGGGGCCCAGTGGTTCACAAAGCTAGACCTCAAAAACGGATTCAACCTAATCCGAATGCGACCAGGGGACGAATGGAAAACCGCCTTTCGAACAAGATACGGGCTATTCGAATTCAACGTAATGCCCTTCGGTTTAACCAACACCCCCTCCACATTCCAGGAAATGATGAACCATGTCCTATCCGACATCCTGGTTGTGGGGGTATTAGCCTACATGGACGACATCCTGATATACGGCAAAACTGAAGAAGAGCACGACCGGCTAGTCAAGGAAACCCTGGAAAGACTGCAAAAAAACGGACTTGCAGTCTCTCCGGAGAAATGTGTATGGAAGACTCAGGAGGTGGAATTCCTAGGCTACGTCATTGGAAGAAACGGGATCAAAATGTCGGAAGAAAAAGTGAAGGCAGTGCTGAGCTGGGAAACGCCGAAGTCATTCACGGAGGTACAATCGTTCTTAGGATTCGCCAACTTCTACCGACGATTCATCCAGGACTACTCCCAGGTGGCGAGGCCCCTCACGGAACTAACGAAGAGGGAGGCCGCACAGGAATGGAGATGGAACCCCGAAGCAGAAAAAGCTTTCAAGGAATTGAAGAACCGATTTACCACGGCTCCAATCCTGGCCCATTTCGACGCAACTAGGCAGGTCAAAATAGAATCCGACGCTTCGGACTGCGCCACAGAAGCCATCCTGTCTCAACGAGACTCAGAGAACCGCCTCCATCCTGTCGCATTCCACTCAAGAAAGTTCACGCCAGTGGAAATCAATTACGAAATCCACGACAAAGAACTTCTGGCAATAGTGGACGCCTTCAAGCATTGGCGGCGATACTGTGAAGGGGCTAGGCACCAAATAGAGGTTTTCTCGGACCACCAGAATCTGTAGTACTTCACCACAACAAAAGTGCTCAACCGACGGCAAGCACGGTGGGCACAAGAATTGGCCGGAATCGACTTCAAGATCTACTACCGACCAGGGACGCAGAATGGAAAACCAGATGCACTGTCAAGGCGTTCGGAGTACCGCCCTGAAAAGGGGGGGGTAGAAAACCAGCCAATAACGACGGTTTTGGAAAAAAATCACTTCGGAGAACGAATGGGACGCTCCTTTGTATGCTCATCAGCCAGAATGGCATCCCTCCCCGCAAGAAAGTGGTCAGAAGAATTCCTGGCAGACGTCAGCAGGGAAGGGAAAAAAGACGGAACCTACGAACAGGCCAAGAAACAGGAAGCGGCGGCAGAAGAACTGTCGCCGAAGGACCGAAAGGTCAGGGAACTAAGTTGCGAAAACGATATCCTATATCGACGGAACCTACTTGGGGTACCAAGTGGACTGATACAAAGGATACTAGAGTCCGAACACGATACAAAGGTGGCAGGGCACATGGGACAGGACAAAACTATCGAACTAATCCGACGAAACTTCTGGAGGCCCAAAATGAACGAAAGAATCATCGACTTCGTCAGAAGCTGCCCCGTGTGCCAGCTGAACAAGGTGGCCCGACACCAACCCTATAGCCCGACCTCCCCGCTGGAACTACCATACGCCCAGTGGCAATCCATAGCGATGGACTTCATCACGGACTTCCCCCTCTCGGGCAAATGCGACCAGCTATGGGTAGTGGTCGACCGATTCACCAAGATCGCACACTTCCTTCCCCTAAAAAAGGAAGAAAAGGGGGCGGCCGACCTAGCGGCCATCTTTGCCAGAGAAGTATGGAAGCACCATGGCCTCCCTGCCGATATAGTGTCGGACCGAGACTCCAGATTCACCTCGGAGACCTGGAAGGAGTTCCTACGGCTTTCGGGAATCCGGCCTCGCATGTCCACAGTGTTCCACCCGCAGACCGATTGACAGACAGAACGGCTCAACCAGACAATTGAGACCTATCTACGGGCGTTCGTCAATAAGGAGCAAGACAACTGGAAACGACTGCTACCAATGGCTGAGATCGCATACAACAACTCGGCCACCACAGGTAACGGTATGTCTCCGTTCTACGCTAACTACGGCTTCCACCCAGTGGCGGTAGGCCCCATGCCCTCAGAACCCCTCAACCCGGCTAGCACGGCATACGTCCACTGGATGCAGGCAGTGCACGAAGAAGCAAGGAAAGGGTTGGAAGAAGCGCAGGAACGGATGCAGCGGTACACGAACCCGGAGCGAAAGGAACTTCCTACATACTGGGTGGGTGACCTGTTAACGCTCAATGGCCGAAACATCAAAACACGCCGCCCCTCGAGAAAACTGGACCACAAAAATCATGGTCCTTTCCAAATCGAGAAAATCCTCTCCCCACTGGCCGTCCACCTCACACTGCCTCGGAAGTGGAAGATTCACAACATCTTCCACGTCTCGCTACTCGAACCCTATCGAACCAGCGAGCATCGAGCACTTCCGGACCCCTCGAAAGTATTGCGGGAAGCAGACGACGTCGAACAGTCGGAGGAATACGATGTCGAAGAAGTAATGTCTTCGGTCGAGCGCCGTCGCGGAAATAACAAACGAATCCTTTACCTCGTCAAAAGGCTCGACTATCCGGAACGCAAAGACTGGACGGAAGAACCATTTGACAACTTTTCGGTGGGAGGTCTGGAGAAACTCCGAGAGTTCCATCGACAAAACCCAGACGCGCCGAAGGACTACCGGATTACCGACGCCTAGCTGGTTCTAGGAGATCTCGGACTCGATCGGACGAGAGCCGTAGGTGTTCGGTACGGCACACCTCTGTAAGTACACCTACAGGGGAGGCAAGGGAGGCTCCCGGGCATGAACCCTGGGCTGTGAAGGTCACTCGTTCCATGTGACCCAAGTCGGAAAAACATCATTTGCTCTCCTCTGCGAACAAGCGATCCCTCCAAACGACAGCTCCAACAGCTCCGTGCTTGGGTAATTGCCGGGGAAGACAAGGGCCTCCTGACAGGCGGCGGAACCTGGCGACGAACGGACACCTCTGTGTTCACACCATTGGCTCGTTCGGCTTGCTCGGGCTCGGTCACTCCTTCCACGTGCCCCAGCCGGGGATAGCCAGGATGCGCACTGCGAAACCGGCCCCCTTGTCTCCAAGCACGCGGCTGCCCAGCGGGACACTATCGACGTAGGAGTACGCACCGGCTTACTCCGAGGGCCCGGCCATCTCAACGGATTACAGAGGGTCCCGAAAAGGACTATATGACCTGATCCGGTGGCTGGGGGGGCTGCAGGGGAGGAGGACTGCAGTCCGTGACGCTGCAAGGAACTCAGCGTTGAAAGAACTACACCAAAAAATAAAGAGAAGGGCTACTTAGATAGGCAGAACTTAGATCAAAAGGAATACCGCTTCGGGACGAAGCTATGGGGAAGGAAAGGTAGTGTTACACTTGAGAATATGTCGGGAGGAAACCAATGGAGAAAGTGACCAAAGGAGAGGGGAGCGGAAGGCGGAAGGACTTTACTCCGGTCCTACCCGCTTGGAAGCGAGCCTCGGGTTGAGAGAGTCTAGGCGGGAGATAAGAACCAGAGAAAGAGTTACGGCCGCAAGACGAACTTAGGACCTTAGCTCCGGAGGTGAGGGGAAACTGCGGAAAAGCGGGAAACCTTACTCCGGTTACCCCGCCAGAACGCAGGAGAACCCCACCTCCCTTATCAACACCCCGGCCAGGACCAATGAAACCTCCCCGTGGCTCAGAAGGCCTCGGGGGAACCTTGGGCCGAATCACCAGGACTCATCGCGCTGCCTCAGGATAAAAAAGAGGAAGTCCCCGAAGAAAAGAGAGAATCCTCAGCACAAAACATCCTCACCAACACTACCACCGAAAACACACACAAGATCTAAGATTATTCCGCTGTGAATTATTGAAAGTAGCCTGACTACCCTTTTGATACCACCACACTCCGGTTACAGGACAACCCCAGTGTCACAACCCCTCCAATGAGAGGAGTGGGTCCTCCGCCTAGAATAGATCTGTCAGAATAAGGAGGCGTCTGGAGATGAGGAGGTGTCCAGAAATGAGGAGGCGTCCAGAGATGAGGAGGCGTTCAGACATGACTGAGTTCCCGAGCACTGGCTCGGGCGGACAGTCTTCTGTCCTTTGTCCTGACGGCCTTCCTGTATATAGATAGATCTTGTGCCCGCATAATACTGAAATACAATCTTCACGTTTATCGATTCATATATTCCAACAGGTTATGAGCCCGGATTGAACGCTCTGCCAATCCGCTACCCATCGATAATCGCTCCCGCTGTACCTACCACTTTGAGCCTCGCTTCTGCATCTCATCCTTGCACTCTCGTTTTTTAAGCCTCAACAAACATCGCGTCAACATCATGACCGATTCCACCACCTAAACCTGCAAGCATGGATCGACACCCATCCTCAGCACGAGAAACTACCACTCATGGAAGAACAACATTACAAACCTCCTTGCAATGGACGACTTCCTTGAAATTGTCCTCGGTACGGAGCTCGCACCTGCCGGCAACGCAACAGCATAGGCTCGAGACTTCTGCAAGCGGTCGCAACGTGCCTTCGGAAGATCTGGTCATCAACTGAACCCAGCATTCGAATGTTTCTCAATCGCCTCGGACATCGCAATCCGCACGTAGCCTGGGAAGCCCTCCGTGAACAATACGATGTCGCCGCATCCCAGTCTGCACGCATCGCTACCCTTGCCGGCCTTCATTCCGCCGTGATGAAGGCAGAAATGTCTGTATCCGACTACATCTCCTCACTTTCGGATATCAGTCAGGAGCTGGAAGGGACCACAGATGAAGTCACGGAGTGATACCTGATTATGCGCATCTTCGCGACCCTTCCCGAGCAATTCGCCAATATTGTGGACATCCTCAAGAACCGACCGATAGAAGAACAAAGACTCACCTCCATCAGTACAATTCTGATTGAACACGAAACCGCACGAGCCCTCCGCAACACTACGACTGGCTCCAATCTCAATCTGGCCGGAACCTCCAGCAATGCCCTATCTGCAAACGTCAACGGCGGCAAGCACCATCGAATCAACGGAAAAGGCAAACACCGTCGAAAGCCTTACAATAAGAAACAGGCCACCTCAGACCCTAGCAACATCACGTGCTACTACTGCACAAGGAAGGGACACAAAGAGATTGATTGCGAAGTCAAAGAAAAGAGCCTCCAAAATGAGACAGGGAAGGGAAGACAAGTGCGGAAAGTCAGCATCCGCTCATCGTGTCAAAACCGGAGACCCTGTAGTACACAGCCTCACTGCGATGGCAAGAGTGGCCGGACACGCACGCAAAACCGACGAATGGATAATCGACTCAGGCGCTACCCACCACATCTCACCAAATCTAATGGACTTTCATGATTACCACCCACTCGAGGAATTCTTACAAGTCGAGTCAGCCGACTCTGTCAGTTTAGCAACAGCTTCCGGCAGCATCAAACTCCAGCTGGATTGTGGAATGCTCCTCAGGGTGGAAGCTCTATATGTACCAGACTTCGGAGCCTCCCTACTCTTGCCCCAGTTGATCAAGGATGGCATTGATGTCAGTTTCCGTTCCCATTCACGTACTGCTTACATTACATCAAAGGATTTCACGGAACAACCCCTGGGTAGATGCGCACCTGGATCCATATCCTTCGTCCTCCTCAGCAATGTAACCTCCAAAAAGTGTTATCCAAATTCCACTGCATATCGAGCAAATGCTCCGCCTCGGTCGGACTCGGAATCGGTGCCTCGCTCGGACTCGGAATCGGCGCCTCGCTGCGACTCGGCATTTCGGACAGATATCCAAACTTGGCACCAACGTCTTGGCCACCTCAACCTCAGCGATGTCCGAAAGCTACTGCCTAAGGGATCCTACTCTGTAAAGGAAACTGCCACATCCACGGCTTGTGACATCCGCATCAAAGCGAAGGCTGAGGAGAAGTTTCAAAGGAAGGTTCCAGCTGGGCGAGCGACTAAGCCACTGGAACTGATCCACTCCTACCTGTGTGGACCCATCAGCCCTCAATCACTGTCCGGGCGCCGATACTACACACTGTATATTGATGACTTCAGCCGCTACACCTGGGTATGCTTCCTACGCTCGAAGTCATCATCGGATGTGTGTACAGTATTCAGAGATTTCAAAAATCTTGTCGAGCTACAACTAAAGCATTGCATCACTCGGTTCCGGTACGACAATGGCAAAGGAGAATATGACAACGAAGCATTTCGATCAATCCTTACAGAATACAGTATTACCTTCGAGCAGTCACCACCATACACGCAGCATAAAAATGGGGTCTCCGAAAGGATGATTCAGACCCACAATGCAAAGGCTCGCACAATGCTACTGGACTGTACTCTCCCACCAAGCATGTGGGCAGAAGCCATGTCCACAGCAAACTACTTGCACGCTTGGAGCCCGACCTCATCGAACAATGGCATGACTCCTTATGAAAAGCTCTTCGGAAGAAAACCTGAAGTTGGCCATCTACGACGTTTTGGATGCAAAGCTTTCAAATCACTCCCAGCCTCACACCGCAGCAAGTTCGGCACACGTGCTCGCCCTCTATTTATGCTCGCCTATGTCCATGACAGTACTACTATCTGGCGCTTTTGGGATCCTCACCAGAGGCAGGTAATCCAGGTGTTGGAATTGCTTCTCGCCACTCCAGCGTGGCACGCCGACGGAAGCGACACCACAGCAACGGCAGTGGCAGCAACGCCATAGCAACGGCAATGGCAAGGGGATCCTGGTAACGACGGCTTGGCATTCTTCCATAGCAGCGTCTTTCGTGTTCTTCCTTCTAGACTGTAATATACTTCTACATAGCAGAAAAAAGATACTCGTTACGTCTACCTCGAGCGATTTCATCACCCGTCAGCAATCAAATCATCTCGTCCTGTCCCTCTCTCTTTTCTCTCTCTCTTTCTCTGTACTTGTGAAGACTCTCAAAAGAAAACGGTGATCGGGCAATCTTCAACACCAGGCATCAAACCTCACCTTCTTAGAATTGAGCGGACTCAGCATCGACGCCTCGGCGGTCGGACTCGGACTCGGCGCCTCCAGCGAACTCAATACCTAGAGCGAACTCAATTCCTCGGACGGACTCGGACTCGACCCCTTGGCAATGGAGTCGGACTTGGCACCTCGAGCAAACTCAATTTCTCGGGCAGACTCGGACTCGGCGCCTCAGCGGTCAGACTTGGACTTGGCGCCTCGAGCAAACTCAATTCCTCGAGCAAACTCAATTCCTCAGGCGGACTAGGACTCGACGCCTCAGCGGTCCGACTCGGACTCGGCCCCTCGAGCAAACTCAATTCCTTAAGCAAACTCAATCCCTCGGGCAAACTCGGACTCGACGCCTCGGCGGTCGGACTCAGACTCAGCACCTCGAGTGGACTCAATTTGGAAGGAAACACCAACCTGTATGATCTTCGGAAGAGACCTAGAGCGGTCGCCCGCCGGACCCGGGTGGAAGAGGAACCAATGGATTCTGCAGATCCGGTATCCAACCGGGAAGCCATTACACACCCGAGGTTTGGCCAGAAATGGTCTGATGTGGTTGAAGAGGAACTCAGATCTTTGGCTGAAAACTCAACCTGGGACTACGTCGGGCTGGAAGACGTTCCAGCCGGCGTCACGCCCATTAGCTCCAAGTGGGTCTTCAAGACCAAGGAGTTGCCAGGAGGCGGCATTGGGTATAAGGCCAGGCTTGTTATCCGAGGTTTTGAACAGCAGGCGGGGGTCGACTTCGATGAAACTTTCGCTACGGTAGCAAAGCTGCATAGCCTACGTATGATGCTCGCCCTCGCTGCTGTCCATGACTGGGAAATCGAACAAATGGATGTTGTCACCGCCTTATTGGAAATCAAAGTTGACGGTGACGTCTATATGGCTCTGCCGCAGGGTATTGGGGTGGACAAACCTCAAGTCTGCAAGCTGAGAAAGTCGCTTTATGGAATTAAACAGGCCCCCCGTCTCTGGTATGAGCATATTGACCACTTTCTCAGATCTCTCGGTCTCCAACGATGCGAGTATGATTGGTACGTTTACCTCTCGGCAAGCACCACCTTAACCGATCGAACCAATCCCCCACTGGCCATCTGGAACTCCAAGCAATCGGCTCAGAACGACGCACCAATAATTCTCCTGCTGTACGTTGATGACATGCTGCTCTTCTCTCCATCAGCCAACCGAGTCACCACAATCAAACACCTCCTCCGCGCCAAGTACAAGATGACCGACCTCGGTCCAGTTCGCTGCTTCCTCGGTATAGAGATTGAGCGTTACTGATCACGACGGATACTGCATATCCACTAACAGCGCGCTATCCGGGAGCTGCTTGCGACAAATGACTTTTCCGACTGTAATGGCCACTGGACACCACAGCCTACTGGAAGCAAGCTCCAAAGATTAGATCCAGAGTCAAATCTGACAAACGGCACGGCAAGGACTCTTGACTCAGATGGTAAACAACGGTATCAGTCAATTGTTAGCAGTCTGATGTGGCTAATGCTATGCACTCGGCCGGACCTCGCATTCACCGTCTCCATTCTCAGCAAATTTTCCTCCACCCCGACTACTGAGCACTTGTCAGCAGCCACCTACACGCTACGATATCTGCGGAACACGGCCAACCTCGCTATCCAGTACAATGCATCAGACTCCGAAGCCTCCATACCCATCGCCTACCCCGACTCAGATTTCGCCGGAGATCCCGATGACCGAAAATCAACAACTGGCTATGTATTCATGCTTGCCGGAGGCGCTATTACCTGGCATGCTCGTAAGCAGCCGCTTGTCGCCTTCTCAACGGTGGAAGCCAAATACATAGGTGCTTCCGACGCCGCAAAAGAAGCCATATGGGTCCGCTCCTTATACGCTCGCATATTATATGGCAAGATCCTGGACAAGTATGCCGAGCAATGCCCCCACTGCTTATGCTCAGACAACGACTCTAAGGCTACCGAGCCCCAGCAAATCTTTGTCGATAACCAAGGTGCAATCCAACTTGCAAAGAACTCGAAGTTCCATGAGCACACCAAGCACAGCAGTGTCCGCTTCCACTTCGTCCGTGACACCTGCGAACGGAACGCCATCAAAACCACATACCTTCCAACATCCGACATGCTCGCCGACATCATGACGAAGAACCTCCCTCGAGACACTCACTGGAAGCACGCTCACGGGCTTGGGCTTGTAAGCTGGGACTCAGGGGAAGTGGCTGACAGACCATGCGTTAAGCGGTTGAAATAGTTTTTCGCTCATCTTCCTGTTCTTTCTTTGGAGGATGCACTCCTTCTCCTATGTCCGTGGTTTCTCCCTCGAAGGGTTTTTTACACGGTTACGAGTTTTAACGAGGCATCCGAGGATTCTGTTTCTCTCATTCTCTCCTGTGTTCCTTTGCATCTTCGGTACGAGGGGAAGTGTCAGAATAAGGAGGCGTCTGGAGATGAGGAGGCGTCCGGAGATGAGGAGGCGTCCGGAGATGAGGAGGCGTCCAGAGATGAGGAGGCGTCCGGATATGACTGAGCCCCCGAGCACCGGCTCGGGGGGACAGTCTTCCGTCCTTTGTCCTGACGGCCTTCCTGTATATGGAGAGATCTTGTGCCCGCATAATACTGTAATACAATCTTCACGTTTATCGATCCATATATTCCAACATCTGGTAATGGTGCCGGGCTCAATACTATGCTTCAATAATATCCATAGAAGCTTAAACTTACCCCTTGATCGTTGAATAATATCGCTTGACACGATTTCCTCGCATTGGAATTGGTGGAGGCGACGCGTCTGATCCCCAAACCACCCCCTTTCCCATTTCCGGTTTTTTTTTTTGGTTTATTCATTACTCGTATGCGACCTAGGTAGATCATGACGAGTAATATGTACAGTACGTTCCACGTTCGCCGTCCGCCGTCCGCGTGAGGCGGCTCGTTGTGAACTTCCCCATGCCCTTCGCCCAGGCCTATCCGCAGAAATCGTGAGAGCACACCAAGGAAATTATAAAGGGAAAGGAAAGCATAAGCGCGCCCGAACCTTACTCCCCTTCTGCCGGTGCCATGAACCGCACGCGAACAATCACGCTGAACAAGGTGGCCCCCCGCACGTTCGAACAACCGTCGTCCGATCCCCAAACCACCCCCTTTCCCATTTCCAGAGTGACAGTGCATACTTTGTTCCTTTGTCTAGTCGCAGAGCGATAGACTCGCTGTACTCGCGCCATTGCTTCCTCTTTTCTTCCCCTTTGGCAGCCGCACAAAGAAACTACCTCGCAAGAGAAGCAGATCGTGTGCGCCTTATACTCGTTTCATCCAATCTCCCATTACCCGCAGTTTTTTTTTATCTTCCACAGGTCAAGCTCTTGAATCTTAGTCTGAAGTCACAGTTGAAGAACGCCACTTCCAAACCATACAACGGAGCAACAAAGATTGGACTAGGAGCGGACTCGTTGAATGAATTGGTTTTGCCTTGTTGTTTCTCAGGCCGCTGCTGTGGTGGCCAACATGGGGCTAATAGCGGGGGTGGAGGAGTATCGAAGGAGTCAAAAAAGACTGGTAGTGACTTGCAATCGCTAGCCTGACGCTGTTCACTGCTACAGATCGGTTTTCTTAAGGAGGTTGAGTGGCGGACAAAAAACCGCGAAATATCTCCCTATGTTTACTGTGCTCTCCAGCCACCTCTAGGATGGCCAGCAAAGTCACCCTCGGAGGCACTCATCTCAACCTCCTCTCAAACGCTCGAGGAGCTACTTCCAGTAGATAGAACACCGTTGGAAGATGCACTACCAGGTATCTCCCTACTTCTATGTTCTCCTCTAAAGTCCTCTTCAATTTCTCAGCCTTCACTGGATTCCTTCCGGCCTGCTGTAGGGCCAGCGAACACTTTGTCGGTCGTGGCATATATCAAAATGGACCATGACTGTTATGAAGGCGATCGCTTCCCGCAATGCCGATGTGCCTCTTTGCCGCCTGCAGCTTCATCCCCTCCCTGCGCTCGCCGCCACGCTCACACCGCCCCGATCATCCCATCAATTTCTGACCGAATCCATCGACTTGCAGATAGATTGCAGACCGAATCCATCGACTTGCAGATAAATTGCGGACCGAATCCATCGATTTGCAGATTGCCAAGAGTATAAACCCCCCCCTCGCGCTCTCCTCTCCTCTTCTCCCTTCCTCTTCCTCCCGCCTAATCTTCATTGCTCGTACGTCTGAAAGCCCGTCACCACTGATTAACTGCACCCCACTCGTCTTAATCACCTACTGCAATAGGACAAGGGATTGTCACTTCATGTGTTCTCACGTACGCTTGCATGGTGGCGATACGAAGAACATTCTCTATTTAGAGTGGGCCGTAGGGACCCCACAGGGTATTCGCTGAGCTACTTAGACCGGCCAGACCCACGCGGGATGCCGCTCCCCAGATGCCAGGGACGCGAGGCAAGACTCCAATGAAGAAACACAGGACGCCGAAAAGCCAGGGGCAAATGGTACGGTTTCTGAGATCACCAAAAGGCTCGCCACGAGGTTTTACCAAATGAAAACGGGTCACTGTCACACCGGCCAGTACTTCCAATGGACAAAAACCCACCCCCTCTCCCAATGCTGGCGGTACCAGTGCCTGACGTAAACGAGCGATCCTCTGTCCAAGGTGTGCACTGCGTGGAAACCCGGGAGAAGATCATCTGCGTCGAGGTGTGGGGAGGGTAAGAGGTGAGGGGGGAGTGGGCCGACGATATGGATATGGCGGGGAAATGCGTCTGTTTCTCCCCACCCACTCCTTCACGGCAGTCAGAGGAGGCGTAGTGTGGTGACTTGTGGATGCTTAGATTCCCCCACTGTCTGCTCTGCAAGCTGGAGGCGGAGAAGGAACGGCCCGACCTTATCACGTTTACGGACGAGTCACGGCTGGGCGACGGGCCTGCTGGGTACGCAGCGGTGTGAAGAACGGCCTCACCTGGAAGGGCATCAACGCGCATATGGGCTACAAGCAGGAGGCGTATGACGCTGAGTGCGCCGCTCACGCCCACGCGCAGGAGCTGGCAGTGCAAAGAAACGCGATCCCGGAACGAGTTAAAATCTTTTCGGACGCGCAGGCAGCTGTCAGGTGGATGGCATCGGATGAACCCGGCCCAGGACAGCAGTAAGCCATCCAGGCGCGGAAGCATATTGCGGTACTGTGACGGGCGAAGCCACACATCACCACTCGACCCGGTGGTGCCCGGCCGACAAAGGGATCGCCGCGGACGAGAAGGCGGAGGAGTGGGCCAAGGCGGCGGCCGAGCAGTCAGGCAACTACAGTACTATCCTACGACCTGCGCCAACCTCAAGCAGGAAATTTCAGAGAAGAAGTGGGTGGAGGCATGCCAATGGGCTGGAGGACGAACTCCAAGAAGTACCGGTTGTCTAAGAGCCAGCGGCCTGTTGGTACGGTAGCTGGGACTACCAAGCGGCTCGCATCGCGGTTCTACCAGATCAAGACGGGGCACTGCCTGACCGGGCAGTCCCTCAACTGGACGAAAACCCGACTCACCCCAAAATGCTGGAGGTGTCGATACCGAATGCAGACCCGGGGCCACCTCTTCAAGGAGTACCACGCGCAGCAGAAGTTCCTGTGGGCGGAGGTGAAGAAGGAGACTGGGAGGTGGAAGGACCGGTGGAAGGAGCGGGACCGCCTGGCCGAGTGGAGGTGCAGCCGGGGTGCTGGACTTTCTCGCGACCACGGATGTGTGCAGGCGGGTGCAGGCGGAGGAGGATGACGCCGTCAGCGTGGTGTCTGAGCCGGAGGTGCGTGAGTGGCTGGACGAGCAGGGAGCTGGAGGGGAGGAGGCGGGTGCTGGGGGACTCCACTGTTACTGCCCACGCCTGACTTCATGGCGTCCGCACGGGAGGTATGGGCGATTTCCTCTGACTCTATCTTTTGACTTTTCGTTTTTTATTTCCTATGAAACTTCCTTGGTGCGAGTCACATACATCTTGATACAGGCGTGGGCGGAGGGCAAAAAAGGCCGCTTGCGACGTGCCGCCACCGCGCGGACAGCGGTCAGGAAACGGATTGTACATAATCTCGCCGTGATCTAGAGAGGTCGCATGCGAGTAATGATTAACCAAAAAAAAAAATTCCACCTCCCGGTTGCGTTGCTAACCTCCACCCAGAGAGTGCTATGCTGTTCCATCCACTCCGCACACTCCTTGAAGCGGTGGACGCGAGTCAGGGTCCAGCATGCGCACCACCAGCACTGCTCGGTGGCAAGGCTCTTAGTTCAGTTCAGGTATTGCCCTGGGAGGCAGTGACCTGTCTTCAGCTGGTAGAACCTCGAGGCAAGCCTCTCGGAGCTACCAGTCACCGTCTTGTCGGGCCACTGCGGGCGCCCCAATTACGGCAATGCGAGAAGGTAAAATCCAACGCTACCCAGAGTCGGACGGAACGGTATTTTGATACGACCAATGGTTACAACAAGGTATCTCAGAATGAGACCGGGAGGTGGAAGAGCCGGCGGACGGTTCCGGATCTGCTCTCCGCCGGGAGATGTGTGGGGGCAGTGTTGGACTTCCTCTCCTTCACGGATGTGGGAAGACTGGTGCCGCCTCTGGAAGAGGGCGACGACCCGAGTCAGGTGCCAGAGTGCGAGCTCCGGGACCGCCAAGAGCGAGAAGAGGGAAAGGAGGCGGAGGCGGGGTTGCTGGGTGCTAGGGGGGGATGAGCCACCACTGTTACGATCTACGTCCTCCTTCATGAGAGCGGCGGCGCATAGTTTTATTTTAAGTTTCTTCATTACTCGCATGCGACCTATCAGATCATGGCGAGAATATGTACAGTCCCCTTTCTGTCCGCTCTCCGCGCGGTGGCGGCACGTTGCAAGCCCCCTATTTGCCCTCCGCCCAGGCCTGTCCAAAGAAGATGAGAGCGCACCAAGGGAATCACACAGGAAAGGACGAAAAGGAAAAGCAACCCGTCCCCCTACTCCTCATCAGCGGGTGCCATGAAAGGGGGGCGTGGGTAGGAACAGTGGTGGCTCCTCCCCGGCGCCCAATTCACCTGCGGCCTCCAGCTCCGCTGCCTCCGCCTCCAGCTCTTCCTCCCGCTCCAGGCGCTCCCGGAGCTCACCCTCTGACGCCTCGCTTCCGCCGCTGCCTCCTACTCCCAGCGGCGGCACCAGCCTTCCCACGTCCGTGGACGATAGGAAGTCCAGCACCGCCTGCGCGCATCTCCCATCGGCCAGCAGGTCCCGGACCATCCACCTGTTCTTCCACCTCTTGGTCTACTTCTGCACTTCCGCCCACATAATCTTCTGCTGCATCCTTCACTGCGGACACACCTTGAAAAGGTGCTCTCTCGTTTGCAACTGGCACTGGCACCACCAACACTGGGCGGTGGGGCGAACCATTGCGTTGTGCAGGTACTGCCCGGTGCGGGCGTGCCCCGCCTTCAGCTGGTAGTACCTTGAGGCGATACCCTTGGTGCTGCCGACCACCACTCCGTCCGGTTTCTGTCGCTTTGGCATGCAGTACTTCGACCTGGAGATGCGCCCTCCGGCCCATGCCCGCGCCTCAGCCCACTTCTTCTCCGAGATTTCCCGTTTGAGGCTGGCGGGGATCGCGGGAGGGGGAATAGCCCAGGGTGCTCCACCCCGCGCGTGCCAGGCTTCTCCACCGCGGCCTTTGCCAACTCGTCAGCCTTCTCGTTGCCGGCTATTCCCTTGTGCGCCTGATCCTGCGCAGAGCGGCAATGTGTTTCCGCGCCTGGATGGCGTACTGCTGCCCTGGGCCAGGTTCGTCCGATGCCATCCGTCTGATAGCCGCTTGCGCACCAATGAAGATTGTCACCAGTACGGGGGCGTATCCTCCTAATATCGATTCCAGCGCGCGGGCGAGGGCAGCGCACTCCGCGTCGTAGGCCTCCTGGTTGTAGCCCATGTGGACCTTGACTCCCTCTCAGGTTTGGCCGTTCTTCCACACTACGGAGTACCCAGTGGCCCCATCGTCCAGTCGTGACCCGTCCGTAAATAACGTCAACCCATGCCAGTTCTTTTCTGCCTCAGCATTTGCCCGGCTTCCTCCTCCTGCCACAGTTCTGCTTCGAGGGTTTCAGGTTCCTCAAGCAGGACTGTGCTCTCCCCCCGTCGGCTGTGAGTGAGGGCGTTCGTGAGCCGCCGTCCGATACCCGTCAGGGCTGTTGAAAATGTTGGAAATGCTTGTCGCGCGTCGTCTAGATTTGGCGGTTGTGCCTTAGAGTTTGTTGAGGACTGAGTTTGTTGAGGGCACGATTGCAAGCGGGGAAGTGTGAGCGGAGGATCTTTGTTCAGCGGGTTCTTTCTCTTCTTCTCTTCTTTTCTTCTATACGATCGAATACCACAACGAAGTTGTGAACCACTCGAAATACCAGAATCCATACGCCTCGTGTTTTCTCATCTCATACAGCATTCAGACTCCTCGAACTCCTATCGCTCATTTCTATCCTCATCGCTAATCGGTATTCTTTCAACAGGTTATGAGCCCGGTGCCGTAACCGTCACGCAGAACAATCGAACGATCGAACGACCGATAAAACCGAATACTCCGTCACCTTCCCTCTCCTCCTCTCCGATACAAAAGATCAGAAGAACCGATCAAGAAATCCTCGGCCCCGCCCATCGAATCATCATGTCCACGACCGACACTGCCACGAACGAGAAGGTCTTCAAGCATCCGCTTGGCAATATCACTCTTCTCAACGATACGAACTATGCCAGCTAGAAGGCAGACTGCGAACAAGTTCTTCATGGAATCAAGGCTTGGAGAATTGTCATGGGAGAAGAAGGAGAACCTGAGAACCCTGAAGGAATAACCAAGGCTGCCATTCATGGGCGCAGGGCCTATGAGGATTATGCCACAAGAAGATCTCAGGCCAGTGCCATTATCTACGGATCGTGCAGCTCTGAAGTCAAGACCCACCTCAATCAGGTTAGGGATCCAGTGAGGATGTGGGAAATATTGACAGAGCAGATGGACACCGCAAACACAACAGTTGGCCGTCTGACACTCTTCCGGCAATTCAGCCTCCTCCGTCTGGTTCCCGGACAGCCAATCAGTACCTACTTCTCGCAACTGCTAAACATCACCAATCAACTCGCCGGTACTCCCGAAGCCGTTCCCGATATGGTCCTGAAAAACCACAGCTTCACCACTCTCCCCGAAATGTTTAAGATCAGTATCAAAGTACTGCAATCCCGAGCAGATGTCACGATCCGTCAAATCATGAGCGATCTCAAGGAGTGCGAACAGAATGAAGTGCTGGCCACGAAACCAGATGCGGTCTCGGAAGCCCTATACTCTCAGCAAGGAGGAAGAGGTGGTGTTCGGTGAGGTCGAGGAGGACGAGGAAACAACTTTCGCGGACGAAGAGGACAAGGTGATCAGCGGCCCCAAAAGTGGTGCAGCTGGTGCAGGTCCAACACTCACAACTTCGAAAACTGTTGGAAGAAAGAAAGTAACAACAACAAACGGCCACGAGGAGATCAGGAAAGCAGAGACTGCTGTGAATGCCGAGAAGTAGGACACATCAAGAGAGATTGTCCAAAGCGACGAAGTGGGAATGGAAGCGGAGATAGAAGCGGAGATGGAAGAGGAGATGGAAGCAGCAGTGGATTCTTCGGCCAAGGATATGGAACCGGTCCTGGAAACGGAAGCGGATTCTACGGCCAAGGTCAAGGCTATGGAACTGGTTTTGGAAGGGGAAGCGGATTCTATGGCCAAGGCCATGGAATCGGTCCCGGAAGTGGAAGTGGATTCTATGGTCAGGGCCAGCAAGGAAATTCTGGACCAGGAGGTCAAGGATCCAGTCAAAGAAATGGATACTATGGGCAAAAGCTTCTTCAAAATGGTCCCAACAATCCGCAATGACTTGCGGGATCGACCTCCCTCCATTTGGAGGTGATGGTCGCTTCAAGGTCATCAATGGACTTGAGGCGCGGTATCTGGGCCATTGACTCCGGAGCCTCCCACAACTACTGCAATGACCTTATGGAATTCAAGAAGGACTCGATTACTGGAGCCAATATGATCATCAAGCTGGGGGGCAAGAATGAAGTGCACGCCAGGAAGAAGGGGACGGTAGAATTGAATGGGGTATGTATTGAGACATTCTTTGTATCAGGGTTTCGAATATCTCTTCTTTCCGTCAGCCAGCTCGACTCCCAAGGCCTCACAGCAATATTCAAGGACGAAATGTGTATGATAATCGACCAGTATGGCAACAACCCTCTCAGTGCTACCCTCGATCATGGCCTATACATTCTCCCACGACTAGGATCCGCCCAAACCTCCACAACAGAAACACCTCCACAACTCGGATCCGTTCGTGCGTCACGCAAATCAGACTCGATTGAAGTGTGGCACCGGCGACTTGCACATCTCAACTATGCAGACCTGAAGCTCATCCTGGATTCGGATAAGAAGACCACAACCCCATGGGAAGCACCGAGATTGTGCCAAACCTGAGTCGAAACGAAGCAACAACAACATGTGATCCGGACGAAGTCGTCACGCTCCTCAACCCCCTTTGAACTCATACACTCAGATCTGTGTGGACCTATGAAACACAGTATTGGAGGTGCCCAGTTCTACATCATCTACATTGATGACTGCACACGCTACACTGAGGTATACTTCCTTATCACAAAATCGGCAGACGAAATATCGGCCAAGTTTCAAGCGTATCAGGTATCGGTCAAGGCGCGAGGCTTTCAGATCCAACGGTTTCGATGTGACAATGGATCTGGTGAATACAACAACTCCCTATTTCTGGGAATACTGGGGGAGAATGGGATCACTTACGAACCGTCACCGCCCTACACCCAGCCCAAGAATGGTGTGGCCGAGAGAATGATTCGCACACTCAACACCAAGGCAAGAAGTATGATGCAGGACGGAAATGTGCCAATACGATTCTGGCCCGAAGCAGTTCGAACGGCTTGCTACCTCCACAGAAGATCTCCCACCTCAAGCCTATCCGGCAACCGCTCACCATACGAGGCACTGTTTGGAACCGTTCCACAAATCAAGCACCTAAGGCGATTTGGCTGCAAAGTATTCAAGCACATCCCACCCGCACAACGAACTGAGAAGAAGTTTGGGAGCCGCTCAAATATCTGCATGATGCTGGGATATGTGCATGATACTACAAAGATTTGGCGAATCTGGGACTTTAAGTCCGGAAGAAGTGGAAGTGCGGTAGAATGCTCAAGCTTGATATTCCAAGAAGAAGAGAATGCGCATGGAAGAAGCGTGGAAGAAGAAAAGGATATTGGGCTTCCCGAGCAGACAGACAGAAGCTGTGAAATTGTTGAAGACCATCCGGACCCACAAGGTAAGTAGGAAAGAAGAAAGAAAAGAATAAGCCGCCCTGCCTCCGCGTTCCCCACCTTCAGCAGACACTGCTCGAAAAGAAGATACCAAAGAAATTCCTTTATATAACGTCACCCCGCTTTGACCGGCCCTTGCACTCCCCCGACAGCGTGGAACTGTAACGGCACGCCGCCGCCGTCACCACCTATCCCGAACGACTAGAGTCTGGAACGTTCTGGATGGCGCGCCGCAAGGAAGGTTCGGTTTCTGGATTGCACGGCGCGAGAAGGTTTTGGGTTTTGGGGTTCTAGCTGCGCGACGAGGAAAGGTTCTGGTTGCGCGGCGAGGAAAGGTTCTAGGTGCGCGGCGAGGAAAGGTTCTGCTGGTTCTGGTTGCGCGGCGTGAAGAAGGATCTGGATATGGAGGACCGCGCTCATTGTATATA